>ENA-ORCV01000045-ORCV01000045.1-marine-metagenome-genome-assembly--contig:-NODE-45-length-299257-cov-6.887125_pt1 | contig 299257 bp, 304 predicted proteins | sample MGYA00237779_ERZ508509 | MGnify/ENA primary metagenome ERZ508509 (study PRJEB26180, sample SAMN06268772) | marine metagenome | isolation source: Bioluminescent Bay, La Paraguera, Puerto Rico | place... | reverse complement strand
TCGTTGTTTGGATGAATTCGACATCTCCATTCTGGCTCATAGAAGCCGTAAGAGGGGGGAGGTCCATGTCATTCGTTGGGCGTCATAAAAGCATGCTCATCTTTGAAGTCATAACACCAGGAACGTGGTTGGAGTCTGATGACCGGCAGTGGGCTTTCGAGATAGAAGGCCAGTTGCGCTCCCTGACATCACAGTTCTACGAAGCCAATCTGGCATTAAACCTTTTCATGGCAGCCCGGGAGTCTCGGCCTTCGTTTGCTGATCAGGATCAGTGGGAACGCGATGCTGAACATAGAGCACGGATCAGGAATGAACTTGAACTAGAAAATCAGAACGCTTCTTCCCGAGAAGTCTGGGAAAAAATTCAGTTCGAGACTGAAGTTCGGTTCAAGAGAGAAAAGTGGCAGGGGGGTTCGTTGCCTCGGGAATTCGAGCATGGAATATCGTTCATTTATGCCAAGGCGTTTCTATACGCGCTTGATGCCTTCGATAAATTCTTGGGTGTTTTAGCTCGGGAGCGTGATGTTCCAGAAGAGCTGCCGGAACTTCATGCAAGGATTGGATCGGCGTTTCCAAATTTGCGGGGAGTTCGGAATACATCACAACACTTGGAAGATCGGGCGCGTGGCTTGGGGGCCGGTAGGAATCCACAACCAATGAATCTTCAACCCGTTGAAAACAATTTGGTAAGTGCACCCGCAGGCGGGGTCCTAATATTGAACTCACTCAACGGAAGTCGCTTCGGATCTACCATGGCAGATGGGCACTTTGGAGAGGTGGATGTATCCCCCGAGTCATTGGAAGCTTTGCAACACATCCTTAATGACGTGCTTCAGGCGTTTTCTTGGCAAGGACCGGTTCAGCATGGCCCAAGTGCATGACGCCCAACAAGTCATTCAAGAGGGACCGCCCTAACCGGGCGGCTGATCTAGCACCACTTCGGTGGACAGTCATTGACTGTTCAACTGGAGTGAAAAATGGGACAAACCAAGAAACGAAACTATGATCGCTATACCCTGGCTTATAAGCAGCAAGCCGTTAGACTGAGTGAGCATCCTGGCGTTACATGCCGGGCTATTGCCCAGGCGCTGGATATCCATGAGGTGATGCTGTATCGCTGGCGGATGGAAAGTCGTAAAGGCGAGCTCAAGGAGAATATTCATATGAAGCCGGCCCCATCATCACCGAAGCGACGCAAGTCCAGAGGTGATCCCGCCCAGGCCAAAGAAGACGAGTTGATTGCCGCCCAGAAGCGGATCAAGGCCCTGGAAAAACAACTGGCCCAGCGGACAGAGGAGCTGGACCTGATAAAAAAAGCGCAACGGTTCTTCGAGAAACAAAAGCGGTGAGATTCGCCTTCATCGAGAAGAACCGGAGCCTTTACGGGGTCAGGCGACTATGTGCGGTACTGGATGTATCTCACAGTGGCTTTTATGCCTGGCAAAACCGTCCCACCAGCCAGCATCGTCAATATGATCAGACGTTGCAGTCCCTGATCAGTGAATTACACCAAGGCCATCAGCGCTGCTATGGCGCTGCGCGGATGCACCAGACGCTGCGGCATAAGGGCTATACCTGTAGCCGCAGGCGAGTGAATCGTCTGATGCGTGAGATGGGCATCAAGGCGTCCAGCACGGGGCTTTACAGCTGGCGCCCTGGCCAGCATGCTTTTTATTCATCGACGGCCAATCAGCTCAAGGCCGCCGATAAACCTACTTCAGTCGGCCAGCAGTGGGCTGGCGATTTCACCTACATAAAGACCCGCAGCGGCTGGCTGTTTCTGGCCGTGGTGCTGGATCTGTATAACCGCAAGGTCGTCGGTTGGTCGTTTAGCCGCAAACGTGGGGCCGAGCTAACCAAGAGCGCCCTGCGCATGGCCATCAGCCGGGAGGCGCCTAAGCCGGGCTGCATCTTTCACTCGGATCAGGGTATTGAATACGCGGCCCATGAGTATCGCGATCTGGTGGAAGATGCAGGCCTGACGCGGAGCATGAGTCGCAAGGGCAATCCGCTGGATAATGCCATCGTGGAATCCTTCTTTCATACCCTCAAGGCTGAACTCATCCATCAGAAATTATTCGACAACGACATCCAGGCCACCGCCCATATCGTGGAGTACATCGAGTTTTATAATCGGGAGCGACTGCACTCCACCCTCGGCTATCAATCACCGGATAATTATGAAAAGCTTTGTGCATAAAGCGTCCACTAAAGTGGTGATAGATCAAGCCCCTTAACTCAGGCGTTATGCACCAAGGAAATTAAATGCCAACAGAAAAAGACAGACTTGGTTTTATTCACGACCATTTAAAGAACATTGCCACTCTTAGTTCAGCAGCCATTGTTTTACTCGTCACTTTGGCTGATAAATTTCCTTCCGAGAAATGCTCGGTGTCCTTTGCACTAGGTGGGTTTGTTTTATCGTTATTATCGTCATTAATTTCACAAGCCATTTTGCTTATTCATTATCCAATAGGAGACTTCGAAGATAAGCCCGAATATCGAGGAAATCTTATTGATAAAGCAATATTTATTACATGGTCTTTTTTTTTCTTAAGCATGCTCTCACTAGCATCTTCCGCATTCACAGCATTAAATGCATAACAATTCATTCAAGGTTGCCCCTGCGGGGCGGGACTGGCCTTACAGGCCAGCCCCTTAATTCAGGCGTTAGGCGAGAATTCAGTTTTAAAGCACTGATCGAGTTCAGCAGTAAAATTAAACTAGACAATCAGATAACCCTCGTGTAAATCCGGCGGAGAAGTTGATGGAAGCAAGAGTAGCAGTTTTTGGAACATTGAGATTTCCACCAGAAAACATTGATTCAGTTTTGCCCCATTTACAAGATTTCGTAGAGAAGACTAACGAAATAGATGGCTGCATCCTTTATGAGGTTGCTGAGGACCCCTTTGATAAAGGACTAATTCGTTTTTCTGAATTGTGGCCTAACAGAGAGAGCCTAGACAATCACCTGGTGGCACCTCACATCTTACCCTGGAGAGAGGCTGCGAAAGCAAACGGTTTAATTGAAAGAGTTTTTAACTCATACGATATTAATTCAACCGCAATACCAGTCTAAAAGTACGATCGCATAACAATGCGTACCAATCGCTCTCTGCGGTCGCTTGGACAGCCAAAGCTACGCAATTTTTGGCATGGCTACGCCATTTTACGCCAAAAACCGCTCCACTTTGTCTGCCATTGTACTTGGCGTTAGGCGGCTTTTAGGCGGGGTATGGCAATATCGGCAAGGTAATGAGTGAGAACGAGAAGTAGCCTGAGTCTCGTCAAGCACAGAGAGAATGACGAGTTGAGGTATGAGTTCTGCTTACGTTGGAAAACTCAATGACGCGATCCAGTTCATAGATTCGAATCTGGAAGGTCCACTGTCCTTGGAGCAAATCAGCTCAGAGGTCGGTGCTTCAAAGTTTCATTTTCTTCGCCAGTTCTCGGCGTTCTTCGGAATCGGTGTTTACGACTACATCAAACTCGGGCGCCTAAAACGAGCCTCGTATGAGTTGGCCTTTCGCAAAGGCAAACGAGTCATCGATGTAGCACTTAGCAATGGATATGAGAGTCCGGAGGCCTTTTCAAGAGCCTTCAAGCAGATTTTTGGCCGGTCTCCATCGACATTTCGTCGTACGCCCGATTGGTTGGCTTGGCACGTCACATTTCAAGCACTGACCGTACCAAGGAGAAATCTTATGAGCGCAAGCTTTGTTCCGCCCAACGTCGAAATAATCAACTTTCCTAGAACGTCTGTTATGGCGTTCGAGCATCGCGGAGACCCCGTTGGCATTGGGGATTCGATTCGTGAATTTATCGAATGGCGCAAACAGCATCGCCTTCCGCCTCACAAATTTGCCACTTACAACATCTTCTATGATGATCCAGGTTCATGCCCGCCGAATGAGTACAAGTTGGATATCTGTGTGGCCAGTAGTGGCTCGCTCAAAGAGGAGGGCCAACGCATCGTACCCAAAGTGATCCCTGAAGGTCGTTGTGCAAAGATTCGGTTGGTGGGTTCGGATACTATGATGGGTGCTGGAATTAGGCATTTGTATTCTCATTGGCTGCCGAATTCAGGCGAGGAGCTTCGTGATTTTCCGTTGTTCGCTCAGCGCGTCAAATTCTTCCCAGACGTCGCAGAAAATGAAGCGATTACAGATGTGTTCTTGCCCATACGTTAGGTGGTATCAGCCGCCTAACAAATCGCCGCAGGTGGCGGGTCAAACGCACCTGAGCTCAGGCGTTCGGCGGCAAGAAAAGATTGGTCTGGGCTTGAAGGTTGAAATCGTCAATTTTTCGGAGACCAAGGTTGCCCTGATTAGGCACCGTGGATCTCCTGACCAAGAGCATGAGGCTGTTCACAAGCTCATTGCTTGGAAGATCGAAAACCGATTCTTCGATCAAACGAAATTTCGAAGCTATGGTCTGCACTACGCGGAATCACTGTCAGATCATCGCGTCGATTTTTGCTTGTCCGTTGAGGACGATGTTGGGCCGAATGTGTACGGAATCGAAAACGGTCAAATTCCTCGTTTGCGTTGTGCTGTAGCCCGAGACGTAGGATCTCGGTTCAATAATCAAGCGGCGCCTTATCTTCACAATATCTGGCTTCCGCAAAGCGGTGAAGTTAGGGCAAATTTTCCGATGATATTTCACTACGTGAATGTTGGTCCTGATGTGCAGGAGAAAGATATGATTACAGACGTCTACTTACCGTTGGTTGCTCGTGAAATCTGAGCAATTGCGGTTTTCGCTTCAGTAAAGGTTCGAGCATGTTTTCGCACATTTCAATTGGAGTGGCCGACTTTGAGAGGGCATTCGCCTTTCACTCTTCGGTTATGGCTGCTCTTGGTCATGAGCTTCGGTTCTGTGAAAAAGAACAACTCTGGGCGGGATGGCAATCCCAAGATGGCGGCAGGCCATTGTTCATCATTTCCAAGCCATTTGATGGCCATGCTCACGCAGCAGGTAACGGGCAAATGACAGCCTTCCTTGCGTCAAGCCGGCTGCGTGTTCGCGAGGTGTACGCAGCGGCAATAGCTGGTGGAGGAAGTTGCGAGGGTGAGCCAGGTCTGCGTCCTCAATATCACGCCAATTATTTTGGGGCGTACTATCGGGATACCGAAGGCAACAAGTTTTGCGTTGCATGCCATGAGAACGAACCAAACTAAGGTAGGCGTGTTGCCGCCGAACAAATCGTTGCAGCGGACATTTGACCCGCCGCCCATTTTTGCTTCCGCAAAAACGGGCGGCGCCTCAAACGCACCTGAGCTCAAGCGTTATGCATACGGTACCAACATGGGAAAACAGTACACAGATATACCAGAGGAGCTAAAACTCTTCATTGAAAGCCAACGGATATTTTTCGTCGGCACAGCTGCTGATGGCCGCGTCAACCTCTCGCCGAAGGGGATGGATTCTTTGCGGATACTTGATGAAAACCGAGTAATTTGGCTAAACGTTACCGGAAGTGGAAATGAAACAGCGGCTCATGTCCAGGAAAATCCTCGTATGACGCTGATGTTCGCTGCGTTTGAAGGAAGCCCAATGATCTTGCGCCTGTTTGGCAAGGCAAAAGTAATCCACCGAAACGACCGGGAATGGCCTGAACTATATTCTCACTTCAAGCCGCTACCTGGAGCTAGACAAATTTTTGATTTGGCCGTTGATTTAGTTCAAACGTCGTGCGGAATGGCTGTTCCGACGTTTGAATACGCTGGTGATAGGGAATTGCTCAATGATTGGGCCAGGAAAAAGGGCGAAGCAGGAATCCGTCAATACTGGGAAGATAGAAATCAAGTTAGTTTAGACGGCAAGCCTACACATATCGTGAAGAAGAATGCCTAACAATCGTAGGCTGTCGGACAAATTACTCGCTGCGCTCGCAATTTGCCGCAGCTACAGGCGTTATGCGCTACTTGTTGCGTGATGCGCAACATGCTATATTCAATGCATGATTAAGTCGTTCCGCCATAAAGGGCTGAAGAAGTATTTCGAAACCGGCTCAAAGTCCGGGATTCAGTCAAAACATGCGAAGCGGCTGAGGATGCAATTAGTGGCCCTGGATACCGCGTCAGTCATTGAAGACATGGATATCCCCGGTTTCAAGCTGCATCTACTTAAAGGTTCAGATAAAGGCCGTTGGTCTATATGGGTAAATGGCAATTGGCGCATTACATTTGAGTTTCGTGATGGCCATGCATTCGTACTTGATTACGAGGATTATCACTGATGACTATGCACAATCCTCCTCATCCTGGGGAATTCATCCGGGAAGTCTATTTGGAGCCGTATGAGATTACGGGCAGGCAGCTCTCTGCCAAGCTCGGCGTTTCGCCCTCCACGCTTAATCGCGTATTAAACGGTACTAGCGGTATTAGTTCAGAAATGGCCCTTCGTCTCTCAAAGGCACTCGGCCGTAGTCCTGAGAGCTGGCTAACTATGCAAGATAACTTTGACCTCTGGCAGGCCCGGCAGTCAGTTAATCTTGATGCCGTGCAAAAAATTGAGTTCCGTGCCGCATAACAAGCCACTCAACCAGTACGCCCACTACGTGGACGCTTGTTAGTTCCAGCGTTGGGCGCCTGGCTCTGAGTCCGCTGGGCAACGCAGCTGCTACAAATTACGGGGTATTTGCCATGAAGACATTACTGTTCTGGATTGTGCGGCTATTCCTCAAACCCATACTCTCGCCGCGGGTTCCGCTTCGCTTGCAACGCGCTGCCACTGCAATGGTGGGGCATGCAGTCTGGTCTCCGCGCGACACCGACCGCACAACTGTGGACATGAATGGCGTGCCCGCACTACAGCTAATCCCGACGGGGGCTGTCGGCGGCCGCGTTATTCTCTACTTGCATGGCGGTGGCTATGTCTTCGGCGGCACGGGCAGCCACGCCAATGCTGTCGCGCATATCGGCAAGGCAGCCGGCGCCGGGGTCTTTTTCCCGCTCTACCGACTTGCGCCCGAAGATCCTTATCCGGCGGCGGTCGAAGACGCTATGGCCGCTTACCGCTGGCTGCTCGACCAGGGAAATTCACCCGATTTGCTTGCCATCGTCGGGGACTCGGCGGGTGGAGGGTTAACGGTGGCGACCCTGGTAGCGATTCGCGACGCAGGATTACCGATGCCAGGCGCCGCGGCCTTGATCTCGCCCTGGGTGGACTTGACCCGGAGCGGCGACAGTGTGCTTGGCCGCGCAGGGCGTGACCCCATGCTGAGCCCGCCCTACCTCAGATTCTGCGCGCAAGCCTATTGCGCTGACCAGCCCAGCAGTCATCCGGGGTGCTCGCCCCTGTTTGCAGACTTGCGGGGCTTGCCGCCGCTGTTGATTCAGGTGGGCAGCGAAGAAGCGCTCTACTCAGATTCCGAACGCTTGGCAAAGCTGGCCAACCGTACTCAAGTAGAGGTCAACTTCAAGTGCTATCAGGGTCTCTGGCACGTTTTTCAACTATTTGCCGGCTGGCTTCGCGAGGCCGACGACGCGGTCGCAGAGATCGGCTTATTCCTTCGCCAACGCTGGGATGCGACATCACTAGGCGCCCAACAAGCAGTTCAAGCGGACAAGCCCGCCTTCGGCGGGCCTGCTGCTTAACGCAGGCGTTGGGCGGCAATGAAGTTGAGCAACAGGTCGAACATCTCCGCCAGCGAACTTCCGTCAGGAGCTTTTCTCGCGGAGTACAGCAAGACCGGTGCATACACCGATTGTTATTCAGTTGAGGTCAGTCAGCATGTTGACCTTCCCGAATATGTTGAGGCGTTCTACACAACGCCAATCTTCAAAATCGAGCGTTTCATTTTGGCTCGTTTGGCCGGAATGCCATCCATCGACCGGGATGCTCATGATCTTGCTCATGGTCAAGTGAGTCGGTTTGCGGCGTGGGAAGTTGAGTCACGGGCGTCCGATCAAGTGATTTTGGCTGCCGGTCGCACAAGGTCATGGCTCATGGTTGACTCAATCGAGTCCGGTGACAGCCCGTCATGCCGCTTGTATTTTGGTTCGGCGGTGGTTCCGGCTGGTTCGGGAAAGCTCGGCTGGCATTTCAAAGCGCTGTTGGGTTTTCACAAGCTGTACTCGCGTATTCTTCTTGGCTCGGCCGTTCGGCGTCTAAATCGGAGGCAGGCGGCGCCATCGGGGCTGCAATGAAGATCATGTCTGGATTACAGATCGTACAACTGGGGAGTGACGATTCTGCGCTGATGCACTCCGTTCTGGACGTTTTCGGGGAAGCGTTCGACGAACGAGAAATATACGGCAACGAAAGACCGTCAGAGGCATATATACAAGGTCTATTGGCTGGTGATTCTTTTATCGCACTTGCGGCACTTGATGGAGAGCAGGTCGTCGGTGGTCTTGCCGCTTATGTGTTGCGAAAGTTCGAGCAAGAAAGAAGCGAGATCTACATTTACGACCTCGCCGTTGAGTTAAGCTGCCGCCGAAGAGGCGTTGCAACCGCACTTGTTGAGTCGTTGAAGGAAGTCGCCAAGACCCTCGGTGCGTATGTCATATTCGTACAGGCCGATTACGGTGATGACCCGGCGATCAATCTGTATACAAAGTTAGGAAAGCGTGAGGATGTCCTGCATTTTGATATAGACCCGAATGTGAGTGGAAATTCCGCCTAACAAATCGCTGCAGGTGACGTTTGACCCGCCCCCCACTTTTGCTATCGCAAAAGCGGCTGTCGCCTCAAACGCACCTGGGCGCAGGCGTTAGGCCGCAGAAATAATTTATGAGTAAATCCAGAATACTTGTGGTGCTTGGGCACCCAGACGCAAACAGCTTATCGGGGCACTTCGCAAAAGAATATGTAGATTCTGCGAGGTCTGCCGGGAAAGACGTTCGCTACATCAAACTGGGTGAAATCGAGTTCAACCCAGTCCTTAAACACGGGTACAAGCAACGCCAGGAGCACGAACCAGAATTGGCGTACTTTTGGGAAAGTATCATTTGGGCAGAGCATATCGCCTTCTTCTATCCCATCTGGTGGGGCGCAATGCCTGCGCTGCTTAAGGGCGCGCTAGATAGGGTGTTGCTGCCTGGAAAGGCTTTCAAGTATCGAGAAAACTCACAATTCTGGGATCGCCTTCTCAAAGGCAGGAGCGCCCATCTATTCACCACCATGGACACCCCGCCGTGGTACTACCGGTTGGCGTATCGAGAACCCGGGCATCATCAAATGAAGCGGACCATATTGGAATTTTGCGGTATCAAGCCAGTAAAAATTCACTCCTTTGGCCCGGTGCGATACGCCAAGCCGGAAAAAATAGAAACCTGGGTATCTACTGTGAGGCGTTACGGTGCTGCGGCCTAACAAATCGCTGCAGGTGACGTTTGATCTGGGCGAATAAATGGGGTCAGACCACTTTTATTCCAGCAAGAGATATATTCCTTGAAGCCTGTCTGTGCGCCAACTATGTTCTAGCTCCTGGCTTTCTGGTGCTAAAGGAGCTGGAGATGCAAAGAAAATCCCTGATTTTTCCTGGTGTGAGTGCTGTGATCGCTTTCGCGGTCATGACCATGGGCTGTGCTGACGAGAAGGCGGCCAAGATCAAGCGCGCCATGAGTGCCGGGCCCGAGCAGATCAGCAAGGAAGCGATGATCATGGATGTGGACGGCAGCATGTTGCGGGAAGGGTCGAACGGCTGGGTGTGCATGCCTTCGGTGACGCCCAAAGACGAAATCCCGATGTGTAACGATGAAACCTGGATGGCGCTGATGGAGGCGTTCATGAAGGGCGAGCCGTTCAAGGCCGACCGGGTGGGGGTGTCCTACATGCTGCAAGGGGATATCCCGACCAATAATGACGACCCCTATGACACGACCCGCGATGAGGGCGAACCCTGGGTGGAAGAGGGGCCGCACATCATGATTGTGGTGCCGAATCTTGCCGACCTGGAAGGTTTGCCGACCGACCCGGATGCCGGTGGTCCGTATGTGATGTGGAAGAACACGCCTTACGCACACATCATGGTGCCCACCGCGCCGCGCAGGTAGGGCGACCTCCCTCATGTGAGCCGGGTCGGTTATGATCCGGCAGGGGTTCTTTTGCAATCAACACAATGAAAGGGTGAGGGCTCGTGATTAACCAGTTGCAAAGGGCGCATGCCAGCGGCGCCAAAGTGGCCTTGTTCGGTCTGCTGTTTGTAGCCTCGCAGGCATTGATCGGCTTCCTGCTGCATTCGGGCAATGCGGATGTGCTGCTGATTACGCTGCAGCTCACTTTCGATGCCGACAGTTTTGGCCAGCTGCTGGCGGGCATGAGTCCGGAGCAGAAGCAGGCTCTGCTGAATCACTTCTATCCCGATTTCGTACATCCGGTCTGGTACAGTCTTTTTGCCTTCTATGCGACGGCGTTGCTGTTCAATCGCCTGAATGTGTCGCCCCGCTGGAACTGGATTCTGCCGCTGGCCTTGTTCATGGGCGTGTTGGACCTGGTGGAAAACAGTCTGCATCTGCCGATGATTACCGGGTATCTGGCTATCTCGGAGCTGCCGGTAATGCTGGCCGCCGCTTGCGCCACGACGAAGTGGTCGCTGGCGGTGTTCTTTGTGCTGCTGGTGACGATACTCAGTGGCAAGCTGATGTTGGGTGGGGCGGCAGATGGCGATCAGTAACAGTTACAACTTTCGCCAGATCAGCGACAAGCTGACCACATCCGGCGTGGTGGGCGCCGGCCGGCTCAAGGGGCTTGCGGATGAAGGTTATACGGCGGTGATCAATCTGCTGCCGGACAGCAGTGAGTACGCCGTGCCTGACGAGCAGGCCATCGTTGAAGGGCAGGGTGTGGAGTACATATATATACCGGTGAATTTCGCCGAACCCACCGAGCCGGACTTCGAGTGCTTCTGCCAGGCGCTGGATGACAGGCCAGACAGCAAGCTGCATATTCACTGTGCCGCCAATTACCGGGTGAGCGCTTTCTATGCCCGGTATGCGGTGAGCCGCGGGCTGTGGAGCAAGGCCGAGGCGCAGACATTGATCGAGGGCCTGTGGGATCCGCAGGCCTATGCGGGCTGGCCGGAATTCATGGACGGTATTCTCAGTTAATAAGGAGTGAGCGATGTCGGAAACATTTGCAGGGAAAGGCAGCTGCCTGTGTGGCGCGGTGAGGATGGAAGCCGCCTCGGCCAGCCATCACTTCGATGCCTGTCATTGCAGCATGTGCCGCAAATGGGGCGGTGGTCCGCTGATGGCGGTGGGCTGCGGTTCGGATGTGCAGATCAAGGGCGAGGAGAATGTGGGTCGCTTTTCTTCCTCGGAATGGGCCGAACGTGGCTTCTGCAAGCAATGCGGCACGCATCTGTTCTATCACCTGAAGGGCAATGACTATTACGTGCTGCCGCTGGGCCTGTTTGATAATGCCAGGGACATGCAGTTTCACGAGCAGGTTTTCATTGAGGAAAAACCGGGTTTCTACGATTTTGCCAATCACACCGGCAAGCTGACCGGAGAGGAGCTCTTCGCCAGATTTGCTCCGCCGGCGTAACGCTACGCCAGCCCTTTATGCAGATATGGGTGGATGCGGACGCCTGTCCGGGTGTTGTGAAAGAGATCCTGTTCAAGGCGGCCCGGCGCACGGGTGTGCCGGTGACGCTGGTGGCCAACCAGTTCATTCGCGTGCCCAACGCACCGAACATCCAGATGCTGCAGGTGGCATCCGGTTTCGATGTGGCGGATAACGAAATCGTGAAGCGGACCCAAGCGGGCGACCTGGTCATTACCGCCGATATCCCGCTGGCCGCTGAAGTGATTGAAAAGGGCGGCCATGCGCTGAATCCACGCGGTGAGATGTATTCGCCCGACAACATCAAGGCGCGGCTGAACATGCGCGACTTCATGGATACCCTGCGGGGCAGTGGCATCCAGACCGGCGGGCCGCCGGCGCTGAACCAGAGCGACCGCCAGGCATTTGCCAATGAGCTGGACCGGTTCCTGACGCGGAATTACCGCAAGTCTCAGGATTAGAAGAAAAAACCGCGACTTTTGCCCACCAACTGCGTATACTGCGCCCCGCTGACTGCGGCACCCTCCGGTGGTGCCCGAAGAGGTCACGATTCACAGGGTCTTTTCCCTCGTTCTCTTTAAGCAGAGCTGCCGCGCGTAGACCGCGCGACTTTTTCACACAGCCTGAACCGGAATCGCCACAAGGCGGATGGGCTTCAGGAGTTTTCAAAATGTCTTTTTCCGAACTGGGCCTCAATGAAGGCCTGTTGAATGCTGTTGCGCGTCTTGGTTACAGCACCCCCACACCTATCCAGCAACGCGCCATTCCCGCCGTCATCGAGGGCCGCGACCTGCTGGCCGCCGCCCAGACCGGCACCGGCAAGACGGCGGCGTTCACGCTGCCGATTCTTCAGCGCCTGAGCTGTCAGACGGATCACCGTTCGAAGAATCCACGCGTGCTGGTGCTGACGCCGACGCGCGAGCTGGCCGCCCAGGTGGGCGAGAGCGTGCGTGAATACGGCGGTGATATGCGCCTGCGCTCCACGATCATTTTCGGTGGCGTGAGTGCGGTTCCCCAGCTCAAGGCGCTTCGCCAGGGCGTGGATGTGCTGATTGCCACGCCGGGCCGCCTGCTGGACCATGTGCAGCAGGGCAATATCGACCTGTCCGAGATACAGGTGTTCGTGCTGGATGAAGCCGACCGCATGCTGGACATGGGTTTCATCCACGACATCCGCAAGGTCATCAAGCGGCTGCCGGAGCGGCGCCAGAACCTGTTGTTCTCGGCGACGTTTTCACCGGAAATCCGCAAGCTGGCGAAAAGCTTCATCGAAAACCCGGTTGAAATTGATGTGGCGCCACGCAATTCGACGGCGGAGCTCATTGATCAGAAACTGATCTACGTGGCCAAGCACCAGAAACGCGAACTGTTGTCCTGGATGATCGGCAAGAACAACTGGCAGCAGGTGCTGGTGTTTACCCGCACCAAGCACGGCGCCAACCGCCTGTGTCAGCAACTCGAAATGGATGGCCTGACTTCGGCGGCTCTGCATGGCAACAAAAGCCAGGGTGCGCGGACCAAGGCTCTGCAGGGGTTCAAAACCGGCGCGGTTCGCGTGCTGGTAGCTACTGATATTGCTGCGCGCGGCCTGGATATTGACCAGTTGCCGCATGTCATTAACTATGAATTGCCGAATGTCCCCGCCGACTATGTGCATCGCATCGGCCGTACCGGCCGCGCCGGCCTGCAGGGTGAAGCCTTGTCTCTGGTGTCCACCGATGAACGTCCGTTTCTGCGTGATATCCAGAAACTGCTGAATCGTCAGATCCCCGAGCTGAAGATTGAGGGTTACTACCTCAAGGAAGACAAGGGCGAGCCGGCCGACCAGCAGAAGCCGGCAGGGCGGCATGGAAGACCGGCGCCGCGTGACCAGCAAAAGCCCGGTCGCCGCAATGCCCGTGGTGCTGGCAATGGCCAGCATGCACCCCAGTCCCGCCGCAAGAAGTCGAACCGCAGACGTCAGGGCGCCGGAGGTCAGCGACCGGGATCAGCCTGAGCAGGGTGTCGGCAATCCCCTTGTCATCCTGGTCATGTTAGGCTGAAAGGGAATGGTTTTCCGGGCGGCCAGGCATGCGGGAATACGGCAACAGGGCACGCAAAGAAGCAGAGGCAAAGGTTCAGCAGTTATGCAGCCTGGGACTGGGCAGCAAGTTGCTGATACCCGCCGTGCTCGATCAACTGCACGAGTTTGTGCCGTCGCATTCCAGTACCTTTCTGTGGGCGGATAACGCCGGCAACATCGTCGATGCCTACAACGAAACGCCGGATGCGCCGATGTTTCTGCCCTATTACCTGCATGAGTTTTACAACCGCTCCGAACTGGACGTGTTCATGGGCTGGCGTGCGATTCTGCAGCAGCAGAAAAACGCCATCGACCTGGATGAATGCATGACGGTCGAGCGCAGCCGGTTTCAGAAGCACCGTTTCTACAATGAGTATCTGAGTCCGCTGGATATTCACTGGCAGATGCACCTGGTGGTGCGCGACGGCCCGGACAGCCGGGGTGTGGTGATGCTGCACCGTGGCAGGAGGGAAAAGCCTTTCAGTCCCGTAGAAGCCCGCTGTCTTGAGCGATTGTCGGCCTTTCTGGCCTATGCACTGGAAGAAGCGCCGGACTCAGTCGAGGAGTGGGTGGATGGCGAGGCCGAGGGACTGCTGGTGGCTGACCGGCAAGGCCGGATCGTCTGGCAGTCGCCGGCCGCGCGGCATTTACTGTTTCTGGCCAATCACGATCGGGTGGCCTCAAGCCGACATCGCGCCGTTGACAGCAGCAGGTTGCCGCGCAAGGTGAAAAGCCTCTGTGACAGGCTGGAAGCGGTGCAGGCACAGAAGCGGGTCGAAGAACCGCCGGTATTGTGCATGCAGAACGCCTGGGGGCGTTTCCGCTTTGCCGCGTCCCGGCTGGAAGACGGCGCCGATAGTACCGGCCTGATCGGTATTACAGTACGTCACCAGGAACCCAAGGCGCTGCGCTTGATGCGACGTATCAATCAGCTGCGCATGACGCCCCGGCAGCGGCAGGTTTGCCTGCTTATGGCCAGAGGTGAATCCTATGCTGAAATCGCCGACCAGATGGGCATTACCGAAAATACCGCTATCAGCCACAGCCGGGCTATTTATGATCATCTGGATGTGCATAATCGCCAGGAACTGGCATCCTGTCTGCTGAATTCCTGAATACCCGAAAACCATAAGGTCTGGGGAGGTTTCGCCCGGACTGTCTCGTTACGCTGACTCTCAGTGAAAACATCCCGTTGCGGCGGGTAAAAAATAGCTGAGGTCTGTATGAAACGCTTTGCCCTTCTCTGCCTGTTTGTCGCCGGCGGTTTTATTGCGCCCACAGCACAGGCGGCCACCATTACCGTCAATGCAGCTGACGACACCATGTTTGCCGGTGACGGGCTCTGCAGTCTGCCCGAAGCGCTGAGTAACGCCAGCAATAACAACGAAACGACCAGTGGTGATTGTGCACAGGGTGACGCAGGGCTGGACGAGATAAATATCGACGCCAGTTTGAGTGGCGGCACCATTACGCTCACAGGCACGACGCTGACGATCATTACCGAGGCAGTGACCATCAATGGTCCGGATGCGGATGATGCGAACGGCGTGACCATCGACGGTAACGGCAATTGGCGTGTCTTTTCCATCCTGGGTTCTGCGCCGAACGAGTTCAAGGTCACGCTCAACGACATGACCCTGACCGGCGGCAAGACCGCCGGAAATGGCGAACAGGGGGGCGCACTGTACGCCCTGAACGCGGATATCGAGTTCAATCATGTGAACGTCAATGCCAATTCCACCAGCGGTGATAATTCGGAAGGCGGCGCGGTGTATGTGGAAGACGGCGATGCCACGCTCAACGACTGCGAGTTCACGGATAACTTCACCGCAGGCTACGCGTCCAGCGGCGGTGCGGTGGCCGTGTGGGATGGAGTCACCACTATCAAGGACTGTACATTCACGGGCAATTCCACCCGCAATCACGTCTCGGACGGCGGCGCCATCTATGCGCGGGGCTATGCGGACCTCACCGGCGGCGGCATCGTCCTGGACGGCAACTGGACCGAAGGCGACGCCAGCGAAGGTGGCGGGCTGTATGTCATTGTCGGCAATGCGGATATCAGCGCCAGCCGCATCATCAACAATTACACCGAGGGTCAGAATGCCGGTGGCGGTGGTGTGTATATCAACGGCTCCCTCGGCATGGGTGACCTGACCATGGTCGATACCACGGTGGCCGTCAATACGGCCAAGGGCTTGAATGCGGATGGCGGCGGTGTGCGCGTGAACACCGGTGATGTGGTCATCACGTCCAGCACCATCAGCGGCAATGCGACCGAAAGCAGCAGCGCCCAGGGCGGTGGACTCAATGTTAACCAGGGCGATGTGGACCTTATCAACAGCACAGTATCCGGCAACTCCACCTCGGACAGCGGCGTGACCGGCGGGGGTATTTATCTGGTCGATGGCACGGCCACCCTGCGGCACAGCACCGTGGCCTACAACCAGGCCAGCGGGACCTTCGACGGTATTTTCCTCGGCAGCGGGGACGATCTGATCCTGGAGAACTCCCTGGTCATTCAGCAGGGGGCCGGAGAAACGGCCTGCTCAACAGTATCCAACAACACCGCCACGGCCAGCCTGGCGACGGACACGAGTTGTACCGGCACGGCCACAGCGCTGGCGGATATCAAGCTGCAGGATCTGGCGGCGAATGGTGGTGCGACCGAAACGCATGCGTTGTTGGCTGGCAGTGCAGCGATCGATACGGCGGATACCACCCTCTGCAATGCCCTGATGCCATCTGAGGATCAGCGTGATGTGCTGCGGCCGGTCGATGGTGATGACAGCGGCACGGCGGAATGTGATATCGGCAGTTTCGAATACGAACCCGATAATCTGGATTTCGGTGATGCGCCGTCGCCCTATCCGACGCTGCTGGCCGACGATGGCGCCGGGCATGTGATTGAGGTGGCGGCGCCGCTGCTGGGTGCGTTGATTGATGAAGAAGACGATGGGCAGCCGGGAGCTGCGGCCGGCGAAGGCGGCACTGATGGTGACGATGCCGACAATACCGATGACGAAGACGGCGTGAGCTTTACTTCGAGCATCGCGGCGGGCGCCAATGCCACCGTGGATGTGGTGGTGAATGGCGCTACCGGCCTGCTCAATGCCTGGATGGACTTCAATGCCGACGGCGACTGGGACGACGGTGGTGAGCAGATCTTCACCGACGAGGCGCTGGTGGTGGGTAGCAACAGCGGTCTGGATTTCGCGGTACCGGCTACCGCGGTGTCCGGTGAAACCTTCGCCCGTTTCCGCCTGGATACGGTGGGTGGTCTGGCGCCGACGGGTCTGGCTGGCGATGGCGAAGTCGAAGACTACAAGGTTGCGATTGCTCCGCCCACGGTGATGTTCGACAGCAGCGTGGCGAGTCCTTCGGCTCCGGAGGATGCCGGTACGTTGGTGCTGACCGGGGCGGTGCGCCTGTCCAACCCCTCAAGCCTTGCGGTGACGGTCGATATCGAACTGGATGCCGGATCTACTGCGACATTGACGGACGATTTCAGCTTTACCCCCGCTACGGTGACCTTTGCGCCTGGCGAGACCAGCGCCGATGTGGAAGTGACGCTGGTGGATGACGGTGTGCAGGAAGGGGATGAAACCGGGATCTTCACTCTGACGAATCCATCCAATGCCACGCTGGGCACACCGGCAAGCGTGACAACGACCATTGAGGATACCGGCGACACCGGTTCTTCCAGGGGCTCGGGTTCAGGCCAGGGCAGTAGCGGCGGTGATGATGATGACGACAGCTGGTACGGATGCGTCATGGGCGATGCAGGCGGGCCGGTGGATCCCTTGCTGGGATTACTGATCCTCGCCGCTGTAGTTCAGCTGGTACGGGGCAGGCTTTCATTCTCCAGGCAGGCCTAGGGCTGCGGGGCGGGTGTTGCTCGCCCCGGTTCTTTTTCACCCCGATGTAACAAGTGCACGGCAGTTTCCCTGTATAGTTGTTCGGTGCTAACGGACAACGTATAAGATTTTCGGATTTCTCAGGGGCGTTTGATGTCGTCACGGTTTTTAACCCTGGCTCTGGTGTTGGTACTCAGCTTTGGGCTGGCAGCCGCAGCTGTCTGGTATATGCAGTCGGGAGGCGTTAACGGCCAGGTAGAGATGCCTCCCGAGGAGAACCTGGCAGGTACGCCATTGCCTGGTCTGGGTGACGATGCCGATCTGCCGTCTGATTCGGAGGTGGCTGAAGAGGAAAGCGCCGACGAGTCTGCGCAAGCCGATACAACCGAACTGACCGAGGATGAAAACGCCGCCGCCGGGGCGGATGCCCCGAGTGACGAAGAACAGGCCGAAGAAGAAGCCGAGCCGGAACCTCCCAAGCCGGTAGTGAGCGAGAACGCCAAGGCGCATCTCTGCTACCTGTCCTTCAATAATCCCTATGAAGTGAGTGTGGCGCGTAACTTCGCCAACAAGCTGACCCGGTATCCTGCGGCGCCGAAGATCACGGTGACGGAATACCAGGCCGAGGACGCCGACCCCGAGGACGCCATCGAAGCGCTGGTGCGCAGCGGCGTGCGTTGCGATGGCCTGGTTTTATCCGGGCATCATGACGAGGATGGCGAATTCTGGGGCGACCGCACCAGCGGTGACCTGGAAATCGATTTTCTATATTCGCTGTCATCCCGGCCCGGCTACAGCGCCTGGTTCAGCCAGGTGAAGGCCCTGTGGCTGCAGGGCTGCCATACCGCCACTACGGAAGTGTTCAACAAGGATGTGGATGACGACGAGCGCATCGGCAGTTCGCCGTTGCACATGATCCGCAAGCATCTGAACCTGGGCGAGCTGGAAGACAGTATCGACGACCTCAACGACATCTTTCTGGAGAATACCAACGAGGACAACATCATCCTCGACTACGCGCGGATATTCCCCTCGGCCACGGTATTCACCTGGTGGGACAAGTCGCCGGGCATCAAGGCCGGGTCACATTTTTCCCTGCCTTTCCACATCGTGCAGACGGCCTATGTGATCGACCCTGATCCGCGTTACTTCGTGAACCCCACGGGCAAGACCATCACCGAGGATGCCTCACTGCGTTATGCGGAGATTCTCTACGAGATGATGACGCGGCCCATGTACCCCTATAAGCATCCGGGTCCGCTGCAAGGGGATGAGAAACTGTTTATCGAAGGCTGGCGTCAGCATGGCCGCTGGGCTATTCACAAGCGCAAGTACTCCTTCGAGAATGCTTCGACCATTGGCTATCCCTCACTGCTGTCCAGTCAGAGCGGCGTGCTCAAGCAGACGCGCGGCTTCACCAACCTGCTGACCCAGCTGGAGGAAGAGCGTATTGGCCACAATGCGGGCGCGGTAGTCAGTTACGTGCTGGGTGCCGAGGAACTGATTCCCTACAACGTTTATACCCTGTGGGTCATTGCAGAGCGTTCAGAAGACCTGAAGGCAAAGATACGCGCCAGTACCGCGCTCAAGCAGCACCTGGAAGAAATCTTCAATGCGCCGGACGAGGATAGTGCACTGAAGCGTGACTACCGCAAGTTCCACAGCTGGCTGTACGGCTAGGCTTTATTCCTGGGTCAGCACGTAGCGGATGATCTGCGCGACCTGATCCACGCTCTGGCACACCGCCTTGGCGTAGGCGTCCACTTCCTTCAGCGGGTGCGTAATCGATTCGTCGTGCAGCACGATGTAGGGCTTGTCCAGCGCGGCGGCCCAGCCGGCATCGAAGGCGGCATTCCACTGCTTGTATTTGTCCCCGAAGCGCACAATCACCAGGTCGGCAGAGCGGATATGTCCCTGAATGCGAATGCCGTTGATCTTGGCGGCGGCGTGGTCGCGGAAGAAGGGCGAAGGCTGTGCGCCCAGCACGGCATCACCCACATCGTCGGAAGCTTCGTGCACAGTGACCGGCGTCAGCCACTCGATGTCCAGGCCGGTGCAGGCGCTCTTCAGTTCGTCGCGCCAGTCGGTGTGAATTTCACCGGAAAGATAGATGCGATAGCTCATCGGCTTCTACTGTCGTCAAATGGGAAGTCGCCCATTATACCGGCTGCGTGAAAACCTTCAGGCCAGCAGACCGCCGATGATCGCGCCCAGCAGCAACGGACCAACCTGCAGGGCCAGCAGCATGAAGATGCCGGCGCCAGCCACCATGCCGATGATGGGCATGCCGGTCAGGGCCGTGGAAAACGTGAACAACAGCACGGCCATGATGATGGAAGGCAGCAGCGCCGCCATGATGCCCGCACCCACGCCGCCGGCTTTCTTGCCGCCGACGATACCGGCGATCAGCGGCCCGATGGTGGGCAGCCAGAACAGCAACAGGGAAATGAAAAACATCCAGAGCATGCCGCTCAGCACGCTGCCATTATTTGAAGCCATGGAACTCCCTCACCTTAATCCTCTCTCGTCAGAAGAGAGGAGAAAATACTTCTAATATGGATCGAACTAATCAAGTTGCTTAGCGTGAATGCCGTGGCCTATAGAATGATAAATACCACATGACAATTCAACTTTAATAAGGTTGGAGTGAAATAGGTGGATTTCCGGGTGGTTCTGTCTGCTCAAGCGTTTTCATCCGACCAGCTTTGTCCGCTGCGATAAGCACTGGGCGTACTCAATGTCCAGCGATAGAACGCACGGGTGAAGTTGGCGGGTGCGGAATAGCCCAGCCGTTCTGCAATTTGTTCGATGCTCATGGTTGAGTCGTTGAGCAATGTGATTGCTTCGCGTCGTAACACGTCATCGAGGATCTTCCTGAAACTGACCCCGTGGTTTGCCAACTTTCTGCGAACCGTGCGTGGTGACATGTTGAGCTTTTCCGACACTTCCTCCAATCCTGGGTAGTGGCCGTTTCGGTAAACAAGGGCTGCGCGGATTCGAGCCAGCAGGTCCTCGGTTTTGCCCAGTATTGCCAGTTCCCGCTCTAATTGTGCAATGACTTGTGAGACTGTGAGGGCGTTGGCTGTAGGCAAGGGCGCATCCAACGGGGCAGCAGGGAAGCGAACCTGATTCGACGCCTTGCCAAAGCACAATTTTGGCAGCCGTTCAGAGTAGTGATCGTAGTACTCGGGTTTGGCGTAGTCGCACCATAGCTCTACATTCGCTTCCTGGATCAGGCCGAATGACGACTGGACAATTAGCCGGTATACACCGACGAGAAAGAACTCATAAACGTGGTTTCGCATGACCCCAAGATCAACGGAGTGCACGACGGACACGACAGCCTGATCGCCGTCGACATATAGGTCCAGTTCCAGCCCAAGGTAAGGCAGGCGTGTCGGCAGAAACTTACGGCCGAACTCGATCCCTTCGCGTAGCGTCGACGACGCCATGAATCCGTACCCGACAAGTCCGTGTGTCGTGATGCTACTCATAAGGCCCAGTTCGAAACCTATTCCAGGGTTGCCGGTGAGTTTGATTGCGCGAAGAAGAATTGTTCCCGCGTCATGTCTGGAAACTCGCATGTCGATTGCTTTGCGAAGACTCTTGGAGAGCCCAAGTCCTTGTATGAGTTGCTTGGGTTCAATCCCTTTCGTCTGCGCGTAGTCGAGTATGAGTTGAATGTATGCCAGTGGAAGAGCCGGCCTGTAAAACTCGTTCGACTGGATTTTATTCATTCATACGTGGCCGAAAATGATAAGTACATTGGCAATCTCTCACATTAACCTCGGCCAATTCTGTCAAATATAATCGGTCAATGCGATCTTCCATATTCATGAGATTCCTGTTTTATCGATGTCCTCAAAAGAAAAGATGAGTCATGCCCTTTTTCGGAAGTCAGGCAGCGTGCATGGGAGAATCGGCACTCTGCTGCTTGGCTTGCTGGCATCGATTTCCCTGCTTGGATGCAGCAACGATAAAGACGCGGGTGTTTTCCTCGGTGGTGATGCGAACTCCGAGATTCACTATTCCAACGCATTCGGGACGTATCGCAGTCTCGTCTATGTCCCTGCTTCGGCGAGAGGGGGTGAACCTGCTCCTCTCGTCGTTGTGTTGCATGGTGCGAATACCACCGCGGAACAACAGCGTGCGGCCAATCTGTTCGACCCCGTAGCCAAGCGCGAAGGGTTCATAGTCATGTATCCGGATCACGAAACGGATTCCCAACTCGGACCCCACCCCCTCCAAAGCTGGCGGATGTACGACATTGTGGAAACACAACGAGGGGTGGGAGATGCGGACGCTATCGCAGAATTGACGCGGCAGGTTATACAGGACTGGAATGTTGACCCGGAGCGTGTCTATGTCGTGGGCATGTCGGCCGGAGGCTGGATGACGAGCATCATGGGCGCGGCCTATCCGGATATCTATGCGGCTATCGGCCTTGCCGAGGCAGGGGCATATGGCATGGGCACCGCGCTGATTGGTCTTTTTCAACCGGTCGGGCCGACGCTGGTGCCGGCAGAAGTGCCAGCGCTTGCGGCATACCTGGCCATGGATTCACACGCACGGGTAGTGCCCATGATCAACTTTCAGGGTGAAAAGGATCTGGCGGCGACGCCAGCGGCTGGCGCACAAGCCGTGAAGCAATGGCTGATGACGAATAATCTGGTCGAGTCAGGCAGTCCCTACGCCCCGTTCCCCCTGGCTCCTAGTGAAACCATCGATGTGATACCGGAGGATGGGTATCCCTATCACGTGGATATCTATCGCGATGAAGAAGGGTGCAGGGTGGTGGAGCAGGTGAGAATTGAAGAGATGGAACATTACTGGCCGGGAGGCACAGATGATCCCGAGCTGTCAGGCTTCACCGATCCACGCGCGCCAAGTGGTGCGGAGATGTCCTGGGCATTCTTCAAGCGCTTCCGTCTATCTGATACCTCGTCGCCCTGTGTGGAGTTGCAATCATGAGTGGCTGTCTTGATGTGGCGAAGCTGCGAATCGGCACTCCACGCTTGTTATGGCTGATGTTTATGCTGGGGTCCGTATCGCTTGTCGGCTGTGGAGGGTCATCTGATTTCGGCGATCAACCTGATTCTGCACCTGCTGCGATTCATGTTGTCGATATGAGTTACGAATCTGACCGGGTAGAGCGCTATCTCGTATCAACAGCATCCCTGGATATGTCTTCATCGATACCGCTGAGGGTCAATGTCATCCTGCCGACGGGTTATGACAGGAATCCGGCTCATCGCTACCCGGTGCTCTACGCACTCCCTGGCACGAGCAACACCGCTGATGTCTGGCTCAACAACATCGACACCATCGAGATGACAGAGTCCCTTCCGCTGATTGTCGTGATCCCGGATGGCACTTTTGATGCGGACGGCGGCGGCTTCTATACAAACTGGGTCGATCAGACGACTAGTCGCGGCGTCGCTAACTGGGAGACCTTCCACACTGAGGAACTGGTCGACTGGATTGACGAGAATTTCCGTACGATCGACGATCGGTCAGGTCGGGCGATCGTGGGAATCTCGCAGGGTGGCTTCGGGTCGATGTCCTACGCCGCCCGCCACCCCGAACTCTACGGCGCGGCGGCATCCTTCTCGGGTGCAGTCGATATCTACTACAACCCGATATGCCACCTTGGTGCGGTGACTTTGATTTCGGCGATCATGACAGGACTGAACGGCGTGCAGCCGTTCGCGCCCTTTGGTGATCCAGTCAATGATGCCGACAACTGGCAGGCACACGACCCCGGATCTCTTGTCAGCAATCTGGCTGAAACTAAAGTGGATCTGTATACCAGCACCGGGTTGCCGGGGGAGTCTGATTTAACTGACCCCGCATTGGCAGGAACGGTGGCGGTGGAGGCAGTGCTGCATGCCTCGAACCAGTGCTTCAGGCAAGCCGCTGAAGCGGCCGGCATTGATTACGGTTGGCACAGCTATACCGTTGGGACTCATGCCTGGAACTACGCGAATCGCTCGCTAGCGGATTATCTGCCACGATTAATGGAGTTCTTTGAGGTAGGAAGGTAGGTGCGTGTCTGCAGGATATTCCCCGACTAGCTTCATTACATCTATTCGTGATGTGACTGGAACTAATTAAGTTGGCTGGTTCGGGCTGCGTAACCTCTTGATTCCCAAAGGGCAAGAAATAGAGGCAGATTTAAAAGAGTTGGTCGGAACTCTTTGGGACTAGGTAAATGTGAATCTATGCTCACATAGCTACTACATAAGGCTTCTTTTAGGTGTCCGCAGAATCAGTGTAGAACCCCAATAGATAGAATTACTTTGCAAACAGAGTCTCGAAAGATCGTTGAGCGAGTTTCTCCGCGTTTTCATCATTCAGCAATCTACATGTCGTATTAAAAGCGAGCGCGATTCCAATTAACCTGAATACCACTAACTCTTGGTCAACGTCCTGTGGAATTTCGTTTCGTTGTTTTGCATCTCGAATACAAAGCTGAAGAGCGCTTCTCCATTCCCTGTGCACTTTAACCAGCAAATCGTTTATGAGGCCGGCACGCCCAGAATATTCCTGGTTTGCAATGACAAATACGCATCCGCCCGCCTCGTGCTCCCCTTTCATCCATTTCAGATGCATGTTGAATAGCGATCGTAAACGTTGCATGCCTGATGGCAGCGCCATACTGGGTGAAATCACTATCTGTTCGAACCTCAGAACAGCCTCGCTTATGATTGCGACCTGCAGGTCTTCTCTAGATTGAAAGTGGGCATACAGCCCACTCTTCGATAAGTTAAGATCCTTGGCGATAGGCCCCAGGGTGATCGCATCAAGTCCATCGGTGACCGCCTTCTTCAGCCCCTTCTCTATGATCAATTTCCGTGTTTGCACACCTTTGCGTTCTTTCTTATCGTTCATGTGATTCAACCTATAGCTTGAATCTGTATCGTATAAATTTAACTATCTGTAATGGGCGCATAAGCACGGCGAGTACAATTGGCTGTTGATCGAAGTACGCTTTCCTCACAAAGATTTTGCCATCTTTGACAGTAAGTAAATCGACTATAGGTATATGTATCCCACGTCTACCTATTGGAAAAATCAGCTTCCACTCAACAGATATTAATTCATCTGTACTGATCGATTTATCTACTTTTCCATATAAGCCCGGAAGCCATGTCAATAACCGTTTGAATTCCTTATAAGCATTGTCTTTACCCCTGATTACAGGTATGGCTGGTTGGTATAGGGTGACATCAGGGTGTAAGGCTTCTGCCAAAGTTTCCGGCGTAGGTGAGCTCCAGATGCTCTCAAAGGTTCTTGCTACATCTGCTAGGGGGCCTTGATGTTTGTCTAAATCATCCATGAGCATCACCCGTCGATTTAATTCGCCGTGCCTCAAATAAATAGTTCACCCCAAAGTAAGTCACCATCAGTGCGATTATCAAAGATACGACGATGCCCTTAGTCGTGGTGATGAACCCGAGCAACAGGAGTGCAGCAGTTGCCAGAATCCATCCAGCATCACAGAAAGCAAAATAAGTTAACTCCAGGCTGTTGTTTTGATGTCTGAACAGACTGAACAACACATGTAGTCCATAGACACCAGAGAGAACTCCGCCTATAACAATAACAACCTCGTATTCGACGCCCAAAAAATCTGCGGTCGACGTGGCATTTAGCACCATCATGTAAGCGGACCAAATAGCTATAGTGATGTTAAGTAATTTAACTGCCAATATATTCATACCTACTCCTAACTCGGGAATGCCCAAAAATCCTCACTCTTAGCCTGAAACTGGTTCGTCAACTTGATCGTTAATGCTGGCACTGTGTAATCCCCTTCGCCGACCTTCACGAAGGTATAGAGACTTACAAACCCAGTTTTGATGTGCCCAATAGATTCGATGTAAGTAGCTCAAATTTGCAGACCAGAATTCATTACTCTGGATTTCGTGTTGAGCCTTATATTTCTTACTGCCGACGCGAATGTCGCCATAGATAATGCCCGGACCTTCCTGCGTATTGCGTGATGCAAGTACGTTCCCATGTGCATCGACAATCTGTGTGGCACCAACGAAACGGGTGCGATAGTTAAATTTCAGATCCAGTCCAGGGAGTAAATAGAAATCCCCTTCCAAGGGGCCGCAATGGCTTGCCTGGATTACCGGGACGCCTAGCTTCTTGGCAAATTCTACCGGTGCTTGTTCACTCAATCGGTGATTTAAACGCGAAAGTGGTGACAGTAGTTTGTTGATTAGCGGCCAATTCTCAGGAATATCCCACCAGTGTGTACCGGTAATGGCGACATCAATCCTGCCCTGCATCCTTTGTAAGGTCTGATTCCGGATTAATTCCCAACAAACCGCGATCCCTGCATCGCCAATATCCGTATTAAACACACCGTCATCGTTACCGCCGGTATAGAAAGCGTTTTCCCACATAGTGGGAAGATCTTTATCGTGCGGATGTACCTTGTTATTCGGCGAAACAAAAAAATAGCGGTTATATAGTTCACCATCATCGGATAGCAGCATAGAGCCGCCAAGGTGGCCCTGATATTTATCAGCTAACCGCTTCATCATGTTTAAAGCCCGGTTGTCCGCTGAGAGTGCTACCGCGTAAGCCTCAGGGTTGGGCGCTAGAGCACCGGTAAAGAACTCAGGTAACGCAACAACTTTTGCCCCTTTGTCAAAGGCTTCAGTTGCCAGCATTTCAACGTGCTCCAGGTTTTCAGACAGGCAACCTGATCGCGTTTTTATCTGTACAGCTGCAACTCTGATACTGCCCATTTGTATATACGTCCTTTCAATTAACTAGCTCCTGACACATGGGAGCTTGCAAGTTCTTTCAAGCAAGCTTAACATATTAACGATCGGTCGTGCTATTTTTTTATGAGTCAGAACTGCTATGAAGAATGTGAGTGAGTCAAGTGATTTTTACAGGTCTGCAGAACCTCAACTCTTCGAATTCTCAGACGCATCGATCGCGGTTAGAAAATTCGGCAATGGCCCTGCACTGTTGCTCATTCATGGGTTTCCACTGCACGGTGCGACGTGGAGGAAAATACTTCCGTCCTTAAGCGAGAAGTACAGCTGTTACGTTGTTGATCTTCCAGGATTGGGGGATTCTCATTGGTCGGAAGAAACTGATTTCTCATTCCCGGCACATGCTGCACGGCTATCCAGGCTACTCGATCTGTTAAACATAGACAGATGCCACGTAATCGCACAGAACACAGGGGCTACAATTGCCCGTTGTCTGGCCTTGTTAGAAAAGGAACGAGTACGCAGCCTCATTCTCATCAATACGGAACTGCCTAACCATCGCCCCCCATGGATTCCCTTACATCAACAGCTATTGAGACTCCCAGGGGCTGTCCTTAACTTCAGGATTCTGCTTAGACTTCCACTCTTTCTAAGATCTTCAATGGCCTTCGGTGGATCGTTTTGTGACCTGGATTCGATACAAGGTGAGTTTCATCGTCTTTTCATCAGACCCTTGATCAAGTCTCAGAACAAAGCCAGTGGAATGGTGAGCTATCTGAAGGGGGTTTCCTGGCAGATAGTGGATGGGATGGCCTACTGGCATCAAGCAATGACAATGCCGGTTCGCCTGGTTTGGGGCGAATTGGACCCAACATTTCCGATATCTAGAGCGGCTAAGCTCCGGGAACAATTTCCGAATTGTGATGCCATTGTGGCAATCCAGAATTCCAAACTTCTGCCCCATGAGGAACGTCCTGACCAAACCTTAGCAGCGATACAACCATTTTTAGAGAAGCATGCGCGTTAATTGTCAGCAAACGCGTGTCAGTCCCTCTTATGCTGGGGACATGTACACAATAAGCATGTCGGAGCTTGCGTGCCTCGTACACGCCTGTATGAATTGCGGTATAGACGTCCAGTTATTACTGGAAAGAATAGGCGTCGCCACATCTGACAACACCGACCCTGATAGATATTGGGATGCTGATGTAATAGCACGTATGTACGATGAGGGAATCGCGCTTTCCACGGCCGGTCACTTTCCATTCCTGATGGGGGAAAACTACGTTTTTCAACGTACTCCTGAAGCGGATGCCTTCTTGGCTACCAGTTCGACATTGCGGGAAGCGCTGGACTTGCTTTTTCATATTCCCTTATTGCTTCAACCTGAACTATTAATAACCTATGACGAAGAAGGTGCTTCAGTAAGGCTGCGGGTAGAATTCCTCGCCAAGGAGAAACCCTTCGATTGCCCAGGGGTAATCGAGACAGTCATGGTTATTCTGGCTCGTACAATCGAAAACCTGCTTCGTCACCCGCCTCGATTCGGACTAAGTTTTCAGCACCAACCATTAACGACCCCCGATTCTTACCACCAATGCTTTGGCACAGCACCTCGATTTGGAGCCACTGATAACGTGCTGTCTTTCCCAGCCTCATACATGGACAAACCTCTGCCATCAGCGGCACCAGGCTTACATGCGGTGGCACAGCTACAAATTGATAACAGACTTAAGCGGCTGCAAGCCAAAAGTGGCATTGAGCAAACAGTCAATCAGATACTGACGCAGTCCCCCGGACTGAGTATTGCTGAAGTAAGTGAAATTGTCGGGCTTGATACTCGCTCGCTGCAGCGCAGGTTAAAAGGGGCGAACACATCCTTTGCCGATCTTCAACGGCGCACCAGAAATAACTTGGCCAAGCGTATGTTGCTCTATACCACGCTGGATATGGACTCAATTTCGATCAAGCTTGGTTTCTCAGATCGCAACAGTTTCACCAAGGCTTTTTCTAAATGGAATGAGATTGCACCAAGCCAGTTTCGTAAAGAGGCGTTTCAGTAATTACTCCCAAGGCCCTGTCTCTGCCCCTGGCACGAGCCTTTACTTCAGCAGTGCACCTGGGGTACTGCCCCTTCTACTTATGATTGCCTTTGTCGAATTGGAATCTTTTTGTCGTCAGTCGGCATAGAGACTGAGTCTCCCGGTTCCTAAAATCCCACTAGTGGACTGTCCTGCAGTGACGAACCACGCAGCCTCCAGGTTGCCAAACGCAGGCGATTTGGCTTGGTTCCCGGGCGCCGTGTATTTCCAGAAACTCATCTTGGTACAGTAAATGAAGAGACCATTCACAACGCTTCTAATGTGCTCCCTCTGTCTCATATCGGGCGTTTACCTAACCCTGAACTACGTTCTGCCTGGATACTTCTTCAAGCTGGTCACGTGGAGTGACCGAAATAGAGCAGGGTTCACTCAAGAGACCCTGCGTGTGGGTAATCAGACCTTTGCATATCAGGAGTCTGGTACCGGTGAACCACTGATTCTGCTACACGGCTTTGGCGCGAATAAGGATGCCTGGAATGCAATAGCGCCACATCTTGCACACCATTATCGTCTGATCGCTCCGGATCTTCCCTGCTTTGGTGACAGTTCAAAGCCTGAAGTCCCAGCCTGTCGCATTGAAAACCAGGTGCTTGCACTAGAGCGGTTCCGGAAGGCGCTCAAACTGAGGAAAATATCCCTTGCTGGCAATTCGATGGGAGGTTGGATTGCCGGGGTTTATGCAAGTACATATCCGGAGGTGGTTTCGTCTCTCTGGCTTATTGCTCCCGCCGGTATCTCTACTGCGCAGCAAAGTGACTATCTTGGAGCCGTATTGGACGGTGGTCCTAACGCACTATTACCGACAAATCAGGAAGAACTACTACAAACATTCGCGCTGGTATTTTCTAACCCGCCAAAGCTTCCACCTGGGATTTTGACGGCAATGGCAGCCGACCTTGGCGAGAATTACTCGTACCGTCGAGACATTTTCGAGCAATTGCGAAAAGGGCCCGCACTGGAGCCTTTAGCCAAGCAAATTCAAGCCACGACACTCGTAACCTGGGGTCGCGAGGATAAGGTCCTGGACTCTTCGGGGGCTGAGATCCTTGGGGCAATCATCCCTAATGTTCATATCGATATGCTCGAGGGCATAGGGCATTTACCGATGATCGAAGCGCCCAAGCGAGTGGCGTCGAAGTTCCTGGGTTCGATCAGACAACGACCCTGACTCGGGAGCCGAGTTATGCATAACAGCCAAATCCATCTCAATGAGAATGCCGTAGAAGAGAGAGCCTAATGAAACTTTTCATGATGACCCCTTCAAAAGAATTGGATGTTCTTATCGTCGGTGCTGGGATTTCAGGCATCGGAACTGCCAGCTACCTAAAGAAGCATCTCCCGGGCAAGCGATTTGAAATTCTGGAATCGCGAAGCAATCTTGGAGGCACCTGGGACTTGTTCCGCTATCCTGGAATTCGCTCCGATTCTGATCTGTATACCTTCGGTTATGAATTCAAACCATGGAAAAACAAAAAAGCCATCGCTGATGGCAAGGCTATTCTCGATTATCTGCATGAGGCCGTCTCTGAAAATGGCCTCGAGAAGCATATCCGTTACAGGTATAAGGTAGTCGCTGCCAATTGGCGCAGTGACAAGGCTCGCTGGGAGGTCAGCGTTGAGAATACCCAACGCAAAGAGAGTCTAGTGATCTCTTGCAAATGGTTATTCTGCGCTGGGGGTTATTACAATTACGACGAGGGATTCGCTCCAAAGTTTTCGGGTCAGGAACGGTTTGCAGGTCCGATTATTCATCCACAGCACTGGCCTGAATCGATCGACTATACAAATAAGAATGTAATCGTTATCGGATCTGGCGCTACAGCTGTAACTTTGGTGCCGGCCTTGGCGAAGGAAGCAGCCCACGTAACGATGCTGCAACGCACACCTTCCTACGTAATGAGCTTGCCCGCAGTTGATCCCATAGCTATTGCTTTGCACAAAGTACTGCCGGCACGCATCGCTCACGCTTTGACTCGTCGCAAGAACATTAGTCTTACACGTGCCATCTGGCGGTTCTGCCAGCGCTATCCAGGTTTGTCTAGGCGATTGATTCGCTCGCATACGCAGAAGCAGTTACCCGCCGATTTTCCAGTTGACATACATTTCAACCCGCCATACGACCCGTGGGATCAGCGACTGTGCGCGGCGCCGGATGGTGACTTTTTTAAAGCGATATCGAACGGTAAAGCCTCAGTTGTGACTGACCATATTGATTCTTTTACCGAGCATGGTGTCTGCCTGAAATCGGGTCATGAGCTAGACGCCGACATTATTGTGACTGCAACTGGCCTCAACATTCGCGTGTTTGGTGGTATCAGGCTATCTAAGGACTTTCAGGAGATATCTCTGCCTGAGAGCATAGCTTATAAAGGAAGCATGCTGTCTGGCATTCCCAATTTCAGCTTTGCAGTTGGGTACACCAATTCATCATGGACGCTGAAGGTAGGTCTACTTTCCGAGCACTTTTGCCGCCTACTCTCATATATGGATGATCGAGGTTATGCGGTCTGCCAGCCAGAAGCCCCAAGAGATATAGATACGCGTCCACTACTCGACTTTGGCGCCGGGTACATCCAGCGTGCAATGGATGGCCTGCCTCGACAGGGGCCTGGTGTACCTTGGGTCATGTCGATGGACTATTTCAAAGATGTGAAGCTGATGCGTAAGGGCACAGTTGAGAACAAGGCACTGCGTTTTGAGTTCGCCCCTGCATTGCAAATGCCTGATCGGTTTTCCGGCTACAAGGTGTAGGAGCACGACATGAAGTCATTCAATAAGAAAATCATCGTTATCACGGGTGCCGGGTCCGGTATGGGACGCGAGTACGCATTAGCGTTTGCTGCTCTGGGCGCAGACCTCGCTCTTAATGATTATGACAATGTCGGCCTTGAGGAAACCGTGGCACTTGTGCGGCAACGAAATCCTTACTCAAGCGTCTTTTATAACGCTTTCGATGTGGGAAGCAAGGAAGCGATGTATCACTTCGCTGCCGAAGTAAAGTCAACTCTCGGCAACGCGCATGTAGTTATCAATAACGCTGGTGTAGGAGGCGGAGGTGACCCCGTATGGGTACAGAGCGAAGACGTACTAGAGCGAACCATGCGCATCAATTTTTACGGTGTGGCTTATGGAACCCGTGCATTCCTGCCGCAGCTGATTGCCAATAATGAAGGCGCAATAGTAAATATTTCCAGCATATTCGGTTTCGTGGGTATGCCGAACAATTCTGATTACTGCGCTTCGAAATTTGCTGTACGTGGTTTCACTGAGTCACTCATGGTTGAACTCCAGGGAAGCGGTATATCAGTGCACTGTGTTCACCCGGGCGGGATTAATACCAATATCGCTAAAGATGCCGAGAACGGCGAGGAGTTCACTGCGCGCTTCCTCATCACAGATCCTGCTGAAGTGGTCCGAGTCGTTATCCGCAAAATCCAGAAGAAGGAGCCTCGAATTGTTTACGGCAACCAGGCTTTCAAGGTGTGGCTGTCTTCCTGGGCACTATCTACACAACGACGTGTGGAATTAGTGCACAGGGAAATGAGGGATTTATTTAATCCGCAGCATTACGGATTACTCCGCAAGTAACTGAAACCCGCTTTGGCTTTTAATCTGGTCAGGAGTTGCCCAGCTAATGCTGGATCGAAATGGAGAATAGAAGATGTCTATAGCTACGCGCATTGCTTCGAACATTGTTGCCCGTGAAAACCTTGATTTCGAATTAAACGAATCCATTCCAAGGCACTGGTACCGTGGAGATCCATTCAAAACTCGAATACTGGACGGTCTGCAAGTGGGCTTTCCTGACGGCGAGCGCTACTTTATATCCAGCATACGCTCGGTTCGCGAGCGTATCCAGGATTCGAAACTGTTAATCGAAGTGAAGGACTTCATGCGTCAGGAAGGTCAGCACGGAATAGTCCATACCAAATATAACCAGATGCTGGAGAAGCAGGGAGCACCAATCCAGGAAATAATTGAGGATATGAACCGACGAATAGCGAGATACAACCGCGTTTTCTCAATAGAATTCAATGTCGCATTGACGGCAGCATTGGAGCATTTCACGGCTTTGCTCGCCGAGGCATTCTTTGCTCGTAAGCGGGATAGCGAAGGTTCGGATCCACGGATACGTGCAATTTTTGCATGGCATGCGATTGAGGAAATGGAGCACAAGGCGGTGGCTTTCGATGTTATGACTTCCGTCACCTCTATAGGGTATTTTCGACGTGTTGGAGCGATGATTTATGCATCCGGGGCCTTGCAGTACTCCATGTCCAAGTACGTCAACATGATGCTAAAGGCCGACGGCTACTCATGGTGGCAGCGCAAGATACTAAAGTTGAAAAACCTGGCTTGGTTGTACGGAAGGAACGGACTTATGGCGCGATTGGCACCAAAGATTCTGATGTACATGCTTCCTGGATTCCATCCAAATAAGATTCCTGACCTGCATAACTACCCCGCCTGGGTAGAAGAGTATGAGCGCAGCGGAGACCCGGGGCGTGCTGCCTGCGCCTTGTACGCTGCTGCCAAGTGATGCGCATGCTCGACGCGGTGCACTCCTGCGAGGTATTCATTCACGAACGTCATCTGGATACATTCGGTCACGTCAACAATGCCGTATACCTCGACTTATTCGAACAATCGCGCTGGGATCTCATCACCGCCAACGGTTACGGCCTGGCCGAGGTGCAGCGCACCAGGCTCGGCCCGACGATTCTCGAGATCCAGCTACGCTTCGTGAAAGAGGTCAGGAACCGTGAGCGCGTCACGATCCGCAGTTGGACCCAAGCGTACAAGCGCAAGATCTGCCACTTTCGCCAGCAGATGACCGACGCGGACGGCGCGCTCTTTTGTGATGCTACCTTCGTGATCGGCCTATTCGACCTCGAGGCTCGCAAATTGATCGAACCCACCGCCGCGTGGTTGGCGGCGCTGGGCATCGAGGCCGACGAGCTCGAACGACGTTGAGCGCTCCCCGGTCGGTTGGAGAAAAGCAAATAATTCGCCTAGAAGTTCTCCTTTAAGTGAGATAGCCGCTCTCACTGAGCCAACTAGACAACCTGCTCGCTCATCGTGGTAATGATGTGGACTATGAAACGATTCGTCGTTGGTTGAATCGTTTTGTACCTTGTAGAGCGTCGCTTCTGGGAGTGATGATCCTGTTGGGCAGATTCTGATCTGCTTATGTCGTTGAGCCTGATGTCATTTTTACTACTAAGGACACTAAGAAATAATCATTGGTAATCTCCGACCAACTTAATTAGTTCTATTCATTGTGATTCGAAGTAATTAAGTTGGTCATTTTTAAACATATAGCTCATTGAAAACATTATTTGAAGCCATGGAAACTCCTCGTCGGTAACCGTAATTCGTTTTTCACTGGCATTACGCCTGCCCCTCAAGTAAAACACAATCCTCACAACGAGGGGATAGTCATGGCAGGTCCATTACAAGGTATTCGAATTCTGGAATTGGCCGGCATCGGTCCGGGACCGTTCTGCGGCATGATGCTGGCCGATATGGGCGCGGAAGTGATTCGTATCGACCGGCCTGGCGGCAATCCGTCGGCCGAGGGTGGTCATAGCGTACTGTTCCGTAATCGGCGCAGTATTGCAGTGAACCTGAAGCAGCCACGCGGTGTGGAAACCATTCTCAGGCTTTGCGAAACGGCCGATGCGATCTTCGAGGGCTTCCGTCCCGGTGTTACGGAACGCCTGGGTGTGGGTCCGGACGCCTGTCTGGCGCGCAATCCGAAACTGGTTTACGGCCGCATGACCGGCTGGGGGCAGGACGGGCCGCTGGCGCATACTGCCGGCCATGACATGAACTACATTTCGCTGTCCGGGGCGTTGCACGCCATCGGCCGGCGTAACGGGCCGCCGGTACCGCCGCTGAATCTGGTGGGCGACTTTGGCGGCGGCGGCATGATGCTGGCCTTCGGCATGGTGTGCGCCTTGCTGGAAGCACAGAAGTCCGGCAAAGGTCAGGTGGTGGACAGTTCCATGGTGGAAGGTTCGGCTGCGCTCATGGCGATGTTCTATGGCATGAAGACTCAGGGCCTGTATAACGGCCAGCGCGGCTCCAATCTGCTGGACACCGGTGCTCATTTCTATGATGTCTATGAAACTTCCGACGGCAAATACATTTCTGTTGGCGCCATCGAGCCCCAGTTTTACGCCATCCTGCGGGAGAAGGCGGGTCTGGATGACCCGGATTTCAACCAGCAGATGAATTTCCCGAAGTGGCCGCAGCTTACCGACAAACTGGCAGCGGTGATCAAGACCAAAACCCGCGACGAGTGGGCAGAGATATTCGAGGGCACGGACGCCTGCGTGGCGCCGGTTCTGGATATGGACGAGGCGCCGAAGCACCCGCATAACGTGGCGCGTGGCAGCTTTATTGAGGTCGATGGTGAAACCCAGCCGGCACCCACGCCGCGTTTTTCCCGCAGTGCGTTTGATGCACCCTCACCCATCAAACGACCGGGCACTCACACCCGTGAGACCTTGCTGGATTGCGGTTTCAGCGAGAGCGATGTCGACGACCTGATCAAGGACGGAGCCGTCACCCAGCTGTAAGGGCCATTCAGGTATGCTTTAGCCATGCATGGCCTGATCGACGCAGCAATCTATCTCACAGCCGCCCTGGTGGCGGTGCCGCTTTTCCGCCGACTGGGTTTCGGCGCCGTGCTCGGTTACCTGGCCGCCGGCATGCTCATCGGTCCCTGGGGATTGGGGCTGATCGGCGAGGTCGAGTCGGTGATGCAGTTCTCCGAAATCGGCGTGGTTTTCCTGCTGTTTGTCATCGGCCTGGAACTCAAGCCGTCGCGCTTGTGGGTGATGCGGCATGCCATTTTCGTCAGTGGCGCCTTGCAGCTGGTCTGCGCCTGGGTTCCCCTTACGCTGATCCTGCACGCCTTCGGCCTTGGCTGGCCGGGCTCGATTCTGGCCGGTTATGCCCTGGCGCTGTCTTCGACCGCTTTCGTGCTGCAGGCACTGGGCGAGCGTAACCAGTTGACGGCGGCGCATGGCCGGGCCGCCTTCGGCATTCTGCTGTTCCAGGATCTGGCCGTCATTCCCATGATTGCCATGCTGCCGATGCTGGCCATGTCGGGGGCGGAAGGCGAATCAGTAAGCCTGTGGACGCGGGCCGGTATCGCGGTGGCGGCCACCCTCGGCCTGGTGCTGGGCGGGCGTTATCTGTTGCGTCCGGTGTTCCGCGCCGTGGCGCGCTGGGGTAGCGATGAAACCTTTACGGTCGCGGCGTTGCTGGTGGTGATTGCCGCCGCCATGCTGATGGAGTGGGCCGAGCTATCCATGGGGCTGGGCGCTTTCCTGGCGGGCGTGCTGCTGGCAGATTCCGAATACCGGCATGAGCTGGAATCCAATATCAATCCCTTCAAGGGGCTGCTGCTGGGGTTGTTCTTTATCTCGGTCGGCATGGCGGCCGATTTCGGTATTCTGGGCCGTGATCCCTGGCCGATTCTGGTGGGCGCAGCCATTCTGGTGTCGGTAAAACTGTTCTCCCTCTGGGCGATAGCCAGCCTGATGCGTATCGGTATGCCGACCAGCTTGCAGTTGGCGCTGGTGCTGGCGCAGGGCGGTGAATTCGCTTTTGTGCTGTTTCACGCGGCGACCGGTCTGGATGTGTTGCCGCATGCAGTGACCGAGCGCCTGGTGGCCATCGTCATTCTGTCGATGGTGCTGACACCGTTACTGTTCCTGATCAGCGATTGGCTGGGACGGCGTACGGCCGCGGCGACGCCCGCACGGCCCTTTGATGAAATCGAAGACGACAATCCGCCTGTGCTGATTGCCGGCTTCGGCCGTGTGGGTCAGGTGGTGGCGCGTGTGCTGCAGATGCGCGGCATCCACTTCACGGCGCTGGAGCGGGATGTGGAACATGTGGATCTGGTGCGGCGCTGGGGCAACAAGATCTACTACGGTGAACCGACCAAGCTGGAAACCCTGCGTGCGGCGGGCGCCGACAAGGCCCGCATGCTGGTGATTGCCATGGACGATGTGGAGAAGTCCATCCACGCGGTGGAACTGGCGCGCCGGCATTTCCCGCATCTCAAGATCTATGCCCGGGCCCGTGACCGGCATCATGCCCTGCATCTGATGGACCTGGGCGTGGATTACCTGATCCGCGAGACCTGGCTGTCGAGTCTGGAAATGGCCCGGGAAGTGCTGGTGGCGCTGGGCGACGATCCGCAGGCGGCAGCCTATTCAGTCGATGTATTCAACGAAGCCGACCAGGACCTGCTGAAGCGGCAGCTCAAGCACCGCGAGGACCTGGATCACATGATCCAGAGTGCGCACGAAGTGCGTAACGAGCTGCAGACTTTGATGGAGGGGGACCCGAAGATGTCGGCGCTTGGCTCGGGGCAGCGCAGGGCCGGGCCCGAAGAAAAACAGGCATAGCCCCTGGCCTTTGTGGACTCAGTCCTTGGTTGTATACGAGTGTATTCCGGATAAATGACGGGCTCATGCCCGGCGGGTTGTGATCTCCGCGCCATCCCTGACCGTGCGTGTCACCGGCGTCTTGTCGGCGATTTCCAGCAGACGTGACCACTGGGCGTCGTCCAGCGCGCCGCTGGCGTGAATGTTGCGCTCGATGGCCGTGTTGCCTTCGCTGTCCTTGAGCAGCTTCAATTCAACACGCACTTCACCCAGGTTCCAGCCCTTGCGTTCGGCGTACATGCGCAGGGTGATGGCGGTGCAGCTGCCCAGTCCAGCCAGGTAGAAGTCATAAGGGCTGGGACCGGCATCCAGAGGTGGTTCGTCGCCGAGCAGCTCAAAGCCGCGGGTCTGGATGCGGTGTTGGTAATTGATGTCGGTTGAAGTGACCGTGGCGCTGGAAATCTCTTTCATGGCGTAGTTCCTTATTACCAGGGTGTCGCGGGGGCTGTCAGCCGTGGGCCGTCATAGTTTTGCACCTGGCCGAATCGGTCACCCTCATTCCAGTCGCGGGTCGCCCGGATCATTTCCTGCTTGCTGCGGCCGACAAAGTTCCACCACATGAGGATTTCCTCGCCGAAAGGTTCGCCGCCGAGCAGCAGCAGGCGCGCAGTCTGATCGGCGCGGACGGTCAGTTGTTCACGGCCACAGCCCAGATACAGCAACTGACCGATATTCAGGGGTTGGCCGTCTATCTCAACGCTGCCTTCAAGCAGCAGTGCGCCGTATTCAAAAGCCGGATTCAGCGGCAGACGCGTCTGTGCCTCGCCCCGGGTATACAGATCCATACCCACCAGCGGTGAGTAAACCTGTGCGGGCGCGAGTTCGCCAAGTGCTTCACCCGCAACAACGGTAATGACAAAGCCGTCGCGATTGAGTTGCGGCTGTTCCGGATAGTGTTCGAAACCCGGCTCCCGGTGACGTTCGGCATCGGGCAGGGCAATCCACAGCTGGGCGCCATGAAATTCCGGCGAACGCTCCGTGGGTGATTCCTCCGAGTGACTGATGCCGCGGCCCGCGGTCATGAGATTCACCTGTCCGGGGCGGATGATCTGTTCATAGCCCAGCGAATCCCGGTGCAGCAGCTCGCCGGTCACCGGCCAGGTAAAGGTCTGCAGGCCAATATGCGGATGCGGCCCGACGCGGATACCGGGGTCTTCGCCGACATCGGCGGGTCCGGCATGATCCAGGAAGCACCAGGCGCCAATCATGCGCCGCCGGCGGCTGGGCAGGGCGCGGCGAATGGTGAGGCCTTCGCCCAGCACGGCGTCGCGGGTGTCGATAATTTCGCTGACCGGTTGGCGGGCCGTGTCCGGGCAATCGCTGGACAGCGACGGGCTGCATTGTTGTTCGAGATTGCTCATCTTGTATCCCCTGGTTGAGGGCCGCCTAGGCGGCCCGGGTCAGTGTGCCATCCTGGTAATCACGGATGGCCTGTTCCACTTCTTCCATGGTGTTCATGACGAAGGGGCCGTACTGCGCCACCGGCTCATTCAGCGGCCTGCCGGCCAGCAGCAGGAATCGTGCGCCTTCTTCGCCGGCTTTGATCAGCAGTTCCTCACCGTCGCCGAACAGTCCGGCATGATGCAGCGGCAATGCTTCACCTTGTACGCTGGCGCTGCCCTCGAACACAAACAAAAAGGCGTTGTGTCCGGGTGTGACAGACTGACGGAACTCGCCGTTGGCCGGTAGTTCGACATCCAGATAAAGCGGGTCGGTGGCCATATTCGAACCGCGTGGATTGATGGGGCCGTCGGTTACGTTGCTTTCGATTTCCACGTGACCGGCAATGACCTTGACCTGTCCACCCTGTGGCAGCGCTACGCTCGGGATATCCGCCGCAGGAATATCGCGGTAAGCCGCCGGCTTCATTTTTTCTTTCGCCGGCAGGTTGATCCACAGCTGGAAACCGCGCATGCGGCCTTCGGTCTGCTGGGGCATTTCGGAGTGAATAATGCCGCGCCCGGCGGTCATCCACTGCACGTCGCCGCTTTTCAGGTCGCCACGGTTGCCCATGTGATCCTCGTGCAGCATGTGGCCGTCCAGCATATAGGTGACGGTTTCGAAGCCGCGATGGGGGTGGGGCGGGAAGCCGGCGATGTAATCCGCCGCTTCGTCGGAGGCGAATTCGTCCAGCATCAGGAAGGGATCCACCCGCAGGTGCCGGGCGCTGCCGATACTGCGCGTCAGCCGCACCCCGGCGCCGTCCGAGGTGGGCACGCCTTTGATGATGTGGGTCAGTTTGCGGGTATTCATGATGCACTCCTTGAGTGTCTTCCAGTGACCGCGGCGGGGTTCAGGCCGCCACGGCCACCAGAAGGTGAACGTGATGCGCTAGTCTTTTCTCATCCGGGCATCCAGGCTCCAGGCGCCGGGGCCGTTGGCCACCAGGAACAGGAAGCCGCCGGCCATGGCCAGGTTCTTGAAGAACAGGACGAACTGCATCTGGTCGGCCAGGTTGGCGTGGAACAGGGCCGCCGAGGCGACACAGAATCCGGCCAGCGCCAGGGCCGTCAGGCGGGTGAACAGACCCAGGATGATGGCGATGGCGCCACCCACTTCCAGGGCGATGACCAGCGGCAGCAAGGCGGCGGGTACGCCCTGTGAGGCCATGTAGGCAGCGGTGCCTTCATAGCCACTGATCTTGTTGAGACCGGCCAACAGGAAGATGGCGGCGATCAGGATGCGGCCAGCAAGGTCCGCGGATTTCTCGAGATTGTTCATGGGGTTGTCCTCCACTGTGTTATTGCGGCTCAGGCCGCGATCTGGTCGATAACTTTATGTGCATCACTCAAGGCCTGTTCACGGGGCGTATCCCCCATGTTCAGACCTTCAGCATAGATGAACTCCACGTCGGTGATGCCCAGAAAGTTGAAGAAATCGGTGACATATTTCGTCTGGGTATCGCGCGGCGTGCCCTGGTATTTGCCACCACGGGCAGCCAGTACGTAGACCTTTTGCTTGCCCAGCAGGCCGACCGGCCCGTTCTCCGTGTACTTGAAGGTAATGCCGGCGCGGGCCACGTGGTCGAAGTAGGCCTTCAGCTGTGAGGGCACGCCGAAGTTGTACATCGGCAGGCCCAGCACGACGACGTCGGCTGCGTGCAGCTCGGCAATCAGACGGTCGGAATAATCCACCGCGGCCTGTTGGTCTGCGTTGCGCTCTTCCGGTTTGGCCAGAAAGGCCTGGAAGGTCTCGGCGCTCAGATGCGGCACTTCTTCAGCGGCGAAGTCACGTACGGTGACCTGGCTGTCCGGGTGGTTCTGTGTCCAGCGCTCGACAAAGTCCGTGGCCAGACGGGTGGATTGACCGCCATCGGTAAAGATGCTGCTGTTGATCTGCAGTACGTTCATGTTTAGCTCCTTTAACCATTCAGTGTCATGAAGGGCTGGCTGCAACCTTTTGGTTCAGCGCTACCCGGATATGAAAAATCTGTGCTCATCTGTGTAATCTGTGGATCATTCCCCGCGCCCATGCGCGGCGTTGAAATCGATGTCCGGGCCGAGTGGCACAATGCCTGTCGGGTTGATGGTCTTGTGGCTGCCGTAGTAATGGCGCTTGATGTGGTCCAGGCTCACCGTTTCGGCCACGCCAGGTACCTGGTACAGCTCGCGTACGTAACCGAACAGGTTCGGGTAATCCGCCAGCTGCCGGAGGTTGCACTTGAAGTGGCCGTGGTAGACCGGATCGAAGCGCAGCAGGGTGGTGAACAGCCGCCAGTCGGCTTCGGTAATGCGGTCGCCAGTCAGGTAGCGTTTCTCCGCCAGGATAGATTCCAGCCGGTCGAGGCTGTCGAACAGTTTCACCACGGCTTCCTCGTAGGCGGCCTGGGTGGTGGCAAAGCCGGCCCGGTAGACGCCGTTGTTGACGCTGTCGTATATCCAGTCGTTCAGGCTGTCGATTTCCCCGCGCAGTTCGACCGGGTAATAGTCGCCGGGCCTGGCGCCAATGCCATCGAAAGCCGAGTTGAGCATGCGAATGATCTCCGCCGACTCGTTGTTGACGATGGTTTGCGTCTGCTTGTCCCACAGCACGGGTACCGTGACACGGCCCGTGTAGTGCGGGGCGGCCTTCAGGTACACCTCATACATGCGCCGTGCGCCGTTTACGTCATCGGCCACCACGCCTGGGCCGGGCTCGAAGGTCCAGCCATGGCTGCCCATATGCGGATTGACCACCGAGACGGAGATCATGTCTTCCAGACCCTTGAGTCTGCGCAGGATCAGGGTACGGTGCGCCCAGGGGCAGGCCAGGGATACGTACAGGTGATAGCGGCCGGCCTCGGCGGCAAAGCCACTGCTGCCGTCGGCGGTGATCCAGTTGCGGAACTGGCTGTCCTGGCGTTTGAACTGACCGCCGGTGGTCTTGGTGTCGTACCACTGGTCCTGCCATTTGCCGTCCACTAATAAACCCATCGATCTGCTCCAATAATTCAATCTGATGGGCTTATTAAAGTATTTATTGATGCGATAAAAAAGCGCATAATTTCGCAGTATTTGATCGAATTAATAGATATATGAATTCACCGCGTATCTCGCTGGAACAATGGCGCGCCTTGATTGCGGTGGTGGAAGCGGGCGGTTATGCGCAGGCTGCGGAAGCCCTGAACAAGAGCCAGTCGACCGTGAGCTATGCGGTGGCCAAGCTGGAAGATCTGCTGGAAGTAAAGGTCTTCGAAATCCAGGGCCGCAAGGCGGTACTGACGCCGGTCGGTGAAACGCTCTACCGGCGGGCCAGGCAGCTGCTGGACGAGGCCAGTGGACTGGAGAAGGCCGGCCGTGACATGGCCGCCGGCTGGGAAGCGGAGATACGTATCGCCGTGGATCACCTGTTTCCCGGCGAAATCCTGTTGCGTGTGCTGGGCCAGTTTTCGGACCATTGCCGGCAGACTCGTGTGCAACTCTACGAAACCGTGCTCAGTGGCAATGAAGAGGCTCTGATGGAAGGGCGGGTGGATGTGGCGATCACGCCGATCGTGCCGGTGGGTTTTCTCGGTGACCCCTTGATGCGCATCCGTTTTTTACCGGTGGCGCACCCCGACCATCCCCTGCACAAGTTGGGCCGGGAGGTGAGTTATCAGGATCTGCGTCAGCATCGGCAGATGGTGATTCGCGACTCCGGCAGCAGGGTGAATCGCGACGCCGGCTGGCTGGGCTCGGAGCAGCGCTGGACTGTGAGCAACAATACGACGTCCATCAAGTCAGTCTGCCTGGGTCTGGCTTTCGCCTGGCTACCGGAGCTGGATGTTCAGCAGGAACTGGCCTCCGGCCAGCTCAAGGTGCTGCCCATGCGTGAAGGCCAGGAACGTTTCGCCCAGCTCTATCTGGTTTTTGCTGATCGTGACTATGCCGGTCCTGCCACCCGGCAGTTTGCGGAGATGATTCTGCAGGGCGTCAGGGACATATGTAAGGAAGCGACTGGCGGCGCATCCGCCTAGATAAACCCGGGCGCGCTACAATGCCCCCATTCATTCTCCAAGTTCATTTTTTTAGTTCATTCTTTCTAGGGGGTTGTCATGAATATAGACAAATCCAGGCCGGTACTCGTGACGGGCGCCAATGGCTATATTGCGTCCTGGTTGGTCAAATACCTGCTGGCCGACGGTGTGGATGTGCATGCCACGGTACGCAACCCGGATGACGACAAGAAGGTCGGCCATCTCAAGAAGCTGGCTGAAGCCGGCCCCGGCAAGTTGACCCTGTTCAAGGCCGACCTGCTGGCCGAAGGTGCATTCGATGAGGCCATGGCCGGTTGCGAGCTGGTGTTTCACACCGCTTCGCCGTTCGTGATCATGGGCGTGAAGGATGCCCAGAAGGAGCTGGTCGACCCGGCCATCAAGGGCACGCGCAACGTGCTGGAAGCAGCTAACCGCTGTGACACGGTCAAGCGCGTGGTGCTGACTTCCAGCGTGGTGGGCATCTATGGTGATGCCGCCGACATGCGGGCTACGCAAAACGGCATTTTCACCGAACAGCACTGGAACACCACCAGCAGCGTAGAGCATCAGCCCTACAACTATTCCAAGGTGGCGGCCGAGCAGGCGGCCTGGGATATCAGCAAGCAGCAGAACCGCTGGGATCTGGTGGTGATTAATCCGGGCCTGGTACTGGGGCCGTCGTTGACCACGGCCAGCGCCTCGGGCAGCTTCGCCACCTTCAAACAGTTCGTGAATGGCAGCCTGAAGATGGGTGCGCCGATGCTGGAACTGGGTATTGTGGATGTGCGTGATGTGGCCATGGCGCATATCAAGGCCGGCTTTACGCCGAGTGCCAGTGGCCGGCATATCTGTGTCAGCAAGTCCATGACCATGCTGGAAATCGGCAGGCTGCTGCGTGAGAAGTTCGGTTCGGGTTACCCGTTCCCGAAAAAGGAGCTGCCCAAGTTCATGGTATGGATGGCCGGGCCGTTCAGCGGTATTACCCGCAAGTTCGTATCCCTGAACGTGGGGCATCCTCTCAAGTTCGACAACAGCTATACGCGCAAGGATCTGGGTATGGAGTTCCGCCCGGCGGAAGCGTCCATTGTCGAGTTCTTCCAGCAGTTGATCGATGACGGTGTGATCCGGGACAAGCGCAAGGCAGCCTAGTCTGTATGCCCTCTGTTCCGCCTGTCGTTCCGGAAATCGCGCGTGCGCCTTTGGCCCCGGACTTGATCCGGGGGGTTATCCGGCATCCATGTATTCGCCCGATGTGGATGCCGGATAACAGTTTCACTGTTTCCGGCATGACAGGGATGCTGGATCCGGGGTCATGAGAGGCCGCCGGGCCATGCGGGGCACACCCGACTCGCCTGACGGTTACGACGAAAAAACCGAGTGGCGGGTCCTGGGCATCATCATGCCCTACCTGTGGGAGTACCGCGGGCGGGTCATTATTGCCATGGCTTTTCTGGTGCTGGCCAAGCTGGCCAGCGTGGCCTTGCCGTTGGTGATGAAGCACATTGTCGATGGCCTCGATGCCAGCCAGAACGACATCCTCGTGCTGCCGTTGGCGCTGCTGTTTGCCTATGGCGCATTGCGTCTGGGCATGGTGTTGTTTGGCGAACTGCGCGATGCCGTGTTCGGGCGGGTGACCGAACATGCCATGCGGCGCATTGCCTTGCAGGTGTTCCGGCATCTGCACCGGCTGGATCTGAATTTTCACCTGTCGCGGCGCACCGGAGGTCTGAGCCGGGACATCGAGCGCGGCACCGCCGGTATCAGTTTTCTGCTGCGCTTCATGCTGTTCAACATCATTCCCACGCTGCTGGAAATCGCGTTGGTGGCCGGTATCCTGCTGGTGAATTACAGCCCCTGGTTTGCCGTGATTACTTTTGGTTCAGTCGTGGCCTACATCGCCTTCTCGGTGGTTACGACCGAATGGCGCACCCAGTATGTGCGGCAGGCCAACGAGCGTGACTCCCGCGCCAACACCCGTGCTATCGACAGCCTGCTCAACTATGAAACGGTGAAGTATTTCGGCAACGAGAAATACGAAGCCGAGCAGTACGACCGTAATCTGGCGCACTGGGAAAAGGCGCTGATCAAGAACCGGCTGTCGCTGGCCACGCTCAACTCGGGGCAGGCGCTGATCATTGCCGGCGCTGTGACCAGCATGATGATTCTGGCGGCCCAACATGTGGTGGACGGCAGTATGACGCTGGGCGATCTGGTGCTGGTCAATGCCTACATGATCCAGATGTTCCTGCCGCTCAATTTCCTCGGGTTTGTCTACCGCGAGATCAAGCGCGCGCTGGCGGACATGGCGCGCATGTTCCGGTTGCTGGAGGTGCATGCCGAAGTCGCGGATGCAGCGGATGCCCGGCCGCTGGAATTGACTGAATCACGCGTGCGCTTCGAAAAGGTCGATTTCGGTTACCGCGCCGACCGGCCGATTCTGCATGAAGTGAGTTTTGAGATTGCGCCGGGCAGGAAGCTGGCGGTGGTGGGGCCCAGCGGGGCCGGCAAGTCGACCATTGCCCGTTTGCTGTTCCGTTTTTACGACGTGGATGGCGGCAGTATTCGTATCAATGGCCAGGACATCCGCGAAGTCACGCTGGAAAGTCTGCGTGCCGCGATTGGCGTGGTGCCGCAGGATACGGTGCTGTTCAATGACACCATTGAATACAACATTGCCTACGGCAGGCCGCAGGCGAGCAAGGCCGAGATCATCGAGGCGGCGCGTAATGCCCATCTGGCGGAATTCATTGAGCGCCTGCCGGATGGTTACGACACGGTGGTCGGCGAGCGGGGGCTTAAACTTTCCGGCGGTGAGAAACAGCGCATCGCCATTGCCCGCACCATCCTCAAGAATCCGGCCATCCTGATTTTCGACGAGGCGACTTCGTCGCTGGATTCGGAATCCGAGAAAGCCATTTTGCGTAATCTCAATGAGATTGCCGCCGAGCGCACTACGCTGGTGATCGCCCACCGGCTGTCCACTATTGTCGATGCCGACAATATCGTGGTGCTGGATCAGGGCCGGGTGGTCGAGCAGGGACGACACCGGGAACTGATCTCCAGGCAAGGCACTTATGCCCGGTTATGGGCCCTGCAGCAACAGGAACAGTCCGAGGAAGGGCTGGTCGAAGAGAACTCATCCATACCTGGTTTGTGACATGCGTGATTATCGGGCCTCACTCTGGCCCCGGCCCGAAAAGCTGAACACCGACAACGGCGAAGAGCGCCGTCTGGGACTGGAGCTGGAGTTCATCGGCCTGGATGTCGAGCGCACGGTGGAACGGGTCGAGCATTGCTTCGGGGGTGAGCCGGCGCGGATTTCAGACTATGAATACGAAGTCCGGGATGGCCGTCTCGGTGATATTCGTGTGGAGCTGGACTTCAGTTACCTGAAGAAAATGGGGCGCGAAAAAGAGGCGCCTGACAGGGATAAAAGTCAGGCGGGCGAGCTGGCTGAAACGGTGCTCGCGGAAATAGCCAAGCATGTGGTGCCGGTGGAAGTGGTGGGGCCGCCCGTACCGTTTGGAGAGCTCTGGCGGTTCAATGACCTGATTGCCGATCTGCGTGACGCGGGTGCAAAGGGGACGCGGCATTCGCCGCAATATGCCTTCGGGCTGCATATGAATCCGGAGTTGCCGGATACGCAAGCGTCAACGGTGCTGGCTTATCTGCAGGCGTTTCTCTGTCTCTACGACTGGCTGAAACGGGATGGGCAGGTGGACTGGAGCCGACGTATCACGCCTTATATTGATTCCGTGCCCAAGGAATATCTGAGGCGGGTGCTGGCGACCGATTATGCGCCGGACCAGGATCAATTGATTGATGACTATCTGGCGCTGAATGCGACGCGCAACCGGGCCATGGACATGCTGCCGCTGTTCTGTCATCTGGATGAAGAGCGGGTAAGGGGCAAGGTTGATGATGACCGCGTACAAGCGCGGCCGACCCTGCATTATCGTCTGCCGAATTGCCAGATTGACGAGCCTGACTGGAGTCTGTCGGTGCCCTGGCGGCGCTGGTTACAGGTCGAGGCTCTGGCTGCAGATCGAGAGAAGCTGCAGGCGATCAGAAAGGCCTGTCTGGATTGCCTGCGCAGTCCGGGAGGGAGCATGCTTAACGACTGGGCCGAAGAAAGCAGCCGCTGGCTGGTGCCCGAACTGTTGTAGGTGGAGCATGGCGGATACGGATGCAAAATCCCGGGGGCTGAATTTTCTGCTGGTATTGCTGCTGGCCGCGATGGCCTATATGGCCTACGAATTGATATTCCAGCTGCGCGAACATCAGGTCATGGCGCACGACCGTGCCGAGATCCGGCATGTGAAATACGGCATGCTCAATGCGGACAACTGGGTGCAACAGGTCAGCGCGATTCTGGAAAAGAAAATCCGGGAAATCGATATCGATGCCGAACAGCGGGCCACGCTGAAAAAGACCCTGGAGAAGATACTCGATACCTTCATCACCGAAGCCGACCGCTACCTGCGTGCGCGGCATACCTCCGGAGACTGGTGGGACCGCACCACGGGCTCTATCAAGGAGAGCATGCGCAATACGCTGATGGACGTGCAAACGGTCAAGGCCGGTATTCCGGGCTATGCCGACAAGATCCTCGAAGAGCTCGACAAACCCGAGACGCGTCAGGAACTGAGCAGTTTCCTGGCCGGCATGGTCAGTGACATCAGCCAGACGACCTTCGGCGTGGTTGATGCCAGCCGTCTGAGTGATGTGCCCGAACGATATGATTGCGGGGAGGGGTTGTCCTGCCTGGAGGCGATCGAGGCGCGTATGCAACTGGCCGATCAGCAGTCCACCCGTCTCGCCCTGATGATATTGGCATCGGCCACATTGATGCTGCTGGCGGTGTGGGCCGTGGGCAGCCGGGGCGGCGCCACCTCCCTGTTGCTGCTGAGTCTGTCAGCGCTGGTGCTGCTGCTTTGCGGCGTGCTGACACCCATGATTGAGGTGGAAGCCCAGATCAGCGATCTGCGGTTCATGCTCATGGGCGAGCCGATCGTGTTCACTGACGAAGTGTTCTATTTCCAGAGCAAGAGCGTGCTGGACGTGGTGACGGTGCTTACTTCCACCGGTCAGGCCGATATGATTTTTGTCGGCATACTCATCATGACGTTCAGTGTGCTTTTCCCCGCCCTCAAGCTGCTGTCATCGGTGGCCTATATCTACGACTGGTCCGGCTGGCGGCGGTCGCGTTTTATCCGTTTCTTTGCGCTCAAGTCCGGCAAGTGGTCGATGGCGGATGTGATGGTGGTCGCCATGTTCATGGCCTATATCGGCTTCAGCGGCCTGATCAGCAGCCAGCTTGATCTGATTTCCAAAGGCGCGGCGACGGCCGGTGTGGATGTGCTGACGACCAACGGTACCGAACTGCAGATCGGCTTCTTCATGTTCCTGGCCTTCTGTATGGCCAGCATGCTGACGTCGAGCCTGATGGAGTCTGCGCTGGAGCCAGACAAGCGCGAGGCCTGAATCAGTTTTCCTGTTCGCAGGCGCCTGCTTTGTAACCACTGACTTTTTCATCGGCACAGGCCGAACAGGCATTGCCGTAGGTCCGCCATTCCTCAGACGGGCAGGGTGTGGTGACGCAGCGGATGCCGGTGTCCTGGAGCCCGCAAACCGGGTTGTATTCAAAGGTACAGATTTCGGGCCGGGGATCTGCGCATTGCGTCATTGCGGCGTCCGCGTGATTATCGGCAGGCGGGATGTCCTGATTGCAGGCGGTCAGGCCGAGGATCAGCACAAGACCAGGCAAACTGATTTTCTTCATGGCGCAATACCGGCAGAACGGGCCAACAGCCTAACGTTGCGCGTGAGGCGACTCAAGAAAAAGCCCGCGCCGGTTACGGCGCGGGCCCGGTTCGCTGCTGTTGTCTAGCGGTAGTGCAGGTCTACATCAAAACCGGCGCCTACCGGTGCCGGCCGGCGTACCGGTGCGCCCGGAACATTGGGCGCGCCATTGGCCTGGATGGCGGCACTGGACGCCTGGGTCTGTTCCCAGGTGCGCAGATAGGCTTCCGCCGAATTGAACAGATGCCTGAGGTTGTCGCTGCTGCCTTCCTGGCGAATTTCCTCAATGAAGCCACTGAGCATGCCGTAGTGGGCATTGCCGTCAATATCTTCATGCCAGGTGCGGCGCACCATGCCACCGACATCCACCGACCGGGGCTGGTCGAAGCTCACACCTTCAACGTTGGTGAACTCGGGCAGGCTGTCGAACAGCTCGCCCTTGAACAGGGTGTAGGGGTAGATCACGGCATCGTCCGGATCAAAGCTGCCGCGCGGTCCGGACTGTGCCGAGAGGCCGTTGGTGTCGGTGCCATAGCCGAAGCCGAATAGCGGAGGTTCCGGGTTGCCAGCATTGGCAACCAGATACAGGCCATAGGTTTCGGTCATGTCGCTGCGGAAACCGCGGCTGGAGCCGTTGCTGGGATAAAGGTATCCGCCATTGCGCAGGATGCGCTCGGCCTGGTTGACGGTGATGCCGCCGAAGCTGCCGTGCGTGGAAACGATGGGATAGGGAATGTCCTGTGCCTCGGTCATTTCCAGCAACTGGGTTTTCATGCCGACGGCCATGTGGTCGAAGTCGATAATGAAACCCATTTCCATGAGTTTGTTATAGGTGTATTCACCGGCCGGGGTCATCCAGCGGGCGTTGCACTGCCGTACATCCGTCGGATAGCAGGGAATGATGCCGCCTGCACGTCCGCCCTGCCCGGAGGGTATGCAGAAGGGCGAAATATTGATGGTCTGGGTGCTGCCACCGGCGCTGCCCCACAGGTAACCGCTGAAGCCGTTGGTGCCGCCTTCAACCGGACAATCGTAGGTAGTCCAGAACTCGCCTGTAGGTGTTTCCGTAGTCGGCAGATTGGTGACGAATTCCTGTACCAGTTCGGGTGACAGGTCCGGAGTCAGCAGATTGGTCAGGGCCGCGAGATCGCCGGAGGGAATGCCGCCGCTGTTTTCACGGTTGCCCAGGTTCAGGATGGAGCCATCGAATATGCCGTTGCCCCCCATGGCATTGTCGAACTCATGAATCGAAATTATCTGCCGTACCCCCAGACCATGCAGTCTTTCCATCTGGGTGAGAATGGAGTTGGGCAGACCTTCCTGTGTGGTGCAGCCATAGGCGTTTTCAATGCCGCCGGAGCCGTCTTCAGTCTCCGGTGGCTGCATGCGCAGCGGGCCGTAGGTGAGTTTGCAGTTGAACAGGTTGGAAATCTCGATGCCCAGCACCACGGCGATCTTGCCATCGGCAATGACTTCACGGGCGGCGGCCGGATCATGCACGATCTGGAAGAAACCATCGCCACGGCCACCGTACTGCGCATCAATGTAGTCCATCATGCCGTACATGGTGCCGGCCTGGCGGCCGGCATTGTTCATGGAATTGCAGTCGCGCAGCGGATCACCACTGGCGTTGCGCTGCAATTCGCAGAGGGTTTCATTGTCGACCAGATCGTTGACCACCACCCTCAGTCCGGCGGCCCAGGCGCGTTCCAGCCACTTCCAGTAAATGGCTTCGTGGGTCAGGTGTCCGCGGGACGGCCATTCCGTGAACGTGGGATAGCCATCGGTAGCATGGCCGTCCGTATCCTGGGTAAACAGGCCGCCGATGAGGTCCAGGTGTCCGGTGGGTCCATGCGCAGCGTCACAGTCGCCCAGAGCATGTTCTATGCCGAACTTATGGTAGGCGTGGCCCCACTGGCCGCCGCCCAGGAATTCGCTGGAACTGATGTGTACATGTACATCAGCGTGGCCCAGCACACGTCCGTCCGGCAGGGTGCCCTTGAAGGGTGTGCCGCTGAAGTTGCTCTGTGCTTCGGGGTATTCGGAGCAGCCGGATACGGCTTCGAAGGTGAAGCTGCTGTTGTCAGGATCCGAGCCGGCGGCCACCGTGGTCAGCGCGCCACCGGAAGCAATCGCGAGCTGGCTGCCGCTGACGCCGGAGTTGACCGTGAACTCGGAGAATTCCAGGTTGGGGTCAACGAAGCTCATGTAGCTGGCGACTTCATCGGCCGTGGGTTCCACATTGTATTGGGGTGCCGCTGGATATTCGGTGCTGTCGCCTACCCCGAGCACGGTCCATTCCGCATTGTCCGTGGCGTCCGCACTGGCCACATTGGACAGGGCCGAACCATTACTGGATATCAGCTCACGGTTGCGGTTGTAGAGCAGGTAGTTGCCCAGTGCCGAGGGTTTCAGATAGAAGGGCTCGGCATTGGCCTTGCTGGCGGCCGTGGCTGCATAGCCGCCACTGTTTCTCACCAGGTAGTTGCCATTGCCGTTGGCCTTGATGGCCCAGCAGGCATTGGCCATGGCATAACGCGTGCGGCTGTTGGCAGCCACCGGATCGGTTTCGTTGTTGTCATCCGCGCTGCTGCAGCCCGGGTCAGCCGGATGGTCGATCAGGCCGTCACCGTCATTGTCCAGGCCGTCGCTGCAGGCCGGAGTGGCAGGTGGCGGCACATCGGTTTCATCGTCGTCTGAAGCGCTCTGGCAGCCGGGATCGGCCGGGAAGTCGGTCAGGGTGTCGCCATCGTTGTCATTGCCGTCGCTGCAGGCCGGCGCATTGGCAGGGTCGGTTTCGTCGTTGTCAGCGCTGCTGGTGCAGCCAGGATCATTCGGGAAGTCGGTTTTTCCGTCGTTGTCATTGTCCAGGCTGTCGCTGCAGGCGGGCGTGGTGGCCGGATTGGTTTCATCGACATCAGAGGCGCTGTCGCAGCCCGGATCAAACGGGAAGTCGATGTCGCCGTCGTTGTCATTGTCGAGCCCGTCGGCGCAGGCCGGCAACGCATCCGGATCGGTTTCGTTGTTGTCGCTGGCGCTGTCGCAGCCGGGATCGTTGGGGAAGTCCGTCAGGCCGTCGTTGTCATTATCGATCTGGTCGCTGCAGGCAGCGATCCGGTTATCGTCATCGTCGGAACCGCCACAGGCGGTCAGGCCGGCGAACAGAATTAGGCCCAATAGAAAAAAGGCGAACTTATGCATGTTTGTCTCCTGCGCATGGCCCGGCCTGGCAGGGTCGGCCGGTTATTTACAACCGATTTTTTGCGTATCGGTTTTTCTCAATAAGTCAGGGTAATCGTAATGCAAGGCAAGGTATATGGTAAAAAATACTTAGTCAGCCGTATTTATCTCCTTGTGAAGGGTCCTGCCATGCAAAAAACTGCCTGGATATTCATTGTGCTGGGTTTCCTCCTGGCGGGAAGCCTGTTCTGGGTGCTGCGACCCGAGATACCGGAGGTGGTCGGGAATGAGGTCACGAGTGAGGCGGTGCCTCAGGCAGAGAGGCCCGCGGTCGTGCAGATCACCCTGCAGGCCGGACATCGCGTCGCGGGACCCGAGGTGGTGAAGGTTTCGCAAGGCGAGCAGGTCATACTGCGTTTTGTGAGTGATCAGCCGGCAGAATTGCATCTGCATGGCTACGACAGGCATCTGCATCTCGACGCGGGGGTGCCGGCGGAAATGTCCTTGCTGGCCGAGCACAGTGGCCGTTTTGAATATGAGCTGCATGGTCAGGGGGCGGGTCATCACGCGGTGCTGGGTGTGATTGAAGTCATGCCGCAATGAGATATCTCCGGGCGCTTGTACTGCTGACTGCCGGGGCGTTGTGGCCGGTTGTTTCCGCGGCGCATTCCTTTGGTCAGGTGTTCAATCTGCCGGTGCCGTTCTGGCTCTATGGCTGGGGGGCGGCGGCTACCCTGGTGCTGTCTTTTCTCATGCTGGGGTTCTTCGTTACGAGCAAGCCTAACGAGGATGGTCAGGACATTTCCGGTCAAGGCCGGGAGATCACCGGGCAGCGTTCCCGGCGTTGGGCCAGTGGGCTGATTGTCTGCCTGCGTGTGCTGGCCGTGGCCGCTTTGCTGCTCTGTATTGCGACCGGTCTGTGGGGCGTGAACAGTCCCTACGGCAACTTCAACATGACCTTTTTCTGGATCATTTTCCTGCTTGGTTTCGGCTACCTGACCGCGCTGACGGGAAACCTTTACGACCAGATCAATCCCTGGCGCACATTGCTGTCGGTGATCCGGCGCTGGCTGCCGCGGCAAGGCGGCGGCCTGCTGACTTATCCCCGCTGGCTGGCATATTGGCCCGCCCTGGGTTTCTACATGGCCTTCATCTGGATCGAACTGTTCCTGCGCAATACGCCGCATTCACTGGCCGTGATGTTGCTGATCTACAGCTTCATCAACTTTGCGGGTGCCGGCCTGTTCGGTTTGCGTGACTGGTTCCGTTACTGCGAGTTCCTGGGGCTGTTCTTCCGGCTGATCGCGAAAATGGCGCCGCTGCACTATCGCCGTGATGATCCGGATGGCCGCCTTAGAATTTACTGGCGGCCGCCCTTCCTGGGGCTCATCGAAGCGCCGGCCACCAGTCTGAGTCTGTTGCTGTTCGTGCTGTTCATGCTGTCTTCAACGGCCTTTGACGGTTGGCGCGAAACGGTAACCTGGTACCGCCTGTTCTGGGCGGATCTTTATAAATGGAAATTGTCGGAATGGGCCGGGACCAATCCGCTGGCGGCGTTTCCGCAGATGCGGGAGTGGTACATGTACTGGCAGGCGGCCTGGTTACTGGCTTCGCCCTGGCTATATCTGGCCGCCTATTGGTTATGCATGCTCTGTACCCGTTGTCTGCCCGGGGTGACGCTCTCTACCCGGCAGATGGCGCTGCAGTTTGCCTATACGTTGTTGCCTATTGCGCTGGTGTACAACGTTACGCATTACTACACCCTGATCCAGACTCAGGGTGTGAAGATTGTCTCGCTGGCTTCGGACCCCTTTGGCTGGGGATGGAATCTGTTTGGTACCCGGTACTGGTTACAACGCAGCATCATTCCTGATGCAATGACGGTGTGGCATGTGCAGGTGGTGCTGATTGTGCTGGGGCATGTGGTCAGCGTTTATCTTGCCCATCGGCTGGCGTTGCGTCTGTTTCCAGGCCACCGTCTGGCGGTGCTCAGTCAGGTACCCATGCTGATTCTGATGGTGGCCTTCACTACCGTTGGCCTGTGGATTCTGTCGCAGCCCATTCAGGCCGGCGCCTGATGGGCGCCGGGAGTCAGCTCAGCAGGTTGTAGGGGCCACCCTTTTCCAGTCCACGCTGGTAGGCTGGCCGGGCATGGACGCGGTCCACATAGGCCCTCATATTGGGCAGCTCACCACCCGAACCGACACGCAGCAAGGCGGCTTCCAGCGGGAAGATCATCTGAAAGTCGGATCCGCTGAGTTCTTCGCCGGCGAACCAGGTGCTTTTGCCCAGCTCTGCTTCGACAAAAGCGAGGTTGTTCCGGATATTGGGGCCAAGGTAGGCCTTTTTCACCTGGCCGGCGATGGCCTTGGCGATGGGGCGCACCAGCAGCGGCGCCTGTTCTATTCGGCTGAAAATCAGTGACATCACCATCAGGGGCATCAACGTACCTTCGGCATAGTGCATCCAGTAGCTGTTGCGCAGCGCTTCGGCAGAACCGGCCGCGGGCTTGAAACGCCCCTCGCCATAATTATCAATCAGGTACTCGGTAATGGCGCCGGATTCGGCGATGGTCAGGTCGCCGTCCGTAATTACCGGGGATTTTCCCAGGGGGTGCACCGCCTTGAGTTCGGGCGGGGCCAGACTGGTCTTGGCATTGCGTTTGTAATGCCTGATCTCGTAATCGATGCCCAGTTCTTCCAGCAGCCACAGCACGCGCTGGGAGCGGGAGTTCTCCAGGTGGTGGACAGTGATCATTGTTTGATCCTTTGCATGGTCAGGCCACGCGTCGTTGTTCGTGGCTGCGGGGGCTGAAACGGGCGCGCAGGTTCTTGGGCATGAGGGTGAAGGAGAATTTTTCCGTAACCGGCTGCTCATCCCAGGCTTCAACCTGGAAATTACGGGCCAGCATGGCCATGACGGATTTGATTTCCATCTGGGCAAGGTTGCGCCCCGGGCACATGCGCGGGCCGCCGCCGAAGGGCATGGGCGGCAGGTTTTCACCGCGTTGCTGTTTGCCGCCCTGTAGCCATCGGTCCGGATCAAACGCGTCCGGATCGCTGAATTCTTCGCTGCGTGTGGATAAATGCCGCAGCGCCATGATCACGTTGGTACCTTCTTTCAGACGCAGGTTGCCCAACATGGTGTCTTCGTTGGCGCAGAGGAATATAAGGGGGGCAACGGGTTTGAGTCTGAGTGTTTCATTGGTGACGGCGTCGATATAAGTCAGACGGTCAGCATCCTCCAGCTGTTGCCAGAGCAGATTTCCCCCCAATGCCTGGTCGATCTCCTGCTGCATGCGTTGCTGGGCTCCCGGATGCAGGGTGAGCATGTGAATCATCCAGGCGATGGTGTTGGCGGTGGTGTCCTCGCCAGCCAGCAGGGCAACGATGGCATTGCCGTAGATTTCATCGTCGCTGTAGGTGGAGCCGTCCTCGTCCCGTGACACGAGCAGCGCTTCAATCAGATTGGTGGGGTGTTTGGCCAGCTCCGGATTGGCGGCTATGCGCTGACGTGAGCGCTCAATCATTTCATGCGCGAATTCGCGCACGGCCAGCAGTGATTTCTCCAGATCCCGGTCGCTTGGCAGCTTGAACCAGCGCCAGTAGGGAATGGGCATGGCCAGGCGGCGGTTGATCATATGGAAGACCTTGCCGAGATGCTGCTGGATGACATCGCCATCCTGCTCCAGGGTGTTGGAGTCGTGGCCGAACGCGAACTGGGTGGTGACGTCCACGGTATAGCGCATCAAGTCGGCCTGCACATCCACGGGCTCGCCGTTGATGGCGGCCTTTTGCCAGCGTTTGCGCAGGCGTTCTGTGGTTTCAGTGAGGCTGGCGAAAAACGGTTTGACCTGATGAAAGTTCAGGGCCTGCATCCAGGCCCGCCGCTGCCGGCGCCAGTCATCACCTTCGGCGGGGAACAGGCCCAGGATGTTCATTTCCTGGGCAATGGCTTCCAGCGGACGGTAGCGCCGGAAGGTATCGGGCCGCTCCCGGAAGGCCTGGCGGGCCATGTCGGCGTCGGCGATGACGACGGCTTTGCGGCTGCCGATCTGGATGCGGTAGGGCGTACCATACTGATCGGCCCAGTTCTCAATCACCTCTTGCATGCGGGCGGGGTCGAGCTGCAGTGCGTTGCCCAGCCAAGGCAGGCCGCGCGGGCCTGGCAGGTCTTTGAATTCCAGGGATTTATTATCTTCCACTGAGCTCACGGCGGCATCCTCGTGGCGTAAATCAGGCCTCAGAGTGTAGATCAAGCCTGCAATGTGCGCGAACTCTCTCCCGGCAACCCTGATATTTCGGGAAAATCAACGGATTCAGGGGTTATTCGCAAACTGTCGGGCTGTACCCTGAATCCGGGTTACGTAATTTTTACTACACTATTGCGTGTTTCTGCTCTGCTTGTCCTGGTGTTTTCCATTCAGAATGAGCGGCTTATCTATAAAGCTGGCAAGATTCGGCTAAGAATTTACGAGGGCAGGGGATCACCCTGTCCGACCCGCAGGAGAGAAAAGGCATGAATAGCAAGTGGTCAATAATGCTCGCACTGTTGCTGGCGCTTGGCGTCGGACTGACGGGCTGCGGCAGCGACAGCGACGATGACGCCACCACGCCGGTTGCCGGCGACGGGGATGGCGACGGCGACGGTGATGGCGACGGAGACGGCGGTTCCGGCGGCAGTACCACGGGCCGTACTTTTGTTATTGAGCCGGGTCCCAATGCCACCACCGAGATGGTGGCGGCCATGATCGATGCCAAGCCCAAGGACGTGATCGAATTCGCCGAGGGATATTTTGAATTGTCTTCGGGCATCCAGATTTCCGGCACCGAAGATATCCTGGTCAAGGGCCAGGGCATGGACAAGACCGTGCTGTCGTTCAAGAACAGCACTTCGCAGGAAGGCTTTCTTGCCACTACCGTGCGTGGTATCACGGTTGAAGACCTGACGGTTCTGGATTCCCCGGGCGATGCCTTCAAGCTGCAGGGCGTGGATCACGGTACCCTGCGCCGTGTGCGCGCCTTCTGGTCCAGCGGCCGCCTGATGGAAAACGAGGATACGGTCACCGCGGATAACTACCAGGACAAGCTGCACGTGGCCTGTACCGATCCGGCGCGTCACAATCCGTCCAACCCCAATCCGCTGGAAACAGACAACACCTCGCCTGATTACACGGTGAGCGTGAAGTCCGGCCGTTATGGCATCTATCCGGTGAATTCGCAGAACATCCTGGTGGAAGGTTCCGAGTCCGTCGGCGCTTCTGATGCCGGTATCTATGTCGGCCAGACCGACAATGCCATTATCCGCACCAGTCGTGCGGCCTTTAACGTTTTCGGCTTCGAAATCGAGAATGTGCGCAGTGGTGAATACGTCGACAATCTGGCCGAATGTAACACCGGTGGTTTCCTGGTCTACGACCTGGACGGCCTGACCCGTTACGGCAGCAAGACCCGCATGTACCGTAACCATGCGCGTAACAACAACACCTACAACTTCGCCGAACCGGGCAGCATTGTTTCCAACGTGCCGCGCGGCGTCGGCATGATTACCCTGGCCTATGACCAGATCGAAGTCTTCGACAATATCTTCGAGGATCATGGTACGGCCGGTATTGTTCACACCAGCTACGAAGTGCTGGGTGTGCCCGGTGACCGCCGCCTGGATCTCTACACGGAAGGCGTGCACATTTACAACAATACCTTCCGCAACAACGGTAATGATCTGCCGCAGCCGGATGTGGCCACCATTCTGGCCACTGGCGGCGAGCAGGTGACCTCGGCCTTTCCCATGATCGTGGGCCTCAAGAACCTGGCCGGTGGCGCCGGTTATCGTGGCGGTCACATCATCTGGGACGGTTACCTGGATGATCTGAGTGACTGTCCGTATCCCACGGATGCCGAGGGGCAGCCGATTCCTCACGACGAGAACGGCAAGCCGATTCAGGGCAACCAGTATCCGAATCCCGACTGCCGCTACAACGCCTACAAGTTTGATGACGAGGGTGAGCGCATCAAGCCGTTGTGGTGGTCTTCCTGTATTGATGCGGACAACGAGTTCAATGCCGACAGCCTCACCTATGCCAACTTCCATGGTCTGGAAGGGCTGGAGCTGCTGCTGGGCCTGGACCCGAGCGATCCGGTAGGGCTGTTGGGCGCTGTGCAGGAAACTCTCAGCAGTCTGCCAAGTTTCCCGTCCAGTACCGATATGTCACCGCATGACTGTGTGGCGCAATACGGCAGCAACCTGCCGCCGCTGCCGCCGGTGGTGATTCCGGAGTTCGTGCCTTCCGGCAATATCGATCCGGCGCCTTCCGAGGAGCTGGTGAACCAGTTGTGTAACGCATCGGTGGCTGATGGCGAAATCAATGCCGATGCCTATGAGGTGAACTGCCCGACCCTGGATCAGTACAACCTGTTCAGTGATGCCGAAGACCCGCGCAGCCTGCCAAACGGCCGTGGTGTGCCTTTCGTGCTGAACAGCAAGCTGTTCTCGGATTATTCCACCAAGTACCGTGTGGTCTATATCCCTGATGGCCAGCAGGCCGCCTACCGTGATGGCCAGGACGGCGTAAATGCCGCCATCCTGTTCCCGCTGGGCACCATCATTGCCAAGACCTTTGCGTTTGCCGATGAATCCGCAGGCACGGAGGATGTGGTGGAAACGCGCCTGTTGATCAAGCGTCAGACCAGCGGTGGCCAGTTGTACTGGGACGGCCTGGAATATATCTGGGGAGAAGAGAACGGCAAGAAGGTAGCCCGTCTTGCACAGGGTGGCGGTGCCGCCATTGTGAGCTGGGACTACAACGATGTGAACAGCGGGGCGCACTATGCGGGCTCCACCGATCACTACTTGCTGCCGAACGCCAACCAGTGCAAGAGCTGCCACTCGAATGATGATGCTGAAACCGGTTCTGCACCCATCGGTCCCAAGGCGCGTAACCTGAATCGTCCGTTTGCTTCCGAGTCGCCGGTGGCTTCAGGTATCGACAATCATCCGGTCAATGGCATGAACCAGATTCTGTACTGGTGCCAGAATGGCCTGATGACCAACTGTCCGGCGGACCTGAGTCTGGATGCCACCACCCAGTATCTGACTGAAGTGGAACGCAACCCGATCTTCAACGTGCCGGGTGATTCCGGTGAAACGGCCGACAGCGGCGCGGATATCGAAGCGCGCGTGCGTTCCTACCTGGAAGTGAACTGTGCCCATTGCCATAACAATCGTGGTCTGGCGCAGAACACCGGCTTCTATCTGGATGTCTTCCGCGATGTGAACGATACCTACGGTATCTGCAAGGGCCCGACAGCCAGTGGCACCGAAGGCCGCGGTGGCCGTGAATACGACATCGTACCCGGTGATGCAGCAGCGTCTATACTGCCTTACCGCATCGGGCCGGAAGCCGACACCCTGGCAGCGCGCATGCCGCCGCTGGCTCGCAGCGTGGTGGACACCGAAGCCTTTAATCTGGTGACGCGCTGGATCAACGAAGTGGTGGACGACAGCTACGCCAATGCCGACGCCTGTGGTGGCGGCGACAGTGGCGGCGGTCTGCCCGGCCTGCCGTTCCCGTAACAGACAGGGGGAGGGAGTGACCCCGGTTTCCGGGGTCATCGGAGTGAGGATGGCCGCACCTGGTGCGGCCTCTTTTTTTGGTTACCACCCTTGTTTCCACAACCCCCTTTTGTTCCCCCTTAACTTAAGGGGGAAGCCGTGCTTATGACCGATATCGCTCGGGTATTGGCCCTGTGACTTGACGGGGTAAGTAAGGTTAGGGGGTCAGGCGCCCTGTTCAGGCAGGCGGTCTTCGGCGATGAGGTCGCGGGTTTCCTGCAGCCATTCGATCCATTCGCGTTCGTAGCGGATGCCGCGGCGCAGGGTGAGGTAAGGCAGGCGAATCCGCCGTTGATGGGCTTCATCCAGTTCGAAATAGCCGGCTTCCTGCGCCAAGTGGCTTGCCAGCGTTTCGCGGTGAATCTGCAGATGGCGGTCGAGTTCGGCCAGTAGAGCGGGGTAGTCCTCGGGTTGTGCGGCGAATACCTTGATCAGTAGCGCGTCACGTACTACCGGCGGCTTGTCGCTTGCCTTGATCCAGCGCTTCAGCACTTTCTGACCCTGCGGCGTAATGCGATACAGCTTGCGATCCGGTTTGCCGGCCTGCGCCTGGGTTTCAAAACGCACCAGCTTTTCCTCGTCGAGTTTTTTCAACTGCTGATAGATTTGCTGATGGCTGGCCTGCCAGAAATGGCCGATACCCTTGGCGAAGCGCTGGGTCAGGTCGTAGCCGGAACCGGGTTCACGGTCGAGCAGAACGAGAATGGCGTGCTTGAGACTCATATGCAAACTATTGCATATATTTGCGAGATGCGCTATACATATGCAACTTATTGCATAAAACAGCCGGAAGCGCCCGGGCAGGGTGCAGGAGACCAGTATGAAACGCACCGGAAAACGTTATCGCACAGGCCGCGCCGCGGATCATTACGATGTCATTGTCATCGGCTCCGGTATCGGCGGGCTGACCAATGCCGCACTGTTGTCCAAACTGGGCAAAAAGGTTTGTGTGCTGGAGCAGCACTACACTGCAGGCGGCTTTACGCATACCTATGAGAACGGCGGTTATGAATGGGATGTGGGCGTGCATTACATCGGTGACGTGCACAAGCCGCATTCACCCCTGCGGCGCATCTTCGATGTCATCACTGACGGCCAGTTGAAATGGTCGCCGATGGATGAATGCTATGACCGCATCATCATCGAAGATCGTGAATACGATTTCCGCGTGGGGCGTGAGCAGTTCAAGAGCATGCTCAAGGAACGCTTCCCCGAAGAGGCTGAAGCGATCGACGAATACGTGCGGCTGGTCGATAAGGTATCGCAGTCCATGCGTTCCTTCTTCTTCGGGCAGGCCACCTCGCCGGTGATCGGCAAGCTGCATCGTTCCCTGCGCCGCTTCCTGGTACCGAAGGAATGCACCATGACCGTCCGCGAGGTGCTGGAGTCGCTGACCTCCAATCAGGAGCTGATCGGCGTGCTGACCGGCCAGTGGGGCGACTACGGCATGGTGCCTTCGGAAGGCACCTTCCTCATGCATGCCTCGGTAGCCAAGCATTATTTTGCCGGCGGTAACTATCCGGTCGGCGGTTCCTGGAAAATTTCCGAAACCATTATTCCCGTCATTCGCGCCTCGGGCGGCGAGGTGTTTACCTACGCCAAGGTCGATGAAATTGTGGTGGAGAACGGGCGCGCCTGTGGCGTGCGGCTGGAGAACGGCGATGTGCTGCGTGCCGACAAGATCGTCAGTTCGGTGGGTGCGCGCATGACCTACAACAAGCTGTTGCCCGAAGCCGAGCGCAGGAAGCACCGCTATGAAGAGAAACTGGAAACCGTGAAGCCTTCCGGCTCGAGCCTCTGTCTGTTCATGGGCTTCAAGGGTTCCGCCAGGGATCTGAATCTGCCCAAGACCAATCTGTGGATATATCCCTCGGCCAACCACGAGGGCAACGTGGAGAAATTCCAGGCCGACAGAAACAGCGAGTTTCCGCTGGTCTACATCTCCTTCCCCTCGGCCAAGGACCCGGAATGGGAGCAACACTATCCCGGCAAGAGCACGGTGCAGGCCATCACCATGGCGCCCTATGAGTGGTTCGAGAAATGGTCGGGCACCACCTGGAAACAGCGTGGCGAAGATTACGAAGCACTCAAGGAAGAATTGACCCAGCGGCTGCTGAAGGTGCTGTACAAGCACATGCCGCAGCTGGAAGGCGCGCTGGATTTCTGTGAGTTGGCCACGCCGTTGTCCACCGAATGGTTCCATCTCTATGACCGCGGTGAAATCTACGGGCTGGATCATGATCCTGGCCGCTTCGACCAGGACTGGCTGCATCCGGTGTCACCGGTCAAGGGCCTGTATATGACCGGTCAGGATGTGGTCACCGCCGGTGTGGGTGGCGCGCTGATGGCGGGCTTGCTGACGACAGGCGCGATGGTGGGATTGAAGGAATTCGGCAAGGTCAATCGCATGCTCAAGGAATGGCAGCCGGTCGGGGAAACGACAGCCGCTATGCGGGGTATTACCCAGAGCGGATAAAGCAGGAAGTCGGAAATGAGCGCAACCGTGATCGAACGCTGGCATGAAGTGGTGAAAAGCCGGGATGCGGCGGCCTTGCAGGCGCTGCTGGCCGAGGATGTGGTATTTCACTCGCCGGTGGTGCATACACCGCAGAAGGGTCGAGCCATCACGACGGCCTATCTGAGTGCCGCGCTATCTGTGCTGGGTACGCCCGACTTTCGCTACGTGCGCGAGGTGGTTGGCGCGAACGATGCGGTGCTGGAGTTCATGGTGGAACTGGACGGCATCCAGCTGAATGGCGTCGATATCATCAGCTGGAATGATCAGGGCCAGATCACCGACTTCAAGGTCATGATCCGCCCGCTGAAAGCGATCAATCTCATTCACGAAAAAATGGCTGCCATGCTGGCCGCGATGAAGTAGGCGGCCACGAAATGGCGCGTTACCTGATGATGGGCAGCGCAGGGATTATCCTGCTGCTGGGTGTGGCCCATCTTGTCTATACCTTTTACGGGCCAAAACTCACGCCACGGGATACGGCACTGCAAGATCACATGCAGGCAGTCTCGCCGGTGATTACCCGGGAAACCAGCATGTGGCGGGCCTGGATAGGCTTCAACGCCAGCCATAGCATGGGCGCCATCCTTTTCGGGCTGATCTTCGGCTACCTGGCGTACTCACATCCAGGACTGCTTTTCTCTTCGCCGTTTCTGCTGGGGGTCGGCGCTGCGATGCTGGGCGGCTATTTTCTGCTGGGCTGGAAATACTGGTTCAGCGTACCCTGGGCCGGCATAAGCACGTCACTGGCGCTGTTCCTGGCCAGCGTGGTCAGTTCCCGCCTGTAGTCGAGACCTCAGCCGGCAGCAGAGGCTGTCCGTTGCGCCGGCTCCTCGAACTTGGGGAAGGCGTTATTAATCGTCCGCAAGAATCCCATGAGTGGCACCAGGTGCGGGGCGATCAGGGGTTTGCCCGTGGTGAGCAGGGCCACCGAAATGTCGCGTGAAGGGTCGGCCCAGCAAAAGATACTGATGAAGCCCAGATGGCCAAAGGCCTCGCTGGTGCGCGGGCCATACATGCCAAACGGATAGTCGCCCAGCATGAAACCTTCGCTGGTACGCAGCGGCACCAGCAGGGTACGGTCGAACTGCCGGGCCGAGGCTTCACTGATCGCCCGCACTACCGTGGCGCGCTCGAACAGGCGTTTGCCGTTGTAGCTGCCACTGTTCAGCAGGCACTGGAAGAAATTGCAGGCTTCCTCGGCGGTGGCGTAGATGTTGCCGGCCGGGATCACCGCGTCCATGAACTCCGGGCTGTTGGAGACTTCGCAGACCCGGTCAAAGGTAGCCCCCAATGCACGTTTTACTACAAGGTCCAGCGGGAAAGGTTCCGGACGGCCGATGAAATAGTTCAGCGCTGCATGGTCGCGCTCACCTTCGGGTATGCCAAAGGTCATGTGTCTGGCGCCCAGTGGCCCGGCCACCCTGCTCCTGAGAATGTCAGGCAGTTCCTGGCCAGAGGCCCGGCGCATGACTTCGCCCAGTACGAAACCACCCGTAATGGCGTGATAGGCCTGGGCGGTGCCGGCATCCTTGCGCGGCCAGGCCTGGCAGAGCAGATCTACGCAGGCATCCCAATCCCAGAGGATGCTGGGGTCGAGGTCATCCTGTTTCAGGGTGGGGATGCCGCCCTTGTGCGACAGCACCTGACCGACCGTGATGTACTGCTTGCCGCGTACCGCAAATTCAGGAATGTATTCGGCCACCGGATCATGCAGGTGAATGAGGCCTTCTTCGGCCAGCTTGTGCACCATCATGGCGGTGATGGCCTTGGAAGCCGAGAACAGGCAGACCGGGGTATCCGCTTTCATGGGCATGGCATCGATGCCAGAGTCCTTGGGGCCATTGCCGTGGGCGTGACCAATGGCGCGGTTGATCACCAACTGGCCCTTGTGACGTACGGCCAGGCTGATGCCGGGCATGGTGCGGCTGCGATAGAGTTTTTCGACCGACTGCCAGACTTTCTGAATTGTCGCATCCTTGAGTCCGGCATCTCTGGGGTCAACCTCGTCGTCCTTGATATCCGTCACGGACTCCAGAGACTTGGGCAGTTTGATCAGGTTGGGGTCGAGGTAATTCTTCAAGGGACACTCCATACGCGATAGACCAACGCTTCTATGCTAACTGCTTTGATGGTGCTCGTCTCACAATCATGTCCTTGATGCTTCGATAGCCTCAGGCAGCTGGTTTGGCAACCATAAGGTAAAAAATAACTGCGACCGATGCGAAAGCAGGCCAGCCCAGCAAGAACCAGATACGCATCAACTTGAAATACTTCGGGCTGAGTTGCTCGTCCCGGATGACCGTATCAGCTGCCAGATCACGCACCCGCATTTGTATCCAGACTACCGGCAGCCAGCAGGCAACGGCGACCAGATACAGACCTATTGAAGTGGATATCCACGCTTGGTCCAGGGTCCACTGAGCTTGTGTTGCCAGCCACAGCCCTGTCGCGGGCTGAATAAGGATGGCGGGCGTGGTGAAGAGCCAGTCCGCGAGTACCACATTCCGCGATACGTTGGCAATGGCGCTGATATTGCCGCTGCGGTGTGTGCGCCACATATAGAACGCTGAGCCCAGGCCTGTGCCGAACAGAATCGTTGAGGACACCACATGGATCAGCTTAACGGTCAGGTAAAGGCTCATCGGGGGTCTTGCAACACCATGTAGGTGAGTATGGCCGGGATCATAGGAATATTCTTTATCAGGGCGCCAAATGGTTCCAGCCAAAGCGAAGGTAAGAAAACTCCGAGGAACAGGGTGTAGGCCAGTAGTGACAATAACATCAAGTTACCAACCAGGATCGGTCGATACCGGATCAGTACTGCAAAACCAATCACGAGGTCGAATAAGCTGGCGGTGATAATCAGCGGTCCGCCCAGTGTTGGCTTTACCCCGCTCTGCTCAAGGAGTGCCAGACTCTCCGGCAACGGTGTAACCAGTCCGCTGATACCTGACACTATCCATAGAAAAGCTAGGCAGAAAGTCAGAAGCGGAAAAACGAAATAGAGGCGCGCATGCCATCGGTCCTGAACCTGACTCGGGGCTGCTTGATAAGCCTGTTCAACGCTGCGTGCTGAGAAGCCCAGTGTTTCATGAAAGTGATTGGACGCGCCCGGTGCGCCAATGTTCGGATGTTGCATAAGTGTGGTCAGGGTTGTTCCTATAGGCCCCCTTCCCAACCACTCGCCGATATGTCCCAAGGCGCGTAACAGAACACGGGGTACAGGCAGAATCATGGGCTTTCGGAAGCCAAGCCAGTGTCGCGTACTCAGAAGAAAGGTGATCAGCTGCATTGGATCAGGGCCCACGGCATCGATTTCGATACAGCCATTCGTAGGGTTCTCCACTGCAGTGACGACCGCTCTGCCCAAGTCTTCCAGTGTAATGGGTTGAATCTCCTGCCGGCCAGTACCAGGTACCGGGATCAGGAATGGCAGGGCCGCAAGAGCACGCAGCAGCGAACTGCCGCCATAGGAGCCATGTGGCGAGTACACCATGGAAGGACGTAGGATTACAGAGTCTATATTCTGCTGCCTGAGATATGCGTCGGCCTCGTAACGGTATTTGAGGAAGGGATGTGTGGACGGCCCTCCCAAGGCGGATATCTGGATGACTTTTTTCACGTTCGCCTGTGAGCAGGCCTTGAATAGTGCGATGGGTGCATCCCGTAATACCCGTTCAAATCGGGTCCGGTGGTTTTCACGCAGGATGCCCACGCAGTTCACGACCACATCAATTTCCTGTAGCCGCTCGAGCCAGATTTCGACTTCTGTATCTTTGTTGAAGTCAATGTTGAACGTTCGGGTCTGCGGGCTTTGTGAGGATTCGCGAATGCCAGTGAATACAGTGTGCCCAGTCTGTTTTAATGCTGCGACGATATGCGAGCCGATAAAGCCGTTAGCTCCGGTTACCAGTATTCGCATTGTGTGGGCCGTCAGTCTTCAGGATCGTAGGCGAGATAGGGCGCCAGCCAGCGTTCGGCATTCTCCAGCGTCATACCCTTGCGCTCGGCATAACTCTCTACCTGATCCTTGAGCAGGCGGCCCACCACGAAGTATTGCGACTGCGGGTGTGAGAAATACCAGCCGCTGACCGAGGCGCCGGGCCACATGGCGTAGCTTTCGGTGAGGGTGATGCCGGTGTTCTTTTCCACATCCAGCAGTGACCAGAGGGTGCCTTTCTCGGTGTGCTCGGGGCAGGCCGGGTAGCCCGGCGCAGGGCGGATGCCCTTGTAGGTTTCCTTGATCAGCGCCTCGTTATCCAGTTGTTCATCGGCGGCGTAGCCCCAGTATTCCCTGCGTACCTTCGCGTGCATGAGTTCGGCAAAGGCTTCGGCCAGGCGGTCAGCCACGGCTTCCAGAAGAATGGCGTGGTAGTCATCGTGATCGGCCTTGAACTCCTCGACCTTTTCCTTGGAGCCCATGCCGGCGGTGACGGCGAAACCACCGACATAGTCGGCCAGGCCGGAGTCCTTCGGCGCTACGTAATCCGCCAGGCAGCGGTTGGGTACGCCGGCGCGGTGTTCGCCTTGCTGACGCAGATGGCGCAGGGTGGTCAAGGCTTCGCTGCGCGATTCGTCGGTGTAGACCGCGATGTCGTCTTCACCCACCTGGTTGGCCGGAAACAGGCCAATTACGCCATTCGCCTGCAGCCAGCCATCGGCAATGATGCGGTCGATCATCCTGTTGGCGTCATCGAAGAGCTTTTTCGCTTCCGGGCCCGTCGTCGGGTTGTTGAGAATATCCGGGTATTTGCCTTTCATTTCCCAGGCGTTGAAGAACGGTCCCCAGTCGATGTACTGGCGAATTTCTTCAATCGGATAGTTTTCAAATTTCTGCACGCCCAGGTGTTTCGGCCTGGGCGGCGTATAGCCTTCCCATTCGATCGGCGTCCTGTTGGCGCGGGCTTCCTTCAGGGGGATAGCCTTTTCGCGGCCGCGCTTGGAGGCATGACGCTCGCGAATGCCGTCGTATTCGTTCTTGACGCCTTCCATGAAGACGGGCCGATGTTCCTTGGAAAGGAGTGAGGAAACCACCGGCACGGAGCGCGAGGCATCCTTCACCCAGACCACGGGGTGTTTGTAGGCCGGGTCGACCTTGACCGCGGTATGGGCGCGTGAGGTGGTGGCGCCGCCAATCAGCAAGGGAAGGTCCATGCCCTGGCGTTGCATTTCGCTGGCAACAAACACCATTTCATCCAGCGAGGGCGTGATCAGCCCGGACAGGCCGATGATGTCGCATTTCTCCTCGCGGGCGGTCTGCAGGATTTTCTCTGCCGGGACCATGACGCCGAGATCCACTACGTCGTAGTTGTTGCATTGGAGCACGACGCCGACGATGTTCTTGCCGATATCGTGTACGTCGCCCTTCACGGTCGCCATCAGCACCTTGCCCTTGGCCTGGGTGTCCTCACCCTCGGCTTTTTCGGCTTCGATGTAGGGCAGCAGGTAGGCCACCGCCTTCTTCATCACGCGGGCCGATTTCACCACCTGCGGCAGGAACATCTTGCCAGCGCCGAACAGGTCGCCGACCACGTTCATGCCGTCCATCAGCGGGCCTTCGATCACATTCAGCGGGCGGCCGCCGGCATCCATGATTTTGGCGCGGGCTTCCTCGGTGTCTTCTTCAATGTAATCGGCAATGCCCTTCACCAGCGCATGGCTGATGCGTTCTTCCACCGGTTTTTCGCGCCAGGCCAGATCCTGTTTCTTTTCTTCGGCCGGGCCACCCTTGAAGCGGTCGGCGATTTCCAGTAGGCGCTCGGTCGAATCCGGCCGGCGGTTGAGGATGACATCCTCCACACGCTCACGCAGTTCGGCATCCAGATCGTCGTAGACGGCCAGCTGGCCGGCGTTGACGATACCCATATCCATGCCTGCCTGGATGGCGTGATACAGGAACACGGAGTGGATGGCTTCCCGTACCGGGTTGTTGCCGCGGAAGGAGAAGGACACATTGGACACGCCGCCGGAGATATGGGCATGCGGGCATTCTTTCCTGATGCGCCGCGTGGCCTCGATAAAGTCCACCGCGTAGTTGTTGTGTTCCTCGATGCCGGTGGCCACCGCGAAGATGTTGGGATCGAAGATGATGTCTTCGGGCGGGAAACCGATGCCGGTCAGCAGGTCGTAACTGCGTTTGCAGATTTCCACCTTGCGATCCTCGGTGTCGGCCTGGCCCACGGTATCGAAGGCCATCACCACCACCGCTGCGCCGTAGCGCATGATGGTCCGGGCCTGTTCGAGGAATTTTTCCTCGCCTTCCTTCAGCGAAATCGAGTTGACGATGCCCTTGCCCTGGATGCACTGCAGCCCGGCTTCGATCACCTCCCACTTGGAGGAGTCGACCATGATCGGCACGCGCGCGATATCCGGTTCGGCAGCAATCAGATTCAGAAAGCGCACCATGGCCGCCTTGGAATCCAGCATGCCTTCGTCCATGTTGACGTCGATCACCTGGGCGCCGTTTTCCACCTGCTGGCGCGCCACATCCAGTGCTTCGTCGTATTTCTCTTCCTTGATGAGATTACGAAACTTGGCCGAGCCGGTGACATTGGTACGCTCGCCGATATTGATGAACTGGGCAGAAGATTGGGTCATATCATCCACAGATTACACAGATTCAATTCATGAATCGTTTATAGCGCAGGCTACGTTCTCCGAAGTTAATCAGTAAGGCCTTTTTCAGTTTCGCGGCCTTCAGATAATTCAGTACCTGAGCTGCTTCATTTCCTGACAGATTTGTTAATGCCTTCAATTCAACGATTGTCGAATTGAAACAAACAAAATCTGCACGGTAGCCTGTTTTCAACAGGGTTCCCTTGTACTTGATATTCAGCGGAACCTCCCTTTGGAAAGGGATGCTCCTGTGACTTAATTCATGTGCCATCGCTTCCTGATATACCGGTTCCAGAAAGCCACATCCAAGTTCCTTATGAACCTCTATCGCTGCACCTATAACCGCAAAGGTTTCCTGATCACTGTCGTGCATTTCCTTCTCATTATTAATCTGTGAAATCTGTGTAATCTGTGGATCAATACTAAGCCGTCGTGTTGAATGGCTCCAGGCCGGATAGTCTGAGCGCAGGCTTCAATTCAGGCAGCTTGCGGGGCGCTTTGCCACTGACTGCTTCGGCCATGGCGCGGATGTGGTCGGGCGTGGTGCCGCAGCAGCCGCCGATGACGTTCAGCAGGCCGGCCTCAGCCCATTCACTGATCTGTTCGGCCATTTCTTCCGGGCCCAGGTCGTATTCGCCGAATTCGTTGGGCAGGCCGGCGTTGGGGTGGGCGGTGACATGGCATTCGGCGATGCGCGACAGCTCGGCCACGTACTGGCGCAGGGCATCCGGGCCCAGTGCGCAGTTCAGGCCAAAGAACATGGGCCGGGCGTGGCGCAGCGAGTTGTAGAAGGCTTCCGTGGTCTGGCCGGACAGGGTGCGGCCGGAGGCATCAGTGATGGTGCCGCTGATCATGATCGGAACCTTGACGTTGTGATCGTCGAAGTATTTCTCAATGGCGAAGATGGCGGCCTTGGCGTTGAGGGTGTCGAAGATGGTTTCCACCAGCAGAATGTCCGCGCCGCCGGCCAGCAGGCCGTCCACCGCTTCGGTATAGCTCTCGACCAGTTCATTGAAACTGACGTTGCGGAAACCGGGGTCGTTGACGTCCGGCGAAATGGACGCCGTGCGGTTGGTCGGGCCAAGCACGCCGGCCACGAAGCGTGGCTTGTCAGGCGTGGCCACGGCATCGCAGGCCTCCCGCGCCAGCTCGGAGCCGCGCTTGTTGAGTTCGTATACCAGCTCCTGCATGCCGTAATCGGCCTGGGCAATGGAGGTGGAGTTGAAGGTGTTGGTCTCGACGATATCGGCGCCGGCTTGCAGGTAGGCTTTGTGGATGTCGCGGATGATATCCGGCTGGCTCAGGGTGAGCAGATCGTTATTGCCTTTCACATCCTGCGGCCAGTCCTTGAATCGTTCGCCACGATAGGCAGCTTCGTCCAGCTTGTGCTGCTGGATCTGTGTGCCCATGCCGCCATCGAGAATGAGGATGCGGCTGGCCAGCAAGGCATTCAGTTCCGGGGATTTGTCGATAGCGCTCATGTGCGGATCATACAGGCCGAGAAAACAGGCTGAATATTATACACTTATCCGGATAAGCGCATAATAAAACTAGCCTGCCAGTTTCTGGAACACTTCCCTGGTGAAATCGTCGGCCGGGAAAAAGGTCTCGATTCGCAGTTCGTCGGTGGTGATGTCCTGCGGTGTGCCGAAGGTGGAAATCATGGTGAAAGTCTTCAACACCATACCGCCCATGTCCATTTCCACGGGCATGATGGGGGGCGGCGGCGTTTGCCAGATGGCGGATTCGGCATCCGGTACACCGGGATACTGACTGATTTCATCCAGCAGTTTTTTCAGACTGCTGTCACCGGGTTCGGTAGCCGCCTCGCGTTGCAGCCGGTTGAGCATGTGGGTGACCACCTGATCCCAGTTACGGATCAGGGGCTGCATGCCCTGAGGATGGAAAATGAGCCGCAGCGTGTTCTGGTGACCGCTCGGGTCAATGCGTTGCCAGACCTCCTCCGGGTCACCCAGCGAGGCGTACATGCGATGGGCCGCCTCGTTGCCCATGATCAGATCCCAGTCACGGTTGACCACGATCGCGGGGTAGGGCTCGTGATGTTTCAGGGTCATCTCCAGGGCCTGCCGCACCGGTTTCATGTCCGGCCCGTCTAGCTCCCGTTCGCGATAGAGGGGCGCGAACCCCGCGGAGCCCAGCAGGGTGTTGCGTTCACGCAAGGGGACATCCAGCGCTTCGGCCAGTAACAGCACCATATCGCGGCTCGGCTGCGCGCGGCCGGATTCCAGGAAACTGAGGTGGCGTTGGGAAACCTCGGCTTCCACGGCCAGATCCAGCTGGCTCAGCTTGCGGGAGCCTCGCCAGGATTTGAGTAATTGTCCGAAAGGGTTGTTGCGCGTGGCGACGGCTTCCATGGCGGTCTCCTGCTTGGGTCTGTGTGCAGTATGGCAGCGGCTGATGGGAATGCCATTACCTGACGGGTAATTGCCGGGTTTACGTGAGGGGCAGATGATGGATGCCGAGTCAGACAGAAGGAGTAAACATCATGAATGCCAAGCTATTGATTCTGTGGTTTGTTTTTATCGACTTTGTGGCCTATACCGGCTATGTGGTCTGGCAGGACGGGTATTTCGCTTTCATACCCATGGCGATTTCCAGCCTGTGGAACTTGCAGGTGTTTCTGGACCTGGTCATCGCCTTGCTGCTGGTCTGCACCTGGATGCTGATTGACGCCAGGAAGCGCGGCGCCAATGCCTGGCCGTACGTGATTGCGACCTTCTTTATTGGCAGTATTGCGCCGCTGTGGTATCTGATACGGCGGGAGTCGGCCAAGGCCTGATCAGATCATTTCGAGCAAGCGAATGAAACGGGTGAGTGGAGGAATCTCAACGCTTGAGGTTTCGCCACTCACCCATTCAGGCTCTGGCGGGATGAGGTTCTATTGCGGATCGCCGATCCGCATCCCGTCACCGGTTTCCTCGATCTCGGGTTCGGCAGGAACGGTCGGGGCATCGGCACCCGGTTCCTGAATGCGGACTTCCAGCTTCTCGCGCAGTTTCTGGCGTTCCTCGCTTTCCTGTTCTTCCGCCTGCTGATCCTGGTATTCGCGCAGCGTCTGCAGTTCCGGCGAAAGACGGTGATTCCAGTCGGCGCCATCCAGCGGTTCGTAGGTATCGGGAATGGGCTTGTCTACCTTCTTGGGCAACAATCCGCTTTTCTTTTCCGCATCCTCACCCTGAGCGGTCATGGTTATGGCGCCCAGACCCATCAGTAAAACCAGGGAGAGTTTTTTCATGACATTCCTCTATCAATTCAGCTGGATGGCCTGGTAAAGCCAGAGCACCCACATGGCGATCAGCACCAGCCAGCTCAGAATAAACACACGGAAACGATACAACACATTGTTAAACGTGAGATGAATGGCGCTATGCAGCAGACGCAGGCCGACATAGCTCCAGGCCAGTATCAGCATGGCGTCGCTGCTTAAGCCGGTGACAAAAACAATAATGCAGATGACATGGAACAGCATCGGCATTTCGAACTGATTGACCACATGCCGGGACACCACGCGCAGACGTTCAGGTTCCTCGCCGACATAGGCACGGAAATAATTCGGATGGATTTCGCGGCGTCCGATGGCCCGTGTGCGTAGAAAGCCGAGTATGAAATACAGTGTCAGGGTCCACAGCGCCATCACTGCTGCTGGATACAGGACGCCAAAGTCGACGCTGAGGTTTAGCATGTGGTCTCCCGGGGCTACATCATGCCGAGCTGCAATTTTGCGGCATCGGTCATCATGCCCTGATTCCAGGGCGGGTCAAAGACCAGTTCCACGGCAACGTTCTTGACCGTGGGAACCTTTGATACCTTGGCTTTGACATCGTCAACCAGAATGTCGCCCATGCCGCAGCCGGGTGCGGTGAGCGTCATCTGGATATCAATGTTGCGTTGCCCGTCTTCTTCCTGGTGAATCTCGCACTCGTAGATCAGGCCGAGTTCGACAATATCCACGGGAATTTCGGGATCGAAGCAGGTGCGCATCTGGTCCCAGACCAGTTTCTCCACGTCCTCATCGCTGGCGTCGGGCGGCAACTCGGGCCCGGCTACCTGTTCCTTGCCCAGCGCATCGGCATCCATGCCGTCCACACGGAACAACCGGCCCTGTATATAAATGGTGTAACTGCCACCCAGCGCCTGGGTGATATGGCATTCCGTCCCTTCGGGAATATGTACCTTGTCGCCCTGCGGAACCAGCACGGCAATAAAGTCGCGGCTGGTGGTGACCAGTTCGCTATTCGAGGTAATCATGGGTGCTCACGTTGAAAACAAAACACTAGTATAGTGGACAGCCATAATTTGCTCTGGTTTTTCAGGTCATGAAACATCAGAAGTACAAGCGCCCAAAGGGTGGGTAGGAGGAGTTAGGGATGCGTATTGGCGTTGTGGTCGATTCGACTTGTGACTTGCCGCAGGAGTTCATCGAAAAACACAATATACGGATTCTGCCGATCACATTACACCTGGACAACGATCATCTGGTGGACGAACGTGATCCGCAGGCAACGCTGGCTTTTTATGACGCCGACCTGGCCGACCGGGGGCATAACGCGGAGTCGGCGCCTTTCACAGTGCAGCAGATTCAGGAAGTCTTCCTGGAGCGCCTGGTGCTGGATTTCGATTTCGTTTTCTGCATCACAGTGCATGCCGGCCGAAGTCCCATTTTCGCCAATGCTACGAAGGCTTCGTTCTCTATCCTGAGTGGTTACCGCCGCATACGTAAGGAGGCCGGGGTCAGTGGCCCCTTTTCCATGCGCGTCATCGACAGCAAGACAATGATGGCCGGCACGGCGGTGGTTGCCGCCGAGGCCTGCGGTCTGGCCGAACAGGGTTTTACGCCTAACGAAATCCGTCAGCATCTGGACAACATCGTGGAAAACACCATTGGCTACATGGTGCCCGATGACCTTTATTACATTCGCACGCGAGCCAAGAAAAAGGGTGAGAAGAGTGTGGGCCTGGTCAGCGCCGTCCTTGCGGGCGCGCTGGATATCAAGCCGATTCTTTCTGCCTATCATGGCGAGACCAAGCCGGTCGCCAAACTGCGTGGTTATGAGCCGGCCGTGGAAAAAATGCTCAAGCATGTGGCCGAGCGGGTACGCAACGGTGATCTGATGTCGCGTTATGTCTGCCTGAGTTATGGCGGCCATCCCGACACCGTGCGCAGCATGCCTGGTTATGCCGAACTGGAGCAGGCCTGCGAGGACGCCAAGGTGGAACTCATGCTGAGCATCATGAGCGCCACCATTGCCGTGAATGCCGGACGCAATTGCCTGACGGTGGCCTATGCCGGGGCAATGGCGCCGATGGAGTAAAGGCCGGTACACACCTGAACGACGGCTCAAGTAGAATGCCCTTCTGAATCCAGAAGGGCTTTTTCATGGCAGCAAGCAAGGCATCAGACGTGCAGCGTGGCAAACGTGCGCCGCTGTTCGAATTGATGGATGCTATTTTCTACAAGGGACATCTGCGGGTTATCGACTGGGAAGGTCGGCAGCACGACTTCGGCCAGATCGATCAAAAACCCGTGGTGATCCGCCTGCCGGATTCGGCAGTGCAATGGCAGCTGTTGCGACATCCCCGCCTGGGTATCGGCGAAGCCTACATGGATGGCCGTATTGAGCTGCTGGAAGGCGATCTGTTCGATTTCCTCAGTCTGCTGGCGCGTAACCGGTCCGCGTTACGCAAGCACAGCAAATTCGCCAAAGTCCTGCATATGGGACGCGTATGGATACGCGGTCTGGCGACCTACAACCCCCCGGACCGTGCCCGTGACAACGCCGGACATTACGAATTGTCCCGTGACTTCTTCCGGCTTTTTCTCGATCGTAACCTGCAATATTCCTGCGGCTATTACCGCAGCGTGAACGATGATCTGGAAACCGCCCAGCTCAACAAGATGCGCTATCTGGCCGGCAAGCTCATGCTGGACAGGCCGGATCTGAAATTGCTGGACATCGGCTGTGGCTGGGGTGGCCTGAGCCGGTTTTTCGCCACCCAGTATGGGGCGAAGGTGGATGGCATCACGCTGTCGCAGGAGCAGCTGGATGTCTGCATGCAGGAGCGGCAGGCGGCCAACCTGGAGGCGCAGACGCATTACGCCTTGCAGGATTACCGGCACGTGCAGGGGGAATATGACCGCATTGCCTCGATTGAGATGTTCGAGCATGTGGGTCCACAGCACTTTGTAGAATACTTTCAACAGATCCGCCGCCTGCTCAACCGGCAGGGGGTCTGTGTGCTGCAGTTCAGTGGCCGCATGAGCAAGCCCGGTGCTTCCGATCCCTGGTTGAACAAATATATCTTCCCCGGTGGCTATACGCCGTCGCTTTCGGAAACCATTGCGGCCATCGAAAAGGCCGGCTTATGGGTGTCTGATGTGGAAGTCTGGCGCCTGCACTATGTCCATACTCTCAGGGACTGGTTGCAGCGCATGCACGAGAACCGTGACACGATTGTCGAGATGTACGACGAGCGTTTCTTCCGCATGTGGGAGTTCTATCTGGCCCTGTGCAGGGTGGCCTTCAATACCGTGGGGCAAACTGTTTTTCAGCTACAGATCACACGCAGCCGCCGCAGCGTGCCGCAAACGAGGGATTACATTAGTATCTAGACTATTGCCAGGGCATGGCATTACATAAAAGGGAGACTCATGCCTTACGTCACAGCGCGCGATGGCGCGAAATTACATGTCCGCGTGGTCGGCCGCGGACAACCGGTGGTGATGCTGCACGGCTTTGCCATGAATTCCAACCACTGGCTGCCTTATGTGCTGCCATTGAGTCGTCGCTATCGGTTCATTTTGCCGGATATGCGGGGTTTCGGCGCCTCTCATCGGGTCAATCACAACAACGATTGCATCATGAGCAATTACGCCGAAGATCTGGATGACATTCTTGATGCCATGGATCTCGACGAAGTTGCGCTCGGCGGCATTTCCATGGGGGCTTACACCAGCCTGCAGTTCCACAAGCTCACCGGTTTCAAACGCGTCAGCAAGTATCTGCATATTGACCAGGCACCCCGCGCCATCAATGGACAGGACTGGACACATGGCTTGTTTGGCAGCTCGCAGAGCAAGGAATTCGAGCAATTCCGCCAAATGCTGGCCCGCAGCGAGGCATACGGACCGGAAACGCAATTCAGCGATCTGCCGGAAGACTTTCGCAAGGATGTGCGAGGCGCTTTCAGCGGCTTTGTCTGCTACGCCATGTCCAAACGCAGCCATCAATGGTTTGTTAAGGGCTTGTTTTCCAGTGAAAAACTGGCCAGCTTCGCCCTGCCTACCGAGAACTGGTACAGCTACGTGCGTTGCATGCGTGCCTATGTGGAGCGGGATTACGACATGCGTCAGAGCCTGGCGGAAATGAACAAACCCATGACTCTCATGGTGGGCATGCAGTCACGCATGTACCCGGCCGAAGGGCAGTTGCATATCAAGGAACTGGTGCCGCACGCCCGAGTCATGCGCTTCAACCGTTCCGGGCATGTGCCGTTTCTGGATGAACCCGTGAAATTCGTTCGCGGACTCAAGAAATTCCTCGACAGCTGAGCCAAGGCGCAAAGCTTCAGCCACTTATCAGGTTTATGCCTTAACTGCTTGCCAATGCTCGCATTTTGTCCTAGTCTGGCCCAAATCTGTATATGAAAACACGGACGCCGTCATGATCGCCAACCACTTGCGCCCTTTTCTGCTCATTCTGTTGACCACTTTCCTCGTTATGGGACTTTCTTCCTGTGGCGGAGGCGGTGGAGGCGATGATGGTGGTTGTGTGGATGAATCCTCCTTTGGTGATTGTGGTGATGGTGGCGATGGTGATGGCGACGGTGGCGACGGCGATGGTGGCGACGGCGATACCGGCGGTGACGGAGACACTGATACGTCGCCCCAGCGCGTGGGCACATTTTCCCTGACGACCCTGAATTCTGAAATTATTGCCAATGGCACGTCTTCAACAGTGGTGCGCGCCACACTGACAGACACCAGCGGTTCAGCGGTTTCAGGTGTTGAAGTTACCTTTGACACCAACAACGGTACGCTGAGTGGCACGAATCCTCAAAGTACCGGCAGCGATGGTATAGCGGAACTCAATATTACCTCGCCGTCACTGGCCGGTTCTGCTGTGATTACGGCGAGTATTACTGATGATGATCTTGGGACGTTCACCGAAACCACCACGTTGGATTTCGTATCCGGGCCTACGGATGGGGGGAATTCCATCATCACAGCAAACCCCGCCAGCCTGCCGGCTGATGGGACGTCTACCAGCACGATTACTGTTCTACTGCTAGATGCAGATGGTAACCCGGTTGCAGACGGAACCTCGGTCAGTTTGCAAACGACATTTGGAACGATTACTTCGAGTGTGACTCAAACCACAAGTCTGGGGCGTGCGGAATTCACGTTGCAGGCGCCGAATTCTTCCGGTCAGGCAGTGCTTAGCCTTTTTGGAGTCCCAGGCCCCAGTGCGACCGTGAATTTTGGCGTGGTTAGTACTGGTGAGCCACCACCTCCTGCAAGTATTCAGACGACAGTTGATGAGCCGCGAGTTTCTGTAAGGGGAGTAGGACAGAACTCACATGCCGATATCTCCGTAACGGTCAGAGACCAATCGGGTAATCCGATAGACGAATCCAATTACGATGTCGCAAATATCAACAATCTGTGTATCCGTTTCCAGGCGAGGCCCAATGGCGGTGAAGAGGTTTCCGGGAACAATGCGACCGGCGATAATGTAAATACCACGGACGATGGCCAGCCCCTGGCTCTGCGTACAACCGGCGGTTTGGCCACCATCGGTTTTGATTCGGGAACGTTGCCGGGTGTGGTCGAATTGCGCCTCAGCGTTCTAGATTACGACGCTACCAGCTGTGCTGATCCTGCTGCCGTAACGGTCCTGGTGGCTCAGATTTCAGTTGCTTCTGGACCGCCGGAGAGCATCGTGATCACTGCACCGCTGACCGATGCCATCAGTAAAGTTGCCGGCGCAGTATATCAACGCAAGGGTACGGCAGTGATTTCGGATCGCTGGGGTAACAACGTGCCGGACGGTACTCTTATCAACTTCGGCATGATGGATTCGATCTTCGTGCGTGACGAAGTCGATGGTGGTGATATAACGGATGGGGACCCTGTGCTTGCCGGTTCTGGACCTAATCTCATCGTTAGTCCGGATGATGATGACGACTTCTACGCCAATGGCAATTCGGCGAACAACGCAACCGATGTCGGTACTGCCATGCTCATTCGAAATGGTACAACCTTCACGGTGGACTCAGGATCCCGTGTCCTTCTGTTGCAGGGTGCTGCAGTAAATAAGGGAAGGTTTGTCAGCGGTGTATCGGTAGATGACGTGACTACCAATCGTGATTACGAAGTCAGTAGTCCGGGCACCGATGATACGGAGCTGGATTTTGTGATTGGTCGTACTTTCTTCAGTAGTACCATCGCCGGTTTTAACGCCGACGGGGATCTGACGCCAGGCACGGGTGTGACTGAAAACAGTATTGCTGAGTTTGTAATTCAGTATCCTGTCAGTGATGGGATAAATGGTACGACATTGCTCGGTTGTTATGGCGATTCGAACGTGGATGTGCGTATTCCCGGGCCGCCACGTTCTAGGCAGGTTGTGGTCGCAGCGAGTTCCAGTGATTCGGGTGCTACTGCAGTTAGTGAGGGCTTTTGTTTCTCCGTAATTCTGCCCCTGCAGTTGGTGCGGGTACCGCCGCAGGTGGGTAGTTTGTTTGAGGGTGATGTCGTCGAAGTAAAAGTGACGGTACGTGATAACGGTGATGAAGGTGAGGGCTTGCGCCTGCCATTCATTACTGTGACCTGTCAGTCCAATGAAAACGAAATAAATTGTGACGATGATGATGAATGGACTAACGACGGGGCCGATAACGATACGGTTGCGGGAGAGTTCGGTGATCCTGCAGCAACCAAGTTCGAGTTGGTGACCGATGTAAACGGCGAGGTCACGTTCTTTGTGCACTGTAACGTTTCGACAGGCGGGACAACACCGACCGTAACGTTCTCCGCAGGCGAGACTTCCGTAACCGAAAGCTTGTCATGCGTGCCTCCAGCGAGTCCATAGCAACAAGAGTGTTATTTAAGCGAGTTTTTGAACCGCTTGGATTTCTCGGAGTCCAAGCGGTTCATTCGTATGCACCGGAGTTAATAATGAATAAATCTGTTGTCTTGGGTCTGGCAGCCGTATTTCTGGTGGCTTGTGGCTCTGGCCCAAGCGCCGATGCGCAGGAACCTCAACCACGCAGCGTATCGGTTTCCGGTGTCGGCGAGGTCGAGGCAACCCCCGACGCGGCCTACATCAGCATGGCCATCGAGGCGCGTCACAAGAATCTGTCCGCAGCCCAGGATGAGGTGGACGGCAAGGTCAAGAGCTTCCTGAAGCTGGTGGATGATCTGGATATCGACCGCAAGTTCGTGAAGACCGTGGGCAAGAATGTCCGCCCGGAATACGAGTGGGATGACAAGGCCCGCAAGCGGCACCACATCGGCTATTACGTGGATCGCCAGTTGCAGGTGGACCTGCGTGATCTGGATAAGCTGGGCGCCTTGCTGCACCGCGCTGTTGAATCCGGGGTAAACCAGGTGTCGCCACCGCAGTTGCGCTCCACGCAGGAGCGGGAATTGCGCCGTCAGGCGCTGGCCAGGGCAGCCGAGGACGCACAGGCCAATGCCGAAGTGCTGGCCAAGGCGCTGGACGCCAAACTGGGCGAGGTGCGCCAGATTTCAGCCCAGAACGAGGTGTACCACCCTCAGCCGGTTTACCGCATGGCCGCCATGAAGATGGAGGCTGCGGGCGACATGGCTGCCGAGCAGACCTATGAAAGCGGCCAGATTCGTTTCACAACCAATGTCAGCGCCACTTTCGATTTGAAGTAGGTTTGGATTCCGGATAAATCCCTTCGGGATTTTCCGGAATGCGTAAAGGCAAGCGTTGGCTGGCTATTCCCAGGAAAATCGCGAGTCGCCTGTTCACTTCGATCAAGGTTTTCTGATCAATCTCGCCTATGCTGCCGGTGACCTGCTCCCGCGGCACGGTGATGATTTTAAAGGCGTTACGGCGCTTGCGTACCCGTTCTGATACATGAGTTGCCATCAACAGACTCCATGGGAATGACAAATAACTTGATACTGGTATTCTGCACTTTGTTACATGTAACGTCGATGACGGTTCTTGCCTCAGCACTGTAACGATTTCCCAGTTCCAATCTGCCAGTTCTAATCTGCCAGTTCTAATCTGTGAGAATCTGTGTAATCTGTGGATACACGTCTTTGCGAGTGCTGTATGCCCTGGGAGAAAAAAGTTCCTCTGCTCATTGCCCACCGGGGCATGAGTCGCCAGTACCCGGAAAACACCATGCCGGCCTTTGAGGCGGCAGTGCAGGCCGGCGCCGACATGATCGAACTGGACATTGCCCTGAGCAGTGACGGGGCGTTCGTCGTCATTCATGACGACACGCTCATGCGCACCACCGACAGTTCCGGCTTTGTCTGCCACTATCCGAGCGACGAAATTGTGGAGATGGATGCCGGGCACTGGTTCGGCTCGCAGCCGGACAGCATCCATGTGCCTGCGCTGGACGAGGTGCTGGAAAAAATCGCCGGGCGCATTGACCTCAATATCGAGGTCAAGCCGTTCTTTCCCCTGAATCAGTCGGGACGCATGCAGGCAGCCCTGTCACGTCTGATGACCCTGCTGGATGAGCGCGGGCTGCGCGAGCAGGTGATTCTGTCCAGCGTGAATTTCTACCTGCTGGAATATATCCGCGAACTCGATCCGGACATGCGTCTGGGCCTGATTTTTCGGCGGCCCCTGACCGACTTTGACCCGGTCGTGGTCTGTGAAAGCTTGCGGGCCTATTCCCTGCATCCCTGGCATGTGCAGACCACGGCTGAGCTGGTGCAGGCCATGCATCACATCGGCGCCAAGGTGTTTCCCTACACCGTGAACGAAATGCCGCGTCTCAGACAGCTCATGGCCATGGGGGTGGATGGCGTGTTCACCGATACCCCGGACATACTGCGTACTGAGTTGCAGGCTGCCTGACTAGCTGACTAGCCGGCCCTGGGCCGGACCAGAAAGTGGGCTATGGCCGGCAATACCAGAATGGCGCCGAACAGGTTGGCGGTAAACATGAACACCAGCAGCAGGCCCATGTCGGCCTGGAATTGCAGGCCGGAAAACAACCAGGTGCTTACGCTGACCAGCAGGGCGACCGAGGTAAAGATCACGGCCTTGCCGGTGTGCTGCAGGGTGCCATACCAGGCCGTGCGTAACGGTTTGCCGGCATCCAGGTATTTCTGCAGCACACTCCACAGGTAGATGCCGTCGTCGACGCCGATGCCCACCCCGAAGGCCACCACGGGCAGGGTGGCGGATTTCAGACCGATATCCATCAGCGCCATGAAGGCGTAGGTCATCATCGAGACCAGCGCCAGCGGGCCGACAATACAGATAATGCTGGGAACGCTGCGGAACGAGAGCCAGATGAACAGCAGCAAGACCGCATAGACCCAGAGCACAACCTCGACTTCCTTGGCCTTGATCTCCTCGTTGGTGGCGGCCATGACGCCGACATTGCCGGAAGCCAGTGCCAGATTCACGGGCACGCTTTCGGGGATGCCGGCATTGAAATCCTTGGTGGCCTGCACGATTCGGGAAATGGTTTCTGCCCGGTGGTCAGTGGTGAAAATCAGCACCGGCATGACGCTGCAGTCCGGGTTTTTCAGGCCGGCGGACGTCGGCACCGGATTGATGGCCTGGACCAGCTCGAACTGGTTGCGGGGCAGGGTGCGCCAGGCCAGGTTTCCCTCGTTCCATTCGCCACGGATGCGTTTGCCGACCTGGGGCAGGGATACGACCAGTTGCACCCCGGTGGTGTTCTGCATATGCCAGGCATAACGGTCGATGGTTTCCATCACATCGTGGCGAATACAGGCCTCGGCATCGGTTTCGACAATCACCTTGAGCAGATCGACACCGAGGTAGAAGTTCTGTGCAATGGCTTGCGAGTCGATGTTGTAGCGGCTGTCCGGGCGCAGCTCGGGTACGCCGACCTGCAGATCCCCGATCTTGAGGTCCTGATACTTCCAGATACTCCCCGCCAGGAATGCGGCGCAGATCAGCAAGGTCAGGCTGGCCCAGCGGACGTCCGTGAGCACAGCCAGAATTTTCCACAGACGATCGCCCAGTTCCTTGCGTTGATGCTGACGTTGCCGGAACTTGTCGACATCGGCCAGGTGGACCCAGGTCAGGACGATGGGCAGCATGGCCTTGTTGGTAATGATGATCGCGGCCATGCCCAGGGCGGCATTGACCGCCATTTCCTGCACGATATCGATCTCAATGAGGGCAATCGTGGCAAAACCGATGACATCGGTAATCAGGGCCGTGGTGCCGGGAATGGCCAGGCGCCGGAAGGTTTCTACCGATGCGTCGTAACTGTTGAGGCCGTTCTCGGCGACTTCATTGCCCCAGGCATTGATGTACTGCACCCCATGGCTGACGCCGATGGACAGCACCAGGAAGGGCACCAGGATAGCGAAGGGGTCGAGTCCCATGCCGGCGCTGTGCAGCAGGCCGAACTCCCACACCACAGCCACGATCGCCGCGCCCAGTGGCAGTAGCGACAGACGGAAGGAACCGCAGAAGGCCCATAACAGCAGCATGGACAGCAGCAGGGCCACGGCAAAGAAGGACACGACTTCGAGCGCGGCATCGGTGACATCGCCAATGATCTTGGCAAAGCCGATGATATGAATGCGGATGCCTTCGCCTTCAAATTCCTGACGGATGGCTTCCAGTTTTTCCGCCACTTCGCGGTAGTCGAGTTTCTCGCCGGTCACCGGGTGCCATTCCAGTAACTCGGCCACCACCATGGCGCCGTCCTGGTTGTTGGCCACCAGCCGTCCGATGACACCCGCCTTGCCGACGTTGTTGCGAATCTTCTCGAACATGGCCGGGTCAGGCTGGTAGTCCCGTGGCACCACGTCGTCTCCGGAGAAGCCGTCTTCCACGATCTCGATGTAGCGCACGCCCGGTGTGAACAGTGAACGCACACTGGCGCGGTCCACACCGGGCAGGAAGAAGACCTCGTCCGTGACCTTGCGCAGGGTTTCCAGGAACTGTTCGTTGTAGATGTCGCCATCCTCATTCATGAGGACCACGGAAATCAGGTTGGCGCCGCCAAAGGCTTCTTCATATTGCTTGAAGGTCTGCATATAGGGGTGTTCGAGCGGAATCTGTTTCTCGAACCCGGCATCGATACCGACCTGCATGGACTGGTAGAGCATCACTCCCGTGAACAGCACGAGGATCGCCATGGCCAGTTTGCGGCGGCCATATATGAGCGGGATCAATACCCGGAGGATCTGTTCCTGCGTAATCATTGCTGGGTAATCTTGTTAATGTCTCCGTCCCGCATTATGCCCAAGCGTCATGGCCCTTGCTTGTTGCCTGCGGCATGCTGCCCCAAAATACGCGCTTCAAACCAAAGGAGGATCACCATGGGACGTATTCAGGACCTCAAGGATCTGGTGGAAGATGCCATTGATCATGGCGCCACCACGGTGGAAGAAGTGCATCAGCGTGTGGCTGCACTGCCCTTCGACCAGCTGGAAAAGATTGCCGCCATCGAAGGCATGGTGGGCAAGGCCCGTGACCTGCACGACGAAACCGTTGGCACCGTCTATGACACCATCCGTGAAGTGAACGCCCGCGTGGGCGAGCTGGCTGATGAGGCGCTGCGCCGTCTGGGACAGGGCGAGGAAGGCTAAACGTCCATGTCCCTGCGCATCGGCCCGTATCTGTTGCCTAACCGGTTGGTGGTGGCGCCCATGGCGGGTGTCACTGACCGGCCGTTCCGGCAGATGTGCAAACGTCTGGGTGCGGGCATGGCCGTGTCTGAAATGGTGGCCGCCAACCCCGCGCTGTGGGGCACGGACAAGCATCGCCGGCGCAGCAATCATGACGGCGAGGTCGAACCACGGGTGATCCAGATCGCCGGCTGGGCGCCGGAAATGATGGCGGAGGCGGCGCGTTACAACGTGGCGCGGGGCGCGCAGATCATCGATATCAACATGGGCTGCCCGGCCAAGAAAGTCTGCAAACGCGCTGCCGGTTCGGCCCTGCTGGCCGACGAGAAACTGGTGGGCGAGATTCTGCGGGCCACCGCGGGCGCCGTGGATGTGCCGGTGACACTGAAGTTTCGCACCGGGCCGCACCGGGGCAATCGCAATGCCCTGAGCATTGCGCGTATGGCCGAGGATGCCGGTATTGCCGCCCTCACGCTGCATGGCCGCACCCGCGCGGATGCCTACAAGGGCGAGGCCGAGTACGACACGATTGCGGCAGTCAAACAGGCGGTAGACATTCCGGTGATCGCCAACGGCGATATCGACTCGCCGCAGAAGGCGCTACAGGTGCTCCGGCATACCGGAGCCGATGGCCTGATGATTGGCCGGGCAGCGCAGGGCCGGCCCTGGATCTATGGGCAGGTGGCGCATTATCTGGAGACAGGAGAGCAGCTGGATGATCCCGCCGATGAATTTCAATACCAGGTGCTGAATGAGCATCTGGATAATCTCTACGCCTTTTACGGTGAGCGTCTGGCCGTGAAAATCACGCGCAAGCACGTCGCCTGGTATCTGGATGCACGGCAGGCTTCGGTTAACTGGCGGCAGAGAATCTTGCGCGCGGAGTCAGCGGCGGATCAGAAGACCAGTCTGGCTGCATTCTTCGAGCAGGCGGTCTTGCCCCGGGCTGCCTGACTACAGCGCCCAGTGCGGCACGTTGTTGCCGAAACCCTTCAGGTTCAGGCCCTCGCGTGAATCCAGCTGCGTAACCTCCGACCCGAGTAATTCCCTTGTGCGGCCATCGAGCAGGACTTCACGATTCTTGGCGTTTTCGCATAGGCGGGAAGCCAGATTCACTGCCGAGCCGACTGCCGCGTATTCCATGCGGCCCTCGCCGCCGATCACCCCGACGGTGACGGGCCCGCTGGCGATGCCTACACCCACACCTAGCTGCGGTCCGTTCTGTGACCAGCTCTGGGCGAGGATAGTGACACGTTCCACGATATGTTGGGCGATGTGCAGGGCCTTGGGGGCATGGTCGTCATAGGCCAGCGGTGCGCCGACCAGAATGAGGATGCCGTCCCCGGCATAGTCCTTGATGGTGGCGCCGTGCGAGGCGACGATTTCACCAACGGCATCATAGTATTCACGCAGTACGGTAATCACCCGCTGCGAACTGTTGGCTTCGGAAAACGCCGTAAAGCCGCGCAGGTCGCAGGCGACCACGCTGATTTCCTGATTCTGATCCTTGAGCGTGGCATCCATGCCGCTCTGGCGCACCATTTCCAGTACCTGGGGTGACAGGAAGCGACTCATGAACAGACCGCGCCGGCCCTGATGAATGTGGTACTGAATGGCGCCGATCAGAAAAATCATCAGGCCAATCGAAGAGGAAATGGAGGCCATATGCGTCGGCAGCACCAGCCCGGCCGCCAGGAAGGGCACGGCAATGACGAAGGCGATCAGACGGATACTTTCCTGTACCTCCGGGCGCCGATTGAGAATCAGCAGTACCGAAAAAGCCCCCAGTGTCATGGAAGCTTCCATGGGCAGGGCAAACAGCCAGAAGCCCTTGTCGAACAGCGCTTCATTAGGGGTGGCAAAGGAACCGAAAAATTCATGCGCCTTCACCGTGGGGTAGATGAAACCCATGACCGCATAGAACAGCATCAGTGCCTGGGCCACGCGCAGAACGTTGTCACCTGTTGTGGTACGCAGATCATGTGAGGGAATGGTGCGGCGTATGCGCAGAATCCATTCAAAACCACCCACTGCGGCAACCATGTCGGCAACGCCGGAGATGCCGGTCCAGTGCGGAACGGTTTCCTGGGTATAGAGGTGGTAGAAGCTGGTATTCAGGGCAATGGAAGCGCCCACGCCAAGGAAGAACAATGCCAGGTATTTGCTGGTGGGAGACTGCGGGTCGGCGGCATAGAAGGCCAGGCCCATGCCGAGTGAAATCACGGTGAGTACCGCCTGACCATTGAAGGTGGCGATCACCGAACTCAGAAATTCAAAAATTGCGACGACTTCCTGCATTTTGCGCCTCCCGTAAACATCATTCTGACATGCGGGCCGCTCATCTGTGTTGCTTTCCCCCGGCATTGCCAGCGACGGTCAAGGGGGTAACATAGAGCCACTATATAACGATGCAGGCGGGAGAGGGTGCATGAGCAGGCTTTGGGTGGTATTGAAGGCATACAGGTGGTTGCTGCCGGTGATGATGCTGGGGTTGTCGGCTTGCGGCAGCGATAACGACGACGATTTCGGTGGCGGCAATGGCGGTGGCCAGGTGGGTGAAAGCAAACTCACGGTGCTGGTGGTGGTGATCGACAGCCTCATGCCCGAAGAGATTGGCGCGGCGCTTACCCCCACGCCCGCCCTGGTCGGGTTGCGCGACAGCGGGACTTTTTACAATGAAAGCCGTTCGGTGTTTTCCGCTGAAACCATCCCCAACCACGTGGCCATGATGACCGGGGTCTATCCGGGCAGTAACGGCATTCCCACCAATACCTACTGGAACCGCATGGGTGCGCTGGAAGACCGCGATCTGTCCCTGCCGACCGAGGTCGAGGTGGATAACCTGTTCACCCGCATCAAGAACGAATGTCCAAATCTTCGGACGGCGGCGATCATGTCCAAGGATTATCTGTATGAGGTCTTCTCGGGTTGCGGTTTTTCGGGCGAGGATTGCGGCCGTAATGTCGAGCCGGATATTCACTTCGATCCGACGGGCGATCTGACTTTTCTTCCATCACCTGCAGGGCTGACGCCGGACCTGACCACCATGGGTCAGGCCCTGACGGCATTACCCGATGTGGACTTCATGTTCGTGAATCTCGGCCAGGTGGACCGCACCGGTCATGCCGACGAAACCGGCAATCTGGGTGTGCCCCTGCTGCGTAATACCGTGCTGCTGGAAACCGATATCCGCATCAGCATGCTGATCGATGAACTGCAGGCTCAGGGGCGCTGGGAGGATACGGTGCTGTTCATCGTCAGCGATCACGGTATGGACTGGTCCCTGCCACTGGATTTCATCAACGCCCAGGCTACGCTGGATGGTATTGGCGGGTTGGCGGCGATTCAGTCAGGCGGTACCGACAGTATATTTCTCACCGACCAGAGCGAGCGCGGCACCACCGCCGGTCACCAGCGTCTCAAGGCCGCGCGTGATGCTCTGCTCGGGGTGACGGGGGTGGCCGATGTCTGGTATGTGGAACCCAACCCGGAAGATCCGGGCAGCGAAAAGCAGCTGTCCTCGGTGTTCGATTCTGCGCATGAAAACATCGGCGACCTGGTGCTCTCGGCCGAGGATGGCTACCGCTTTTCCGACCCCGGTCCGCAGGACAACCCGATTCCCGGCAACCATGGCCATGAAGTGACCCTGCACAATACCTTCCTGATAGGTGGTGGCGCGTCCTTCATCAAGGCGCAGACGATCGCCGAAGCTGACGAGCCGGTCAGTCACCTGGAGCGGCGGCCGGGCCAGTCGGAGAACGTAGATGTGGCGCCGACCGTGGCCTGGTTGCTGGGCATGTCGCAGAACGGTTTTGACGGGCGTGTGCTCAGCGAAGCCTTTTCGCTGTCGGCATCGCCGAGTCAGTGCGGATTCCTGCCGGAGTAATCAGGCGCCAAGCTGACTGCGGTACTGGCCGGGTGTCTGCCCGGTCCAGCGCTTGAAGGCACGCTGGAAGGGGCTCTGTTCGGAGAAGCCCAGGGCATAGGCAATATCCAGAATGCTGAGCTGGCCGTCGCGCATGTACTCAATGGCCAGTTTCTTGCGTACTTCGTCCAGCAATTCCTTGTAACTCCATCCAGCCGCTGACAGTTTGCGCTGCAGGCTGCGCGGCGCGGTGTCCAGCGTTTCGGCCACCTGTTCGATGGTGGGCGTGCCTTCAATCAGAAAGTCACTGATGACCTTGCGCACCTGATCGATGGCATGGTCGTCGGTCGGCGCCAGTTGCTGCAGCAGTTGTTCGGCGTGGCTGTCGAGCAGTTGTTGCAGGCCCGGATTCTTCTCACGCAGGGAAATGCTCAGGTATTCACGCGGAAAGCTGACGGCGGTGCAGGGCTGCTCGAACAGCAGTTCACAGTCAAAGATCCGCTCATGTTCAGAGATGTCTGCCGGCTGCGCGTGTACAAAGCTGGCCGTGAAGGCGCGCTTACCCGTGCCGAGCATGGCGCGCGCGAAAGACATCCAGCTGGCCAGATGTTCCTCGCCGGCATGGCGTGAACGCTGGGCCAGCGGTGAGTCCCATTGCAGGGTGGCCATGTCGCCCTCACAGATCAGCTCGGAGCGGCCCACCTTGCCCACCAGATCCTGGTAACGGCGCTGGCGATCCAGGGCATCCAGCAGGGTGGAACTGCTCATCATGGCGTAACCGAGGATGCCGTACTTGCCCGGACGCACCACTTCGCCAACATGCAGACCCAGGTCGTCATCGCCGCTGTGGCGCACGGCCTCATCCCACAGCAGGCAATATTGCTCGCCCGTGAGCATCGCCTGCGAGTCCTCGAGCAGGCCGGGGTCGATATGCGCCGCGGCCAGCAGCACGGTGGCAGCACAGCCCTGTTCCTCCATGTAATCCAGCAGCCCGCGGGCATAGGCCATGTAGACATAGTCCCCGGCCGGGCTGGCGTGGTTGGTCAATTCGTTGTGCATCGGGTCAAGACGGCTGCGGGGGTCATGGGTCAATCTTACCGCTATACAGACAGCGAGTTGATTCCATGGTGGAGACAATCGGTAACGACAAGCTGGTGATATACGCCATTCCGATGTTCCTGTTTCTGGTTTTGCTGGAAGCGGTGATATCGACGGTGCGTCACAAGGGATGGTATCGGCGGGAAGACGCCCTTGCCAGCCTGGGCATGGGCGTGGGCAATGTCATCATCAGCGGTTCGCTCAAGGGCGGCTGGCTGGCGCTTTATGCCTGGGCCTATCAATACCGCCTGTTCGATCTGAATCCGGAACTGGTCTGGGTCTGGGTGGCAGGTCTTTTCCTGCAGGACTTCTGCTTCTATGTCTACCACCGCGCCAGTCACCGTGTGCGATTGCTGTGGGCCGCGCATGAGAACCATCATTCCAGCCAATACTGCAATCTGACCACGGCGTTGCGGCAGTCCTGGACCACGCCGCTGTACAGCTATTCCTTTTTCCTGCCGATGGCTTTCCTCGGATTCCATCCGCTGGTCATTATCACCATTCAGTCCATCAGCCTGATCTATCAGTTCTTCCTGCACACCGAGAGTGTCGGCAAGCTGGGGTTGCTGGAATGGTTCATGAACACGCCGTCGCATCACCGCGTACATCATGGCGCCAACCCGCAATATATTGATCGTAACTATGCGGGGATTTTCATTATCTGGGATCGCCTGCTTGGCACCTTCGAGCCAGAAGAGGAGAGGGTGAAGTTCGGCCTGACCAAGGACATGCCCGACTTCAATCCGCTGCGCATTGCGGTGAATCATTTCCTGCTGATCGGGCGTGACCTGAGGCAGGCGCGGAGCCCGGGGGATGTATTGGGCATATTGACCATGCCGCCGGACTGGTGGTCGCTGCGCACGCAGGCGGCCAAAAAGGATATACAACAAGAGCCGGCAGGCGGATAACAACAGTCACGAGGGAGGAGACATGCTGGCAGTTTCTGATGCTGTGCTGGCACTGGCAGGCGTATATGCCATGGTTCGGCTATGGCGTTCAGCGCCCGCGGATGCATGGGTGCGCGGGCCCGCACTGGTCGGCCTTTTGATCATCTCGGTCGCTGCGCTGCTGGGCGCTCTGCGTTTCGCCGGCCTGGAGACGTTCACCCGGATACATGTCCATGCATCGAATCTGGGAGCGTTAATGGGTCTGCCATTGCTCATGCTCGCTGTGGTCAATGCACGCGTGGCCCACAGTGGTTGGCTGCCGCAAAAGGCGGGTCGGGCAGTGCAGTTGCTGTTGCTGCTGTTGGTGCTCGCTATCGGGATACTGACCACAAGGCTGCATGCGGGAGTACTGGCCATCCTGCTGCCCCTGTTTGCTCTGCTGCTTTCACCGCGGCCCTGGCTACCTCTGTTGTTATTGCCGTTGCTCATGTTCCTGATGGCCTGGGTCCGCGGCGTTGAGGTCTGGCCGCTGGAGATCCGCCTGACCGCAATCCATGCCGGACTGATCGTCATCCTGGCGTTGTCATTCTGGAGTTGGCGGCCATCCGCGGCGGCGGATAAGGGAGCAGCCGCATGAAGCGCCAGACAAGGTATGCAATCGCGGCAATGCTGTTGCTGCAGCCCGGTCTGTCTCTGGCTGAGTATCGCTGGACCGCGGGCGACTTCGAGGCTCAGCTCAACAGCACCTTGACCATGGGTATTGCCTTCCGCGCCGAGGACCGGGATCCGCTACTGTTCAGCCGCGGCAATGGCGGGGAAGGACTGAGCAGCAACTTCGACGACGGCAACCTGAACTACGACAAGGGCGACATTACCTATGCCCCCATCTACTACAACGGTGACCTGAGTCTGCGCTGGCGGAACAACTCGGGCGCCTTCATCCGTACACTGGTCTACTACGATCCGGTCAATGTGGACTTCGATGAGGCCGATGTCGTGGGTCAGAAACGCACCTCCGACATCAAGGATGAAATCGGCCAGGACATCGATCTGCTGGACGCCTATGTCTACTACAACGGTGAGGTTTTCGAGCGACCCTATACCTTTCGCCTGGGTCGTCAGGTACTGAGCTGGGGGGAGAGCACCTTCATCCAGTTCGGGGTGAATTCCATCAATACCTTTGACCTGAACAAGCTGAACCTGCCGGGGTTGGAACTGAAAAACGTATTCCTGCCCGAGAATCTGGCTTTCCTGCAGATGGAGTTGAGTGAGAATCTGGGTATCGAGCTGTATTACAAGCTGGATCATCAGGAGATCGTGCTGGAGCCGCGTGGCAGCTTCTTCGGCCAGACCGACGGCCAGTCCATCGGCGGGGACTTCTTTGCCCTGGAGAGCAAGCGTTTCAGCCAGAACGAACTACCCAACGGCTACAAGACCTTTCGCCGGCCGGATCTGAAGGCGCCCAAGAGCGGTCAGTACGGTATTGGCTTCAGTTGGTTCCTGCCCGCGCTGGACGCCGAGGTGGGCTTTTTCTATCAGAACATCCATAGCCATCTGCCGGTGACCAGCGGCTTTTCACTGAGTCAGGCGGAATGGGAGCAGCTTAACGAAATCACAGTGGGCCAGACCGGCACCGGCCTGCAGGATCCGACCGGTGTGACGGGTCTGCTGCTGGTGGCAGGGCTGCTGAATCCGGACAGTATCAATGACGACCAGATTGCCAAACTCGACAGCATCGAGCGCGGCCTGGGCGGTTACCGCCTGGAATATCTGGAGGACATCCAGATATTCGGTGTCAGCTTCAATGCCTCCATGCCGTTCGGTATCGCCCTGCAGGGTGAGCTGAGTTATCGCAAGGATCAGCCGTTCCAGATCGACGAATACGAACTCGTGTATTACGCACTGGATCCTATCCGGCAGCTGGCTGGCCCGGTGGGTGGCACGGTGTACGGCACCATCATCACGCCCAACCAGATTGGCACCAATAACCAGCCCGGTTCCTATTTCCCGGGCTACCGGCGCATGGATATGGCCCAGCTGCAGTTCACCGCCAGTTATCTGGTCGGTCCGCGTAACCCATTCGGCGCTTCGCAGTGGGTGATCGCCGGTGAAGTGGGCGCGACCCAGGTGATCGATATGCCCGATCGTAGCGAGCTGCGTTTTGAGGCACCGGGCACCAATGCCAAGGGCGGCACGGCCGATGCAGTGGAAGAGTATTACGCCGATGATTTTGGCTGGGGGATGCGCTTTATCACCTTCCTGGCCTATCCCAATCTGTTTGGCACCAGCTGGTCGATGAACCCGGTTGCCACGTTCGGCTGGGACCCCAAGGGCACGCCTGCCGGGCCGGCGCGTAACTTCATCGAGGACCGCATGTCGGCCAGTTTGTCGCTGAAGTTCGGCTATCTTCAGCGCTGGCAGTTCGAACTGAACTATCAGGCGTTTTTCGGCCGTGGCGACGATTACAGAATTACCAATCAATTGCAGGACCGCGACAACTATGCGGTTGGCGTGAAGTACCTGTTCTAGGCCTGGAGAGAGACATGTTCCGTAGAGTATTTCCCCTCAGCCTGCTGACAACCCTGCTGCTGGCCGGCGTTGCCGCGCAGGCCAAGGCGCCGCCTGAAGAAGTGGCGCGGCTGGGTCAGGACCTCACGCCGATGGGCGCAACGCAGGCAGCGAATGCCGATGGCAGTATTCCTGCCTGGGAAGGGGGGCTGGAGCACAAGGCGGTCACGCCCGAAGAGGGCTATGTGCATCCCTTTGCTGATGAAAAGCCGCTGTTCGTGATCACTGCCGAAAATGTGCAGGAATACAGCGAACACCTCACGCCCGGCCAGAAGAAGATGTTCGAGTACCGCAGCGGTTACAGGATGCCGGTGTATCCCAGCCATCGCACCGCTTCCTATCCGCAAGGCGTTTACGACGCGGTTAAAGCCAATGCTCAGAATGCCGAGCTCAGCGGCACGGATTCGTTGAGTGGCGCGGTCACCGGGCCGGCCTTTCCGATTCCGCAGAGCGGTGCCGAGGCGCTATGGAACCACAAGACCAAATACGTCTCGCGCGGTATCAAGGGGTATTACAACGCAGCCGTGGTCAGTGAGAGCGGTCAGTATTTCATCAGCCGTGTGCTGCGTTATGTCTCGCTCAAGTACAACCAGATCGGTATCCAGCCCGAGGATCTGAAGGACAATGTGTTCCTGTACTACCTGACCTATGTGCTGTCGCCGACGCGCCTGGCCGGCAACATCGTGCTGGTGCATCAGATGATCGACCAGCTCAAGGAGCCGAACATGGCCTGGGTCTACAACCCCGGCCAGCGGCGCGTGCGACGGGCGCCTGAGCTGGGTTACGACAATCCGACCCTGGCCACCGACTCGCTGGGCACACATGACCAGATCGACATGTTCAATGGCGCCCTGGACCGCTATCAGTGGACGCTGGCCGGTAAGAAGGAAATCTATATCCCCTATAACGCCTATACCCTGGAGAAGCGCGATCTCGATCCGGACGAGATTATCCAGCCAGGTCATATCAATCAGGATCTGACGCGCTATGAATTGCACCGGGTGTGGGTGGTAGACGCTACCGTGCTGCCGGGCACGAATCATGTCTACAAGCGGCGTACGTTCTACCTGGACGAGGACAGCTGGCACATCGTTGCCGTGGACTGCTACGACCAGCGCGACCAGCTATGGCGCATGCAGGAGGGGCATCTGATCAATTTCTACGACGTGCCTGCCGTGAGTGCCGCGCTGGAAGTCGGTTATGACTTCGAGATCGGGCGCTACGTGGTGGCCGGTCTGGATAACCAGGAGACCATGCCCGACTTTTCCTGGTATGAGGACGCCAGCTTCTTCACCCCCAGCGCCATTCGCCGCCACGGCATTCAGTGAATCCTGTTATCCAGGCGGATATGAGGAATAATATGTTGATCTGTTAAGCAAATCTTAAGGTAATATTCAGCTGACAGGCCTGTTTGTGAGTGTTGCAGCTTTGTGGGTGTCAGATGAGTCTATTTACCAGCAGGAAAACTGAAATGTTTTCCCGAATCACTTTATCCGCGCACAGGATTAATTCATTAGCCTTGATAAACGACGCAAGGACCTACTTGGAAGTAGGAGTGAACTACGGCGCCACTTTTTTTGGGGTGGATATTGAAACGCGAACCGGCGTGGATCCCAAGTTCATGTTTGACTGCAAATCGCTGGAAAATGAACGGAATCATTTTTTTGAGGTTGAGTCGGATTTCTACTTTCAGAAGATTGCCAGCCGGCGCGACAAGTTCGACATTATCTTTGTGGATGGGTTGCATACGTACGAACAAACGCTTCGTGATTTCTGCTCCTCGTTAGCACACTGTCATGAAAAAACTATTTGGCTTATTGATGATGTGATTCCCTCGGATGTTTTTTCCGCTCTCCCGGATCAAGACAAGGCAATTTACTATCGAAGTTTAAGCGGAAAGACGGGCGACGAGTCCTGGCACGGTGATGTTTACAAAGTCGTATACACGCTCCACGATTTTTTCCCCAATATGGATTTTCGGACCATTGCTGATGGAGGCAATCCGCAGACGGTAGTGATATCCAGGCCTAGAAAGGCATTCAGTCCGAAATACAATAAGTTAAGCACTATCTCCGATATTGGTTATTTCGATTTGCTTGAAGATCATGATCTGTTCAACTTGGATAGTGAAGAAAACATATTGCAATGGGTGAGAGAGGAACTCAGTCAGTAGCAAGCCGGGCGCAATGCTGTAAGCGGTTCAGATGCTTAACGATTAAAGTTTTGTCGAAGTTATTCGTGGGTTCGAAGCACTCCAGGAACTGTTGGAGATTATCTGCCTGGGAGGGATTGTCGCGAAACAAGTCCACCTTGATAAATGGGCTTCCGAGTTTGATGAGTTCGTTATAGAAGTAATGTGTCGGATTCCGGTTGGATCTTTTTGTGACTTTCAATTTTCTCGCCGCATTATCAGTGCTTGACTGAGTGTATAAAGCGCTGGCTGACTCGTATGTAACAAGGGGTCTGAGGGAATAGCCTTTGGCAGAAAGCCGACGGCTCAGGCCCACTTCACCGATATTGACCAATTTCATTTTTTCATGCGTCAGATTCAGTTTGCTCCAGAATCTGACGAAGGTGGGGTGTCGAAAGGCGGGTTGGTTAAAAACAAGGAAGTAACTTTGCAGATGATGAGCGATTTCAAAACTCTCAGTGATGCCAAAGACAGTTGGTGCAGTCTGGTTCAGCATGTCCAGAACCGGTGCATAGGAATGAACCGGACCATAAACACTGTCGTTGGCATGAATCAGATATTGGTATTGCTGAATTTTTTCTCGTAAGAGCTGAAAAGCGATCTGAAATGACCCCAGGTCACGCCCCGTATTTTTTCTGACAATGAATTCTCGGACTATGTGGGATATTTTTTGAAGCTGGGAGTCTTGGATATCTTCCGAGGTGGTTATGAAGACGATATCTGCATCCAGTTCTTCCCTGATTTTATTCAGGTTGAAAATCACATAATCGTCGATGATGCCTTCTTTGTCGTAATGCGAATAGAAGCAGAGGTTTTTGGCACGACTACAGGTGGAAATTTCCTCCACATGCTTAATCAGGTTTTCTTGCGGGTCATGGAGTTTCCGGCCAAACCATGTGGCAAATTTTCTATGCATGACTCCAGGATCCCGTCATTCCAAACGCTTTGAATGTAAGAACAAAGGTCTTTGTTATTTTGCATTATTTGATGATGAAGACTGAATTGTAGCCCTAATGTCAGACCAAGGCATACCGCATCTTTAATCCCAACATTTTATCGGGAGATGTTTGTTTTGCTTCCGTGCCAGGGTCCGTGCAGATAAGGCCATATTATTGCGGCACAGGCTATAGATGGCCGGACCCAGCGCCCGTGTTTCGCCGTTGCTGAGCGCTTCGCGGAAAAGGCTGGCAGCGGCACCGAAGTTTTCCTGCACCAGCGCACGCACACCCAGATCGTAGGCAAATTCACTGCGGTAGCCCTGCTTTTCCAGTAGCTGATCAATCAGGCGCTGTTCAGCCATGCCACTGCCCAGCAGCCAGTACACCGGTGTCTGATAGCGCGCGCTTTGCAGTAGTTCGTTGACCAGCGGCAGCCGGGCTAGCGGATCGGGCGGTAGTTCATTGTTGAAGATCGGCTGCAGATCGAATTGCGCCAGAGCTCGTTGACGCCAGGCCGCCGGGAAGCGTTCGCGGATCCACAGGGATTCGGCAAAACGCTGTTGAGTCACCAGGTTGTCGGCCCAGGCGGCATAGGCCTGAATGTCCGGTTTCGACGCCTGCTGTTCGGAGAGACGCTTGGGCCAGTGGTCGGTCAGCGGTGCTGTGTCGCCGTACCAGCGGTGTAACTGCTCGTGATCGGCCAGAAAAGTCAGGCCGAGCAGGGCGGGTTCTTCCAGCCCAAGGGCTTTCAGGTTTTCTGCTGCAAATGTCCAGGGGCGGACCAGCGTATCTCCGGCGACCGGTTCAAAGGCTTGTTTGCCGCCCAGCAGAATCCAGTTGTAATTGCTGCCGGCCCACAGCGAGCAGTCTTTGAAAACTGCGCAGAAGGCGGACGTGATGGCCTGCGCCGAGCCGAGCGTGAGTTGATCCACCGGCAGCCAGTAGCTGCTCAGTCCGCCGGGTTTTAGGCGCTCATGGATCAGCTGAAAATATTCCCGCGTGTAGAGATTCACCACGCCTTTCATACGCGGTGGCGGTGGTTCGGCGGTAATCAGATCAAAGCGTTCTTTGGACAGCAGCAGGAATTGCCGGCCATCCTCGATCTTTATGCTGACACGTGCATCCTGCAGCGGATCATCGCTGCCATGAATCAACGGGCTCATGGCGAGCACATCCGCTGACAGGTCGACTACGGTCAGCGCCTGTAATGCCGGATCGTCCAGCAGCGCATGTGCTGTCGTGCCGACGCCATAGCTGATCAGCAGGGCTTTTTCCGGCGCGGTGTGCAGGCTCTGCGGCAGCCAGGCGAACAGTTTCATATAACGTTGCGAATCGCGTTCGGTGCCCGACATGGAATAGCCGTCGGTCACCAGTCGGTAGCTGAAGGGTTCTCCGAACAGGCGCCGTTCCAGCAGTTGCACGGTTTCATTCAGCCCCTCACGCCGGGCCAGCACCCGGGAGTTGTCCAGCTGTTGATAGACGGCAGTGGCCTGCGCCAGGTATGCCTGAATCAGCCCCTGGGGAAATGCGGCGTAGCCCGTCATCATGAGCAGGCAAAGAGAGGCCAGTCCCCAGGCACGGCCCGGCGGTAACAGACATAAAGTTACGGCAACATAACCCAGCCCCAGAATCAGCAGGCTGGTTTCCATGCCCGCAGTGGGCAGCAGCCACAGTCCGCAGACCGCGGCCCCCAGGGCGCTGCCGGCGGTGTTGATCAGCCACAGGCGTCCCGCCGCACTGGCGGCCTGTTGATGCTGATGAACGTGCAGGGCTGCCAGGGTAGGCAGTAGCGCGCCGGAAGCCAGGGCACAGGGCGCCATGAGCAGGCATGCCCGCAGCCAGACAGGCAGGGGCAGGTTGAGGCTGGCATAGCCCAGCGGGATGCTGGCGACGCAGCCTGCGGCCAGCCAGAAAGCCAGCTGCCAGGAAGGCGGGCGCCGTTTCATGAGCGCCGCTGCCAGCAGGCTGCCGAGCGCCATGCTGCCCAGGACGATCGCCAACATGCCGGCAAAGGCGGTGGCAGTGCCGCGCAAGTGCAGCAGCAGCAGGCGGAACCAGACCACTTCCAGCGCCAGCATCAGCAGGCCCGTCAGGCCCGCCGCCAGCCACAGTCTCAGGGCCAGCGGGTGACGGGGTGTGCTGTCTGGTGCGGGAGCGGTGCCGCGCCGATTCAGTCGCCATGCGCCGGCCGCGGCCGCCAGGCACAGCAGGGCGGCGGCCAGCGCACTGCCTGCCAGACCGGTCATCTGAATGAGCAGGGTTTCGGCCAGCAGAATGCCTGTGAGCGCGCCCAGTGTGTTCCAGCCGTAGAGCCGGTGGATGTTGTATTTCGCTACCTCCCCGGTATCGAGTTGTTGTACCAGCAGGGGCAGGGTCAGGCCCATGGCAGTGGTGGGCAGCAGCATGAGCAGGAAAGCGGCCGCAAATCGCAGCCCCTGCAGCGGCCAGCCGCCGCCGGCTTCCAGTATGGGGAGCGCCCATGGACCGAGTGCGCTGCCGATGCCCGGCAGTATCCACAAGAGTGCAAGACCGGTACCGGCGACGGTGAATTCCGCCAGCGAGTAAATGCGTAGTGGTTGCCCGAGCCGGGCAGCAAAACGCGCGGCCAGGCCGTTGCCCAGCGCCAGCCCGCCCATGAAGGCGCTCAGTACAGCAGTGGCGGCCCAGACGGTGCTGCCGAAACTCAACGCAGCGAGCCGGAACCAGACCAGTTCCAGGATGAGTCCGGCGCAGCCGGAGATGAAAAACAGGCCGTAAATCAGGGCGGCCGGGTTAGCGGGCACTGACACCGGCTTCATGTGCGCCGTAACATACGGCCTGGTGAATGAATAAGGGGAAATGGCATGGCGTCTCAGCTTACCTGGGGTGGATTCGGCCTGCGATGGTTGATTGCAGTGATTCTGGTAGTAGTTACCTATAACCCGGAAGGATACAGCTACTATGACTGGGTGGTGAGCCATACACCACACTTCACAGTGTTCAAGCTGTTTGTGGGTGTGGTGCTGCTGATCGGCTGGACCATCTACCTGCGCGCAACCCTGCGTTCCCTGGGTGGGCTGGGCCTCGGCCTGGCGATTGCCCTGTTCGGTACGTTCATCTGGCTGCTGGTGGACATGGGCTGGGTGCCGGCCGACAGCGTGCGGGCCGTGAGCTATATCGTGATGTTTGTACTCGGTTCGGTGCTGGCGGTCGGCATCAGCTGGTCGCATATCCGGCGCCGGGTGTCGGGTCAGCTCGATGTGGATGATGTCGAGGAGTAGCGCGGTCCGTGTCGCGTCCTGATGAGGCTTATATCGAGTATCTGCTGGAGCAGTTGATGCCGCTGGGGCTGGTCCGGGCCAGGCGTATGTTTGGCGGCTACGGTTTGTTTCTGGACGGCCTCATGTTTGGTCTGGTGGCGGCGGAAGAGTTGTATCTCAAGGTAGATGAGGTGAACCGGCCGGCCTATGAGGCGCGCGGGCTGGAACCCTTCAGCTATACCGCGAAAAACCGGCCGGTGAGCCTGTCCTATTACCGCGCGCCCGAAGAAGCGCTGGAAGACAGTGAGTTGCTCAGTGAATGGGCCGGTGAGGCTTTTGCCGCCGCATTGCGGGCCAGGCAGTAGTTTCGAGGCGCGCTTTAGTGCAGCAGGCCCATGCCCGGCATGTTGCCGTAATCGCCATCCAGAATGACGCGGTCATCGCGGAACATGTCCATGCCCGGCGCCAGCAGTTCGATGTAGCGGTCGAAATACAGCAGTTGCTTGAGTAGCAGGGCGAATTCCCGCGGGAAGCGGATGCCGTGCTTCTTGCCGATTTCCACGATTGAGAGCATGAACTGGTCCATTTCCGCATGATCCAGATCCATGGGGCCGCTCATCATGCGCGCATCCATGGCCTGCGCCTTCTGCACCAGTTGTTCGAGATCATAGGCCAGACGGCTGATTTCCACCTTGCGGTCGGCCACGCCGATCTTGACCAGGGCTTCGGCCATGGCGGTGTAACTTTCCGCCGCCTTGCCGGTCATGAAGGAGACCAGGGCTTCCCAGGTGCCGGGCTTGAGGCTGCCAACAATGCCGAAGTCGATGAAGCCAACGCGCCCGTCTTCCAGCACCATGAGGTTGCCGGCATGTACGTCTGCATGGAAGAACTGGCAATGCAGCAGGCTGCCCATCCAGGTGTTCATGGCCGCCAGCAGCGTGAACTCCGGATCGCGTGCATGTTTGCGTATGGTTTCCAGATCCGTCAGCGGTACGCCGTAGAAGCGTTCCATGGTCAGCACGCGCAGGGTAGTGGCGTGGTGATAGACCCGCGGTACCGCGGCCTCGGTGTTGCCGGTTTCCTTGAGGTACTTGTCAAAGGTCTCAATATTCTTTGCTTCCTGCAGGAAGTCGCACTCGGCCAGCATGCCGTTCTGGATTTCGGCCACGATATCGGAGAGCGAGGCGTGCACCAGGTGGGGCGCCAGCCATTCCAGGATCTTGGCCGTGACAAAAAGGAAATTGAGATCAGTCAGCAGGATGTTGCGTACGCCGGGCTTTTGCACCTTGATGACGACGTCTTCACCGGTCACCAGTTTTGCGGCATGTACCTGGGCAATGGAGGCCGAAGCCAGTGGCTTGGGATCGATTTCGGCAAAGATGTTTTCCAGCGGCTGGTCGAATTCCGAGCGCAGGGTTTTCTCGATCGTCTTGTAGGGCAGGGGTTCAACGCGGTCCAGACAGAGCTGGAATTCCTTGACATAGGCTTCCGGGAATACGGAAGGCGCGCTGGCAATGAACTGGCCAAGCTTGATATAGGTGGTGCCCAGCCGCTCAAAGGTTTCGCGCATCAGTTGCGGAGTCGGCGGTCGCCGGCCCATCAGCCAGCCGAATCCGGTGCGCGTGAGTACGCCAACGGTCTGGCCGATGCGCAGTCCGCCCTTGAGACTGTGTCCGAGATTACTGGTGAAAGTGTTTTTTCGCGTGCTCATGCGCGTCAGGTGAAAATGCTGCAAAGCAGCAGTTTAACATCGGACGCTGCAAAAGTGACGCTCTGCTGCAGTCTATTTAATGAACTTCAGCGTCATGCGGTCACTTTCGCCGATAGCCAGATAATACTCGCGACCTTCGTCACCCAGGCGCAATGAAGGCGGTAAGGTCCATACGCCAGCCGGATGCTCGCGGTCGTCCTTCGGATTGTCATTGATTTCACTGCGGTCCATGAGTTTGAAGCCGGCTTGCGTCGCCAGTTGCAGCACATGGGCTTCGGAGACATAGCCGGATTCCGCCCGGATATCCTGGACGGTATCGGGCGCGGCGCGATGTTCCACCACGCCGAGAATGCCGCCCGGCTTGAGTGCGCGGTACATGGCAGCGAACACTTTTTCAGCGTGGCCGGCTTTCATCCAATTGTGCACGTTGCGGAAAGTCAGTACCCGGTCGACGCTACCGGGTGCGGCAATAACCATCTGGTCTGGTGGCTGTAACACCATGAGTTTCACTTCGCTGTAGTGTTCCGGATCGGCGGCCAGCTTTTGCGCGAATTTCTCCGCATTCAGGCGATAGAAGGGCACTTCGGAGTCAGGGTCGAAGCTGGCGGCAAAATATTTACCGCAACCCTTCAGGTAGGGGGCCAGAACTTCGGTGTACCAGCCGCCACCGCCCGGCCAGATTTCAACCACGGACATTTGTGGCTCCACGTCAAAGAAGCGCAGGGTGGCGGCGGGGTGTCGATAAACGTCACGGGCGCGATTGGCCTCGCTGCGGTGCGGTGATGCCAGCACGGCTTCCAGGCGTTGTTCAGCCTGGCAGTCAGTGGCCGGTTCTGCAGCGGCGGGCAGGGCCGGCAATGCAGCTAGCAGGGTGGTCAGTAATACACAGTAGGTTCGCGCAGCGGCAAGCGTTTGCTGGATCATGTTGGCTCCTAGTCACCATAGCCTTCGGATTCAATGTAGGTTACCCGGCCGTTCTCGAGGATCACTGTACGCCGCAGCAGGCGCGGACCGAAATTGTAATGCCACTCTTCCCGTTTCAGCAGGCTGCTGTGGCTGCGGTGGTAATCGTGTCGATATCCGGTTGGGTGTCCATATCCGACGTAGACCTGGATTTGTTCGGGTTTACCGCAAAGGTGGTCAAGATAGAGTTTGTTCATGCCGGTCTGGATTTCGTTCGGTCGGCATCCGGGGGTGTCGGCGCGGTTGGCTATGAAGCCGTAACCATCGGTTTCCAGTTTTACCAGACGTCCGCCGCGCAGGGTCAGAATGTGCAGCAGACGCCGCGGGCCGAAGTTGTAATACCACTGCTCCTGGGTCATGTAGCCGTGATGGTCGGTCCATTCGTCGCGCAAATCGGGTTCGCCACAGAGCGCCAGGACCTGGCTGGCGGTTTCCTGTGTATCGATGATTTTCCCGTCGCAGCGCAGTGCCCAGGCGGGCTCGGCGCACAGTATGATGGCCGCCAGAGCGGCCAGTCGCGCAGCGTGGCACATTCGCGTGGAACATCGTGTTAGGGTCATGGAGACTCTGACCACAGGGTAAAGTACAGGTTCTCAAGGCATTTTATTCTCAGAACGTTCGACTTGCGCTGCGTTTCGCGGTGTAATATGGGCATTAATCGGTAATGTCCCGATCTGGTGTGCGATTAACGATGGGGAGCCCCATGCACCACAAATTGGAATTTTTTGGTACCGGAAAGGCAGTGATGCGACATTTCCTGGTGATTCTCCTGTTTTTGAGCCCCTGGGCTGCCCAGGCAAAAATCGTCCCCTGGCTGGAACTTGAAGACAGCCGGGAAACCTCCATTGCCGAACCGGTTTTCGGTGGCAAGGCGGTAGTCTATGAAACCGGCCTGCAGCGCAAGCGTACGCTGGTTCTGGTTCATGGCCTGGGTCAGGACGGCGCGCGTATCTGGAAGGATACGATTGAGGCGCTTTCCAACCGCTTTCACATTGTGGCTTTCGACCTGCCGGGCTTCGGCGCGTCGGACAAGGGTAACCGGCTCTACTCGCCGCGCGCCTATGTCGATTTTATCCAGTACGTCACCAGCAAGTTCGTGGACCGGCCGTTTGCCCTGGTAGGGCATTCCATGGGCGCAACGCTGAGCATGCAGTTCGCAGCCGAGAATCCGGACAAGGTGGAACGCCTGGTGATGATCGATGCCGCCGGCGTGCTGCATCGCGCGGTATTCAGTGGTCATCTGAGCAGCCTGGGTTTTGAACTTATTCCGGAGGTCTATCCGCGTCAGACCGAGGTCATGAGCAACATCGTGCGCACCACGCTGGGCCGCCTGGAGGGCACCACCTTGCAGGCCAGAGCAGTGCTGGAGAGCGAGACGGCCCGCGCCAAGCTGCTGCAGGCCAACCCCACCCGTATCGCGGGCCTGGCCCTGGCGCTGGAGGATTACAGCGCAGTGATCAATCAGGTGAAATCGCCGACCCTGATTTTATGGGGCCAGGATGATCCGATTGCGCCACTGCGTACCGGTAAACTACTGGCCGGCAAGATCAGGAATTCGCGTTTGCGGGTGCTGCCGGGCATGGGCCATAGCCCCATGCTGGAAAGTCCGGAGACTTTCAACAAGTTGCTCTACAAGGAACTGACCCGCAGCGACGAAGATTTCGAGCGGCTGGCGATAGAAGAAAACTACGCGCTGCCCAGCTATTCCGATCAGGCCACCGAAGTGGTCGAGTGCAACGCCGTGGCATCGGAAGTGGTCTACGAGGGAGATTTCAAGCGTATTGATATCAATGGTTGTGAGCATGTGATCATCCGCAATTCGCATGTCAGCGAACTGGATGTCTACAACGGCAAGGTCGTGATTGAGAACAGTCACATCCGTGGCCTGGGCATGCGCATTGATGACAGTCAGGTAGCCATGACCGGTGGCAGCGTACAGGGCGTGCTGGCCATTCACACCGAGGACAGCGTGCTGGATCTGGCGGGTGTCGATATCGACGGCCTGGAGACTGCGCTGTACTCAGAAGGTGAAAACGAGGTTTACTTCTCGGTCAGTCAGCTGAGCAGCCGGTTCAACAAGGGTGGGCAGCACATCGCCTATTTCCTGCTGGACAAGGATGAACTCTAGGTTCTGATATCTTGTGAAAAAAAGCCGGCGTCAGCCGGCTTTTTTATACCATGCGCATGAGGTTTTCCTGGGCCACGCTGGCGACCAGTACACCCTCCTGGTTGAAAATCTCTCCGCGCGTGAGGCCGCGCGCGCCACTGCTGCTGGGACTGTCCATGTGATAGAGCAGCCATTCGTCGGCACGGAAGGGGCGGTGGAGCCACAGCGCATGATCCAGGCTGGCCACGACCATATTTTCGTTGAACCAGCTGACACCGTGAGGCCGCAATGCCGTGCCCAGAAAATTGAAGTCGGAGGCATAGGCCAGCACGCTGTGATGTAACTGCTTGTTGTCGGGCAGACGCCCGGCGGCGCGGAACCAGATGTCCTGATGTGGTGGCATGGGTTCCGGCCGGAAAGGGTTGAACGGGTTGACGGGCTTGAATTCAATGGCCAGTTCGCGCATGAAGCCGCTGCGCAGTTTTTCGGGGCAGTCAGGCAGTAGTTGTTCGCGTAATTCCGTCTGCGACTGCAGTTCATCCGGGCCGGGTACATCCGGCATGGGTGACTGGTGTTCCAGTCCGTCCTCCGGCTCCTGAAAGGAGGCGATCATGGAGAAGATGGGGCGGCCATGCTGGATGGCGTGCACACGCCGCGCGACGAAACTGCGGCCGTCGCGTAGCCGTTCCACTTCGTAAACAATATTGGCCTGCATGTCGCCCGGGCGCAGAAAATAGGCATGGATGGAGTGGATGATCTGTGCTTCCACCGTGCCGTAGGCGGCCATCAGCGCCTGTCCCAGAACCTGTCCGCCGAAAACACTCTTGCCGCCCAGGTCCCGGCTTTCCCCGCGAAACAGGTTGACTTCAAGCGGCTCGAGGTCGAGTACGTTTACAAGATCCTGCAAGATTTTATTCATTGTGCCGATCCGGTATATATCTTCGGTAATCAGTGGCCCTGCAGTTTACTGGCAGCGGGGTGTAGAGACTAGGACCCGGTTGCCGGCCCACAGAGTGGAGTTTCTTCTATGTACGATGACAATCGCCTGACACTTGCACTGTTCTTCTTGCGCCTGACGGTATTCGGCGTGATGCTGTTATGGACGATCGACAAGTTCATCAATCCCGATCATGCGGTAGCGGTCTACGCCCGCTTTTATGCCATCGAGGGTCTGGACAGCATGGCCATGACGCTCATCGGCATTGCCGAGCTGATTGTGCTGGGCGCCTTTCTGCTGGGTCTGTTCCGTACCCTCAGTTATGGTGCGGTGCTGGTTTTTCACGCCGTTTCGACACTGTCGAGTTACGAGATGTACCTCACACCCTTTGCCGACTACCACCTGCTGTTTTTTACTGCCTGGCCCATGCTGGCCGCCTGTCTGGCCCTGTTCATGCTGCGTGAGGCCGATACGCTGTTTACCCTGGGCGACTAGTCGCCGGAAATGGCGCGCCGGCCTCGGAAATCCAGCCCGGTGGAGATGCTGTTCGTGATGAGAACCGAGGCGGTAAAGAAATAGATGCCGGACAACAGCTCGGCCCGGGCCAGCATGCCCAGTTTTACGCTGCACACCAGTACGGCGACGATAAAGACGTCGAGCATGGACCAGCGCCCGAACACGGAAAGGGCATGCCATAGCGCATCTGCCCGTCCGTGTAGCCAGGGCAGGCGCAACAGCAGGCCGATCAGCAGCAGATTCTTGGCAATCGGGAACAGAATGGAAAACAGCAGTAATACCAGGCCCAGGAACCATTCGCCTTCGCTGAGCAGTCCCCAGGTGCCCGAGAGCAGCGATACCTCGTTATCGAAAACATAGAATTTTTCGAGATTGAGCATGGGCATGACAATGCCGGCCAGCAGCAGGGCCAGAGCTGTCCATAACAGCAAAACGAGGCTGTATCGTATCCATATTGAGTCGGGCGTCATGGCGTTAGTTTAGTGGGCCGGCGGTGCCGGGCAAAATAGCGCAGTATCAGTTGATGGCGACAGCATAAGCGGATAGCCTGACGTTCATAAGATAATCTTTGAGGGTGTGTGTATGGGAGAGGGGCCCCCTTCGGGACGGATAGCGGCACTACTGATCGCCACCCTGGTCATCAGCGGTTGCGGCAATGTATTGCCGCGTGCCCAGGAGGAGACCCTGTCACCCTGGCAAACCTACGATGAAGCCAAGGCCAGCTTTGACCAGATCGTTGTGGGTGAGACCACAGTGCCGGAATTGAGCAAACTGGGTTTTGATCCGCATCTGACACCGAATATCAGCCACATCACTTACATCGATCTGCTCGCCCGCTTTTTGCCGAATCAGTCTATTCGGATGGACGATCTCGATCCTCAGGTGAGCCAATGCCTGCTGGCCCGTGAAATCTGCTATGGCCTGCAATTCACGCCCAGCTACATCGACCGGCAACGCTACGGTAATGCGTTCCTGGATATTTTCGGTTTCCGGCGGAATACGCGGATTACCGGCTGGCGCTTCAACGGCCTGATTGTCATCCATGATGATCTCGTCGTTTACACCCTGGATGGTGGTGATGCCAATATCAACCAGCTTGAAAAGACCAAGCGGCCGCTGGGTCCGATACAGGAAATGGATATTCGCGGCAGTATCGATCTCAATTGATTATCTTGACAGCGGCTGACAGGGAGTCATTGCCGCCGGACGCTGTCTAAAACATAAGCACAATGTAGGAGACAGACATTGAACAAGCATGTCATGGCCGCTTTGCTGGCCCTGACGGCGTTTGCGGCCGATGCTGCGGTGCCGGACGACGAGGCTGCGCAGCTGGGGCAAACGCTGAGCCCGATTGGCGCGCAGAAAGCAGGCAATGAGGCTGGCAGTATTCCGCCCTGGGATGGCGGTCTGAAAGACATGCCGGGCGATTATGACCCGGACAAACCGCTGCCCAACCCCTTCGCCGAAGACCAGCCCCTGCTTGAAATTACCGGCCAAAATTACCAGCAGCATGCCGCCCAACTAACCGAGGGGCAGATGGCCCTGTTCCGGCAGTATCCGGAAACCTACAAAATGAAGGTCTACCCCAGCCGACGTTCTGCGGTGTTTCCGCAATGGCTGTACGACGAAACCGTCAAGAACGCCACGCGCGTGTCGTTGGTCAACGAGGGTAACGGCTTCAGCGGCACGGTACGTGGCTTTCCCTTCCCTGTTCCCAAAAGTGGGCGTGAAGCACTGTGGAATCACATGGCGCGTTATGTCACAAAGGGTTTGCGCGGGTATGCCAACCGGGCCATTACCACCAGCAGTGGCGACTATGTCATTGAGCGCGTGCATTTCGAAATGGCCTTTCATTACAACCATCCCGAAGCCACGCCGGAGAATCTGAACAACAAGTATCTCTACCTGCTGGGCAAGGTGGTGGCGCCGGCCAGCAAGGCGGGTGATGCGACGCTGCTGCATGTGCCGCTGGACCGGGTCAAGGATGAGACCCTGGTCTATACCTATAACCCCGGGCAGAGAAAAGTGCGGCGCATTGGCGAGGTGGGTCATGACAACCCCCTGTACGACGGCCTGATTACGCATGATCAGGTTGACATGTTTAATGGCCCCATGGATCGCTACCAGTTCAAGTTGCTGGGCAAGCGCGAAGTCTATGTGCCCTATAACTCTTACGATCTTTACGGTTCCGGGGTGAAGTACAGGGACATCATTCAAAAGGGGCATATCAACCCTGAACTGCCCCGTTACGAGTTGCATCGTGTCTGGGTCGTGGAAGCCACTTTGCTGGACGGCATGAAGCATATCTACAGCAAGCGGGTGTTCTACATTGATGAGGATTCCTGGCTTATTCTGCTGGCGGATATGTACGATGCGCGGGGTGAATTCTGGCGCACGGCCATATCACATGCGCTGACCTACTATCAGGTGCCGGTCGTGGCCAACCCAGTGCAGGTGCATTACGACCTGCAAAGCCGGCGCTATGTGGTGTTGAACATGACCAATGAGGAGCCACGCCGTATTGAATACGACTGGCACGAACCGCCCTCCTACTTCACGCCGGCCAAGCTGAAACGTTACGCCACGCAGAAATCAGACTGATGATCAGCCGGCGCTCTCCAGTTCCTGAATGATCGGGACAATGCCTTTGGACCAGTCCTTGGTCAGGCTATTGGCAATGAGTGCGCCGGTGAGCGGAATCCTGGGATCAAAGCTGATGCGGTAATCGATGTCGGTGCCGCCGTCAGTGGCCGCTGTAAGACAAATGCGGCCCAGATGATTCTTGATGGGGCTGCCACGCGTAACGGTGTATTCAATAAGCGCCGGGCGATCACAGGTGATCTGCGTTTCCTCGAAGCACATTGGACCCAGGCAGATTTGCCTGATCGAGCCCACGCCATTGGGATTCGCCGGGTCGCTGCTTTCCTTGATGCGCCTTGTCCTGCCGGGCCAGATGCGGCCAAAGGATTCATGGTCGCAGAAAAAATCGAAAACCTCTTCGGGACTTGCCTTGATATGGCAGTTGAGCTTCACCAGTTGGCTGGGCATGACGGTCGTGTCCTGTAACAGTGGATGGCCGGAAAGATTCTGCAGTATTGTTTGATGTCCATGCTTTCGCAACCCGGGAGGTGAGCGCATTGGAATCGATGCAGGCCATGGTTCTGGAGGCTGCTGGCCAGGCACTGGTGCAACGCCGGGTGCCGCGTCCGCAGGTGGCGCCGGGCAAGCTGTTGATCCGGGTGCTTGCCTGTGGCGTATGCCGGACAGATTTGCACATTGTGGACGGGGATCTGACGGAACCGAGGCTGCCGCTGATCCCCGGTCACGAAATTGTTGGTTGCGTGGAGGCAGTGGGTGAGGGCGTAAGCGGTTTTGCCATAGGTGAGCGCGTGGGCGTGCCCTGGCTGGGTCATGCCTGCGGCCAGTGCCGCTTTTGCGCCATGAATCGCGAGAACCTCTGCGATACGCCGGGCTTCACCGGTTACCAGCTTGACGGCGGTTATGCGGAGTACACGCAGGCGGATCACCGTTATTGTTTTCCGATACCCGAAAGTTACGACGATGCGCATGCGGCGCCATTGTTGTGTGCCGGCCTGATTGGCTATCGCAGTTGGCGTATCGCTGTGGACCAGGCGGGCGAGGTGCGTCGTCTCGGCCTCTATGGCTTTGGTGCGGCCGCACATATCGCCATCCAGATTGCCCGGCACGCAGGTCAGCAGGTGTATGCCTTTGCCCGGCCCGGTGACAACGCCGGGACGGATTTCGCGCGCCGACTGGGCGCTGTCTGGGCAGGTGGCTCGGATGAAATGCCGCCGGAATCCCTGGATGCGGCTCTCATCTTTGCGCCAGTGGGTGCGCTGGTGCCGGCCGCCCTACGGGCGGTACGCAAGGGCGGGGTTGTGGTTTGTGGTGGTATCCACATGAGTCCGATCCCCGAATTCCCTTATGACCTGCTATGGGGTGAGCGGGTGTTGTGCTCGGTGGCTAACCTCACGCGTCAGGATGGCGAAGAATTCATGGTGCTGGCGCCGGAAGTGCCGGTGGAAACGCATGTGCGGACTTATCCTTTGGCGCAGGCCAACCAGGCACTGGACGATTTGCGCGGCGGTCGGCTGGAAGGAGCTGCAGTTCTGATTCCCGGGGTATTCTGATGGCTTTCGCCTTTCAGCCCGGTGTCTCCCCGGCTATCGAGTCAAGGCGTATCGCGGCCGAGGCAGTCGAGGCGGCCCTTGCTTACCTGAGCACGCAAACAGTGGACGAGGCAGCGGTACATGAGGTGCGCAAGCATATGAAGAAGCTGCGTGGCCTGCTGCGGCTGCTGCGTCGTCCACTGGGATCGGCATATGCCGAAGGCAACGTTTTGTGTCGTGATGTCGCACGCTGCCTGTCCGGCGTGCGGGATGCCGATGTCATGCTGGAAACCCTCGCCTGGATACAGCTGTCCGGGCAACCCGTTGATTTGTCCCTGTTACAGCAATGTGAGGGCTACCTGCAGCGGCATCGCGAAAGCCTGCGCGCGCATTCGGGTGACATGCGGAGCCGCATTCTCGAAGCAAGGCATGGGCTGCAAGCCATGGCCGGGCAAGTTGCAGATTGGTCTTTGCCGGAGCAGGGATTGGAGCTGGTGAAAAACGGCTTGCAACATATCTACAGGCAGGCGCGGGATTATTACCGCCTCAGTCTGGAGCAGCCGTCGGATGAGCATATTCACGACTGGCGCAAGCGGGTGAAGTATCACTGGTACCATTGCCGTTTGCTGGAGCCGCTGGCGCCGGACTACCTGGGTGGGCGTGCCGGAAGTCTCAAGAGCCTGTCGGATATTATAGGTCGCGAGCATGACCTGACTGTGCTGCGAAACTTCCTGTCGTCCGGGCAGGAGAAAATCGCAGGTAAACTGCGCATGCTCGAAATACATGAAGCGCTGGTTGCATTGCAGAATCGGCAGCGTGAACAGGGCTGGCGGCTCGGCGGCGAGTTATTCGAGCAGCCTGCCGGTGACTGGACAAAAACATGTTTGCAGGCCTGTGCGTCTGATTGAGGGAGCTATGCTGTGCGGATCTGGTCTGTTTACAACCTGAAGGGCGGGGTGGGCAAAACCGCCACCGCCGTGAATCTGGCCTATCTTGCAACGCAGGCCGGTTATCAGGTGCTGCTCTGGGACCTGGACCCGCAGGGGGCTTCCACCTGGTATTTTCGCGCCAAGCCCAAACTCAGCATCAAGGCCAAACATCTGGTGGCCGAGAAGGAAGCGATTGGGCAGGTGATCCGTTCAACCGTGCATGAGGGCCTGGATATCATTCCGGCGGACTTCGCCTACCGGAATCTGGATGTGATGCTGAAAAAGGGGGATGCGGATGTCGGGCTGTTCCGGCGCTTGCTGCAACCCTGCGATGAAATGTATTCGCTGGTTATCGTGGATTGTCCGCCGAGTCTTTCCCGCCTGGCCGAAACTATTTTCGCCATGACCAATACATTGATCATGCCCATCATTCCCAGCCATCTTTCCTTGCGCGCGTATGAGCAGGTGGTGCAGCGGCTCAAGAAGCTGGACAAGCATCCGGATACAGTACTGCCGTTCTATTCCATGGTGGATATGCGCCGCCGTTTGCACAAGGAATGGCTGGCGTCGCCGCCTCCGTCACTGAAAAAACCGTTGCGTACGGTTATTCCCTATTCGGCAGTGGTAGAGAAGATGGGCGAATACCGCGCGCCGGTACAGATGTATGCGCCTGGTACTCCGGTAGCGGAAGCCTATCGCCGTCTGTGGAAGGAAATCGTCAAAAGAGACGGCGAGCTGAACTAGAACAGCGATATCTGGTCGCCGGGCCGGGGCGGTGGCTGGAATTGGGATATGTCCAGAATGAAACCTTCCCGGTTGAGTTCCAGCTTCTTGCAGGCCAGATAAAAACGGCGCATCAGTAATTCCGCGAACTTGCCGGTACCGGTTCCACGCTGCCCCCAGCGACTGTCGTAATCCTTGCCGCCGCGACTCTGGCGGATGATGCTCATCACATGGTTGGTCTTGAGGGGGTGATGTGCTTCCAGCCATTGCCGGAACAGGTCTTTCACTTCCCAGGGTAGCCTCAGCAGCACATAGCCGGCGCGCACGGCGCCAGCCTCCGCGGCTGCGGCCAGGATGCTTTCCATTTCCGGATCGGTGATGACCGGAATCACCGGCGCCACCATGACGCCGGTGGGAATGCCGGCCTCGCTCAGCGATCTAAGAACACGCAGACGTGCCTGGGGTGAGGCGGTACGCGGTTCCAGGGTGCGTTTGATGGCCGGATCCAGACTGGTCATGCTGACCATGACAGCCACCAGCCGGTGCTGCGCCATTTCGCTCAGAATGTCCAGGTCACGCTCAATGAGCGCCGATTTGGTCAGCAGTGATACCGGGTGGCGGTGTTCCAGCAAAACCTCCAGCAGTTGGCGTGTAATGCGGTACTGGCGCTCGATGGGTTGGTAGGCGTCGGTATTGATGCCCAGCGCGATGGGAGAGCATTGGTAGCTGCGGCGCCTGAAAGCTTCGCGCAGCAGTTCGGGGGCGTTCTGCTTGTAGAACAGCTTTGTTTCGAAATCCAGGCCTGGCGACAGATCCAGGTAGCTGTGGGTGGGGCGGGCAAAACAGTTATGGCTGACAACGCCATTGGCAATAAAGTCACCGGTGCCGGTGGTGATGTCATACATGGTCATCACACAATCAAGGGCTTCGATGCTTCTCACGCGTAAATTCACATCGCTTTTAATGGCTGTGCCCGTGATTGAGCATTTGCGGCGAATAGCTGGCCCGGTTAAATGAAAAAAGGTCAGTATTTTCGCCAGGCCACCATTGAGCCGCACCACCGTTAAGGATTTCCGTCCGTTACGCTCTATGGGTTCAAGGACGTATCCGAATCCGAAATGGTCCAGGGCCATGCAAATGTGGCGGATGATCTCGGCGTCCGAATTTGAAATTCTGACGATATTCTTTTTGGCCAGATGACCTTCGGCATCGTAGATGCCAGCCAGAAAGCCTTTGAGCCAATCATCTGAAGCTTCGGAGGGGAATGCGATCAACTGTTTTATGCATTCGACCTGATGCCTGGCTGAAGTGCGGATGGCATGCATGGGGCCGCGTTCTTCGGTTGCGGGCTGAAATACGAATTCACGAGTGTTAATGCCGAACCCGGTCAGGTAGTCCCGGGACCGATGCAAGGCTTCCAGGTCTGTCAGCGCCAACCGGAAACGATGTACATCGCCCTGCGTGCGTCCTGCACGTGAATATCGATAGCTTCCCAGATGTCCGTCGCCGCGTATCATTCCGCATAAGTAACCGCGTCGATATTCCTCGTTTTCCCGGGGTTGTGAAACAAACTGGCCAGTACCCATGAGTTTGTTGTTCATGGTCAGGTGAGGACGCTGGGCACGGCCCGGGCCAATACGGGTTACGAACTTCCATCCTCGTTCAGTCAGGAATCGATGATCGCCACTGGAAACCAGTTGTGTTCCATCAGCCAGGGTGATTCGATAAGCGGGTTTTTTCGTGGCCCAATGGTTCTGTACTTCGGTTTCTGCGTAACGTCGATACCAACCCTCGCGAACCGTGCCGATAATCCTGTCACCTATTCTGACGTCTTTGAGAGGACGGTATGTGCCGTCCGCATAGAGGATGGGTGTGTCGCCGCTCAGGCAGTAGACACAGCCGTGCTCGCATCCTTTGTAAGGATTGATTGACTGGCTGAAGGGAATATCCGGCGACTGGTTGCGGCTGATAATGCTGCGTGCCGGGTCCGGTTGCACCTGGGTGGCGACACTGTCTTCCAGTTCTTCCCGCCACCAGCCATCGTCAAAGGTCTCGCTGAGGACCTTCTCGAAGCGGTTGGCAAGGTTGGAAACGGCACCTCGGCCCTTGATGGGTTTGCTGGGTATGTCGGCCATATCAACACTGTATAAATTTACAGTATTGATGGTAGCAGCAAATCTTCTCTTTGCAAGGCCGCTGAGAGACCTGCAGTACCGTGCAGGCTGGAGCGTTATTCGGTGGGTAGCAACTGGCTGAGTTCGCCCCAACCGCCGTCGATGGAATAGACCTCTTCGTAACCCATTCTCACCAGCGCTTCGGCCGCGAGTGCGGAGCGGAAGCCGCCGCCACAATATAGGTACAAAGGCTCGCTGCGGTCGGGATGCAGCTTCTCGATGTCGCGCTCGATGACGCCCTTGCCGATATGTTCGGCGCCCTGCACATGACCGGCAGCGTATTCCCTGTCTTCGCGTACATCAATCAGGGTCAGTTGCGGGTGTTGCTGCAGCAGGGCCGGCATGTCGGTGGCATGCACTTCACGTATATGGGCCTTGGAGGCTTTAACGAGATCAAGAAATCCCAGGCTATGTTGTTTGTTCATCGGTTGGTCTCAGTAACTGGCATCGGCCACTTGCCACTGAATCCTAACCTTTTTTGAACCCCATTGCTGCGCCGCCTGAATGTCGTTGCCCATGTAGATGTCAATGCGTCGGTTCCAGCGCTTGTTCATCTTGTCCAGCACCAGGAATTCTCCTTCCAGGCCATCAATGGTGACGCGGGTACGGCGGGTCAGGCCCATCGGAATCAGATCACGGGAAACAGCGATGGCTTTCATTCCCGGATGCAGAGGGTCGCCCCAGGCGGCGATGTTGGGAGTGTCGTCGGTTTGCTCGACGACGGAGTTATAGGCAGTGGCGATGACATCCAGGCCGGGTGGCTCACCACCGGTGCGGGGCGAAAAGCCCGCCGCGAAAACAAACAGCAAGAGCGCAAGTCGCCAGTTCATGACATTCCCCCTAGTCATGATTAATCTACATATAGCAGAAACGAATCAGGAAAACCACAATATGTAGTTATTGTGGTGTTGCGTTCTTGCTGTCTTCCGAGAGTTGTACCTGATTCAGGACGGAACGTATTGCCAGTTGTCCGCGGGCATTGAGTACCAGCAGCAGGTCTTTTTCCTGGGGCAGGATATAGGCCAGATTCAGTTCATCCAGCGTGCCCTGCAGCATGAAGCCTTCGCCCAGCGGGCGGTTGAGCTGTTCATTGGCCGAAACGCGAATCTCCTCAATGCGTTCGTTGAGATCGAATTGCAGGGCGCGGCCGACCTTTTCACGCAGGGCGTCCTGCAGCACCCAGGTGGCGCCACTGACCAGCGGGTTATCGACCTGGCGTGAGAATTCGAGATTGTCGACGTAGAAGAAACGCTTCTCCGGGTCATAATGCGGTTCGCCCAGCAGATAAACCCAGCCATGGGTGTTCAGTAGCCGGGTGGGCGCCTTGGCGCTGATACGGGCGGCCACTACCAGTGCGCTTTCCGAAGCGTATATGCGAAATTCCTTTGGTGTGAGTGTGCCCTGTTCGAGTTCAAAAGTTTTTCCGGCATGTTCCTCATTCAGTTGCCGGGTGATACCTGCGTAATTCAGGTGAATCGGCAATTGCAGGGAGAAGCCGCTCTCGGCAGGCGTTGTCAGCGTCAGCAATGGCAGGGGCTCGGGCTCGGGCGGTGCGGGTACCTGGCCAACGGCAGTGCGCAGGACGGCGGCAATGCCGAACTCGAACTCCAGGGCATCATCCAGGTAACGAATGGGCTGAAAGTAGGCCTGCTCGGGATCAACGATCAGCCAGGCCCCCAGACGGTCGGACAAGGGGCGCACCTGGTGCAACTCATGCCAGCGCTCGGCGGCACGCTGCTGTAGCCGCAGATCGTTGTTCACCTTGTCCTTGAGTTCGGCGATGGCCCTGTCCAGCCGGTCTTCCAGTTCTTTGCCGATCAGGCTGCTGACACGCATACGCACCGGACCCACCCGCAGGTAGGGGCGTTGATCCCAGTGATAGCGGGCATCGGCCTGCAGTTGCGGTTGCCATTGTTCATCGATGCTGAGACGGAAGCGTGCAGTAATGGTGACCGCGCCCCGCGTTTTGGCGTCCGGGTCGAGGATGCTTTCGCCATCCATTTCGGCGAAGAAGCGCAGGGGCACCGCCAGTTCCAGCCAGTCGTCGCGGGTGCGGACCGTGATGGGTGCGTGCCGCACGACGACGGTTCTGACTTCGCCTTCGATTGTGGTGGGGATGCCCAGAAAGCGCGCCTTGAAGCGCCGGTCCTCGGTTTTGTTGACCAGGGTTTCGGGGATCTCCTGGTTGGCGAAGTTCTGGATGGCTTCCAGCGGCAGGCGTACCGGAATCGACAAGTAAGACAGATTGGCATCCAGTCCCGCATACTCGCGAGCCTGTTCCGGGGGCGGCGTTGTGATGTCGCGGAAGGGTTGCTGAATGAAGTACACGACAGCCAGCAGGAGAAGGAGGCCTGCCCCCATCAACAGGGAATTGCGCCAGGACACGAGCTAAGTTGCTCCTAACCTACCGAGCAGGCGGCAATGCGGCTCAGCTGCGCCATGGGCAGGCCGGTTTCTTCATGCCATTGATTGAAGGCGGCCTGAATCAGCGCATGGTCACGCTTCGAAGTGGCTTTGTGATTGTCGATCACCTTGTGATTGGCCAGGCAGGCGACCACATCCCGGCTGAGCAGAAAAGTATCCTTGCCCATGGAGCGCAGGAAATAGGGGCCGGTGTTGCCGCCCAGACGGCTGCCGCGTTTTTTCAGCACCTGCCACAGGCCGACGATGTCGGTGACCGGCCAGTCCGCCACAAAGCGGGCAAAACTGCCGTGCTCGGCCTGGATATCCTTGATAAGCCAGGCGTTTTCGCGCACTGTCAGAATCTTCTTGTAGTTGCGCACGATGGAGGCGTCCTGCGAAAGTGCCTCAATGGTTTCATCAGGCAGGGCGGCCATGCCATCCGGATTGAAGCCGTAAAAGGCCTCTTCGAAGTTCGGCCACTTGTTCTCGATAACACGCCACACGAAACCGGAACGAAAAACACATTTGGTCATTTCGGCCAGATAGCGGTCGTCGCCGATGGCGACCAGCTGCCGTGGTGTTTTCGATTTGGGCAGCAGGGCCTGGAGGGCTTTTTCACCCCCCTTGCGCTTGACGGCCCGTTTATAGATGGTCTGGAAACTGGTCATGCGCTACAGGATTTTGTAATGCCTGCCTTCATGGCGACCATGGCGAAAATAATGGTACCAGGGGTTGCTGCCTGTTTTTTTGATATCGGGATTCAGGAATAGATAGGTTTCGGTGTCAAAGTCAATGGGTACAGGAAGCAGACGGTTGAGAAAGTTGAAAAGCCGCCTGTGGATTGGCTTGTTCCTGTAGTCGACGGCTTGAGCTACGAGATGACTGAAAATCTGAATATCTTTGGGTCGTACTGCGGGTTCGGTATATGGCTCGGAACGAATATCGGTTGAAAGTTGATCGCTATCTGAGAGTAATGCATTGATTTGGCGTAATGGTTCTGCGTACTTTTCAAGAATGAAACGATGGGCAACAGGATCGTAGAAGGGTATTTCTGCATGGGTACTATCTTCAGCCAGAAACAGTTTGGACAGATAGCTGGGTAATGACGTATTTCCCAGCGATTGATTCGCTATTTGCTGCACGATGGTTTGTGAATGTGTGAGTGAAGGATTGCATATCCGGTTGTTATCCAGCGGAATTGACCGGGCATCAATCAGATCGGCAGTCTGCAGGAAACTTTGCACAATATCCCCTTTGTGATGATCATAATTAATCAGTCGCACATCGGTGAAAAGGCGGTTGTATAGTTCGGTGCCGCTGAACATGGAAAGAAAATTTCGTTCGGAAACGGCCTCCTGTTCGCGAGGCGGCAGACTGTGCAACCAGTCTCTGAAGGGCATTTCTGCATTGACTGTCTTGATCATCTGCTTCCAGGCAGAATAGGAAAAGTCAAAGGGGTCACGAACAAAGCAAACGATCGTTACAGAAAACTCGGTAGCTAGAAGCTGCTGCAATTGCGTGACTCGTTCTATGTTCATTGCGCTTAAGACTTCGCTGGAGAACAATATGGTATCCGTGGGAGAAGCCCGGCACAGCGTCAGAATTTTATCCATGGCAGCGGGAACCCCCTCGGCCGCCATGGTGTGGCCTCCTGTTTTCTTTCGCATGGCGGGCACCAGATCCAGCAGCATGCGTAGAAAATTGCCACAGCAGTGACCAAGTTCTATGCTTACCTGATTCTCGGGATACGGGTAGTAAATGCCTGCAGACAGTAAATCCTGTGCATGTTGGCTGAACCAGGCTTGCAAGGCCGATGAGCCTGTTTTCGGCGCGCCTATATGAAAGATAATGCGTTTTTGCATGTCAAAGTAATAAAAGCTTGGGGACGTAGCCTAAGATCGAATGATACTTTCTGTAAAATATAATTTTTACAAAAATACACTCATAGTGTTTCTACAACCTAACCATCAAATATTGATTTGATGGTATTCACGTGCCGCCAGGGCCGTGAATACCCATTGACAAGGCGCTGGCTGCGTCACGCGATTAAGGGGGACAGAAGTGACTGCAACTAGGTGTCTTGTTCTCGGAGGCATGGGTTTTATGGGTACCCACCTCATCCGGAAACTTCTTGGCGACGGCTATTTCATCAGGAATTTTGATCGCATACCTGCCGCGAAAATTGAAGGCCAGTCTGCATCGCTGGAAAATTACGAATATTTCGAAGGCGATATCATGTCTGAAGAGAGTCTTCATGAGGCCATGTCAGATTGTGATGTATGCGTACATCTTGCCTCTACTACCCTGCCGAGGTCCTCAAATGCCGATCCGCTCTATGACATCGAGAGCAACCTGTTGGGTACGGTTAAATTATTGCAGCAAGCGGTTAAGGCGAAGATCAGAAAGATAATTTTCGTATCTTCTGGCGGCACGGTTTACGGAGTATCGCAGCAGGAGAAGATTTCAGAATCCCATCCAACTGACCCCATCACCTCATATGGCATTATCAAGCTGGCAATAGAGAAGTATCTTGCCCTTTTTCAGCAATTATATGGGTTGGAATACATGGCGTTGCGGGTTTCCAATCCCTATGGGCCCGGGCAGCCTTCCCACCGAAACCAGGGTGCGGCAACGACTTTTCTGAAAAAAGCCTTGCGAGGGGAGGAAATAGAAATCTGGGGTGATGGCAGCATCAGGCGGGACTATATCTATATTGATGACCTGATTTCAGCACTGGCGTCGTCGGTTACCTATCGAGGGGAGCATCGAGTTCTCAATATAGGCTCTGGTACAGGCGTCAGTCTGAATGAATTGCTGGACAAGGTCGATGAGGTGGTCGGCAGAAAGTCCAGGCGAAAGTACGTCGCGGGTCGGGCGTTTGATGTTCCAGTTAATGTGCTGGATATCCGGCGGGCGAAAGAGGAACTGGCCTGGGAGCCAAGAGTGTCCCTGGAAAAGGGATTAGGCAAATATGCGGACTGGATGCGCGGGGAGGGCCATGCGTAGGGCTGATATTCAGTGCCCCGTATGTCTTTTTTCCGGGTACTCTGATTTTCTCTGCGAAGTTCGGGGTTTCGATATTTATAACTGCGCCAAGTGTGCGGCTGACCATGTATACCCCATGCCTGCCGAAGAGGTTTTAAAGCGTTATTACGATTCGAGTTCCTATTACCAAGGGGAAGACTTTGGCGCCTATGAGGATTATGACTTGCAAACGGCGCCCACGGTTAGTCTGGTTGATTCATTGCTTGACGCTTATTCCGTGCGGGGTAAGCAATCCATTCTGGATATAGGTTGTGGTTATGGCTCACACCTGGCATGTGCGGCCGACCGCGGCTGGGAGTGTCATGGAATTGAAGTTTCCGATCATGGTCGGTCTGTTGCACATCAGAGACTGGGGGAGGAAGCTCGTGTCGTAGAGTCGGTCGATCGATTGCCTCGAATGGCTTTTGATTTGATTACGTTGTTCGATGTTATTGAGCATCTGCCATCGCCCTATTCCTTGATTTGCGAGTTGTTTGTTCGCGGAGCGATAACGCCTGAAACGACATTGGTAATGACAACACCTAATGCGGGGTCTGACGATGCCCGGAAAAATCCGGGGAAATGGAAGTATAGGTATCCGCCTTACCATGTTATTTATTACTCAGCAGAAACATTCGAATTTCTTTTTAAGAGAATGCAGTTCAGTAGTATAGAGATTGTTGGGCAGTATTCCTTATACCCATGGATGAAAGAGCCGTTACCCATGAGTCGGTATGACGGCTTGCTTGTCAGGGCCGGTGGTTCAACTCTTGGAGAGTTTTTCGCCAAGCGGGTAAATGAAGGGGCCAGCATTGAGCAGGCGACTCGTTGTTGGCAACAGTCCACGGCATTTCAGAATGTGGAGGCCAGTCCCAGGCCGCCACTTCGCCTGCCGTGGCTAGGTAGCAGGTTGGTATTCCGGCTTTATGGGTACCTGAAGAAGATTAAGTTTCTCAGGCTCGCCAAGCGATGGGTAGTACGTCAGGTTGGCAAATAATGCCATTCTGGATTTGCGATAAAAATGCACTTTTCTGTTGGAGTGTAAATTATGATGTTAAAAAACCAATGTATTAATAATAAAATAGAGAATTACGTGGTGCTTGATGAAAAGCTGAAAGTTGGATATTTGCCAGTTCCCAAGGCTGCCTGTACCAGCATGTTAAATGCTTTTTTTTCTCTCAAGGAAACAGTTGAGCAACAGAGAAGATTGAAAAGAGTAGAAGAGAAAAGAAAGCATACCAAAGTAAGAAAGCACAATGCGGTGCATGTATACCAAAATATAATGTTTGATAGAGTGGTTAAAAAATCTAAAACGACGGGGTATTTCGTATTTAGTTGCGTGAGGCATCCGGTTTCCAGATTCTTGTCTTTTTATAAGAATAAAGTTTATTTTGGTTGGGATAAAGGTATTGCCGATAAGCTCACCAGCCTGGGCTTTTATCACAAAATGAGTGTGGATGAATGTATTGAAAACTTATGTTCGGTACAGGATCCGGCAGCCCTGGATGCTCATGTCATGCCCATGTCGGCGTTGCTCTATTACAAGGGTAAATTGATACCAGATTATATAATGCGGGTTGAAACTCTTAATAATGACTGGTCGTATCTAATGGGCTTGCTGGGGAAATCCACTGTGGAAGTTACCATTCATAACCTCAGCCCCAAGGATTCATCCTCGGACTTTGACTTGACCCAAAGTCAAAAAAATAAATTAACTGAATATTATAAAGATGACATGCAACTTTTTGGCTACAGATGAGGCTGTCAACGTTCGCGCGAAGGTTGGTATGGTGAGTGATTAGCGGACTAACTCAGCACAAATGAAGATAATCTTAGTAGTTCATCAGTTTCTGCCAGAGTACTTCGCTGGTACGGAGATATTGACATTCGAGGTCGCCAAGGGGCTGCGGAAAAGGGGGCATTCGGTTACAGTTTTGACCGCTTTTCCTGATGAAACCTTGCTTGCGGAAGACGAGCGTTTTGATGAATATGAAATCGAAAACATCAAAGTGCATCGTTACCACCATTCTTATGCGCAAGCCACGCAACGAGGCAGCTATATTGAGCACCAATACAACAATGAGATTTCCGCCAAATATTTTTCTGCGTTGATTTCAGAATTAAAGCCGGATGTGGTTCATTTCCTTCATCTCAGTCGACTGGGAACCAGTCTGATCGAGGTTGCGATAAAGCATGGTATTCCAGGCTTCATTACCTTGACTGATTTCTGGATGATATGCCCTACCAGTACTCTCATGCTCCCCACGGGTAAGAGCTGTGGAGGGCCAATGCAAAATGCTGGAAACTGCGTCAAACACCTGGCTCAGGTAACAAAGCTTGCAAAAGTCTCCGGGGTGTTAGATCGAATTCCGGACGCTTTTTTTGAGTACGCCTCAACACTGTATAAGAAGAACCCCCAGCTTAATCTCCCCTACAGGCATGAAATTGTTGCCGCCGGTAACAGAAGGGATATCAACATACAGCGGCTTAATGCGCTAACAAAAGTAATCTCTCCTACGAGCTTGATGACGCAGGTAATGGTCGCAAACGGGGTCCATAGAGAAAAGATCGTAGAGACCGGTTATGGGATTTCAGTGTCGGGGCATGGTAATGCAAGAGTGCGAAAGCGCGGTGACGGCGTGCTGACTCTGGGGTTTATTGGCACATTAAGCTCCCATAAGGGGTGCCATGTGTTGATTGAGGCATTCGCCCGTCTTGTCGGCAGGTACCCTGTGAAACTGAAAATCTATGGTAATCCCGAGGAGTTTCCGGATTATGCCGCCAGCCTCAAACAAGCTGCTGTAGATTTTCCCGAAATCGAATTTTGTGGGGTGTTTCCAAATTCTGAAATTGCAGCCGTGCTTTCCGGCATTGATGTTCTGGTTGTGCCTTCTCTGTGGTTTGAGAACACCCCCTTGGTGATCCATTCGGCGCTGGCGGCTAGATGCCCCGTGGTGGCCTCGAACTATCCCGGGATGTCTGAGGCTGTGCATCATGGGGAGAACGGGTTGCTTTTTAAACCCGGTAGTTCTGAGGCACTCGCAGAGCAACTGCAATGTCTTTTTGACAACCCTGAACTGCTCGAGAAATTAAGCGGTAACTGCAAGCCGCCCAAGTCGATCGGCGAGCATGTCGAGGAATTGCTGCAAATCTATGCCTCGGATTCGGGGAGCGGGCCCAATCTTGATGTAAGTCCATGATGCAGGCCTTTGAGCATCATTTTGAAATCTGTTCGCCTGTTTCTTGAGCACACAAGATATAAGCACATCTGTCAGCTGCTCAGCGGCTTTACGAAGCTCGAAAACCATATTTGGAGAGGGGATGCTGTCCTGGTCTGAAAGGAGGACATAATCCACCTCCTCATCCAATGCTTTTTTGATACCGATGTTATGAGCGGCGGCAATCCCCAGGTTTGTTCCTATACGATGAATTTGCACATTGTCGTAAGACTCAGGTTCCCAAGTCTGCATTTCGTTTACAGAGCCATTATCGACAACGGTGATGATTTCGACTTGTGGGGAGAGGGCGTCTAGTAAGCAGCGTAGTGCTTCCATGCGAGGGTTGAAGGTCACAACAACCGCGTGAACCCCATGCTGGCGAGGATTAATTGCTTCTGAGGGGCGTGACAAATTTTCATGTCGGAATTATGCGGACTTGGTGTTATAGGGTTATGAGGTTTATTCTTTCAGATCCTGAAAGAATGCTCTGTTTGATTTTTGTCATTATTTGTGACCCGATGTATGGATAAGAAGAGGCCTTTGGTCACATTTTTTCTTGTTGCCTATAATCAAGAAAAATATATCAAGCAGGCATGTGAATCTGCGCTTTCCCAGACTTACACACCCCTGGAAATCATTATTTCTGATGATTGTTCAACCGATAATACATTCGAAATCATTCGGGAGATTGCAGAAAGTTATGCTGGCCCCCATACAGTACGTATTAACAGGAATAAAGAGAACCTGGGGATTATCGGGCATGTAAATCTGTCCCATGAATTGGCCGCTGGTGAACTGACTATTATGGCTGCGGCCGATGATATCTCTTTTTCTAACAGAACCTCTGTGATTGTTGAGCGCTATTTAGCCTGTGACAAGAAGACTTTTTCTCTGCATTCCTCGTTGTTGGCAATAGACGAAAAGGGGGGTGAGATTGGTGTCTGGAAGCCCGCACAAACCATGTCTGCCAGTGATGTGGAAGGAGAGTTATACAGGCTGGCTATTGTTTTCGGTGCCACCCATGCCTGGAAGAAGGAGGTATTTGATTATTTCGGTTCAATAAAAACTCCCCGTGTTTTTGAAGATACGGTCGTTGCATATAGAAGCATGTTAATGGGTTCTGTTGAATATATTGACGAACCCTTGGTGAAGTACAGGGTAGGCTGTGGGGTGTCGACTGTTGATCTCTACCGAAGTCGCCTTAATAAATTGCCTAAAATAACGCAGATCATGGACTTTGCACTCAATGTCTATTCTCAAAGGAAGCTGGACTGTGACAGGGCCGGACGTGCTGATTTGGTTAAAAGACTGGACAGGCGCCTTTTTTGGTATCGTTGTTTCCTGTCAGTAATTCGGATTAAGCCGCTGTATTATCTCTTGATCGTGCCGGTTAGTATCGCCTTCATGCTCAAGTACGGCATCAGAGACCAGCGTTTGATTCCTGAGGTGCATCCATACCAAAAGTAATTAGCGGTCAAACAAGGTCGCTTCGACTTTTTCTATTCTTACTTATTTCATCGCAGTTTCCGAGTGTGCTCAGCCGGTGGGCAATAACCAATACAGCCAATTTTCTTTTTATTTTGTCGTCAGCGACTTCGTTGATATTGATGTGATTGACGATAACGCAGGCCAAGTCGATCGGCGAGCATGTCGAGGAATTGCTGCAAATCTATGCCTCGGATTCGGGGAGCGGCCCCAATCTTGAAGTAGACCCGTGAAGCAGGCCTTTGAGCATCATTTTGAAATCTGTTCGCCTGTTTCTTGAGCACACAAGATATAAGCACATCCTGAGCGCCAGCCTTGCACTGTCAATCATCTTCCAGTTGACAGGTGCATGGCTCTGTTTGTAAAGCCATATGGCATTGCGCATCATGTAGTAGTGGCGTGCAGGACTATGGTTCGAAAAACGCCGGCCCATGAACTTTATGGGTTTATTCCCTATTCCGTGACGCATCTCCGCCTTGAATATCCCAAACGATGAAAAACCCCGATGCTTGGCCCTGAAGCCCCAGTCTATATCTACATAATCAACAAATAACGCTTCGTTCATGAGGCCAACTGCCTTAAGCGTTTGTTTGGGAATGAGGCAGCCGGAAGAAATCAGGTAGGCGACTTCGGCTACGGGACCGTCCGAGTCCTGGAAGAGCCTGATGAGGCGCAAGCCTTGAAAACGAATCAGTTGCGAAGATTTCTTTATTTTGTCGTCAATGAAGAAGGGGCCGACGGCGGCTACCTGTTGGCCATCAGCTGTCAGCTGCTCAGCGGCTTTACGAAGCTCGAAAACCATATTTGGAGTGGGGATGCTGTCCTGGTCTGAAAGGAGGACATAATCCACCTCCTCATCCAATGCTTTTTTGATACCGATGTTATGAGCGGCGGCAATCCCCAGGTTTGTTCCTATACGATGAATTTGCACATTGTCGTAAGACTCAGGTTCCCAAGTCTGCATTTCGTTTACAGAGCCATTATCGACAACGGTGATGATTTCGACTTGTGGGGAGAGGGCGTCTAGTAAGCAGCGTAGTGCTTCCATGCGAGGGTTGAAGGTCACAACAACCGCGTGAACCCCATGCTGGCGAGGATTAATTGCTTCTGAGAGCATTAGATAATGATTTGGCCATGGTGTTTTTTTTGGTCAGTGGGGTCTTACAGGTTCTTCTGGTTGCTCACCTGTTCAAGCCTGCCGTGATTAATTTTAACCACGATATCACAGTTTCGCAGGGTGCTAAGCCGGTGTGCGATGACCATGACCGTAAGGTTCCGGCTCAAGTTATCAATACAATCAACAACGGCTTGTTCAGTGGTTTCATCGAGGGCGCTGGTGGCTTCGTCGAGAACAAGCACATCGGCGCGCTTGTACAATGCGCGTGCAATGCCAATACGCTGTCGCTGACCACCGGATAGCCGAACGCCCCGTTCGCCAACGAGAGTCTCATAGCCCTCCGGCAGACTGTTAACGACATCCGCTATTTGCGCCTGGCCGGCCACCTCTCGCAGCCAGTCATCGTCAATCGAATTTTTGTGGCATCCGAGCGCGATATTTTCGCGTATGCTGGCATCGCTTAAATAAATACTTTGGGGTACATGGGCTACGTGCACTTGCCATGCACGGCGGTTTCTGGAAGTGAGTCGTACGCCGTCTACCAGAATCTCTCCTTCTGTAGGTTCGAGCAGTCCCATGATGATATCCAGCAAGGTACTTTTGCCGCTGCCGGTCTCTCCGATGAAGCCTATTCTTGTTCCTTTGGGGATATTGAGGTCTATGTGGCTGAGTACTTCCGGCCCATCCTGCGAATAGGAAAAACTCAGGTTTCGCAGCTGTATGTGATCATGGAACTTGAGGGGGGGAGGTAAAGACTTTTCTGCTACCGGAAGCTCAGCAAGGGTGAGTACGTCACGAAGTATTGCAGAGTTGCCCTGTGCGCGGCTCCAGCCGTGATATAGGGTCTGTAACAGCGGCATGAGCTTTTGCCCACCCAGCGCAAGGGCGCCCAGTACTGGCAATGCACCACTAAAACCGTCGGGTCTGCCAGAGATGAATAAGGCCAGAAGTGCTACAAGGGCGACAGCAAGCCCCTCCAGGATGTAGCGCGGCGCTAGTGTCAGGAAGGTATTTTCCGCCTGGGCTATATTCATGGCGTAGTCATCGTTTCTATATCGTTCTACATAGGCTGCCTGACTACCACCGATAATGACATCCCGAATGGCCCCCAGGCCCTCCTGCAAAGTCTGAATGCGCGTTTTCTGGGTTCTGGAAATTGTCTCTCCATTGGCTCTGATGCGTCTTTTGACGATGACAGATATAAGCAGGTATATAGCTGCAAAACCGAACCCGGCTATAAGCGCGGCACTTGCGTCGATAATAAGAAGTGCCGCCAGGATAACAATGCATAAGAATCCCGAGATGATCGCTTCCATCAACGGGATCAGATAAAAGTTGGTGACGATCAGGACCTTGTTCGTTGTGGCAATGCTCGTGCTGGAATTATGCGTGCTGTGCCAGGCGTAGGGTTGGTGTAGGAGGTTCTCATATATCCTGGACCCAAGGTCATGCCCCAGGGCATGGATGTAACGGTTCATGACCCAGGTCAGCAGCAGGCGGACACATGCAGAAGCAAGGGCTATGCCGGCGAATAATATAGTCGCAGGAAGCAGCACTGTTGCCGGATCAAGTCCGAATGCTTCGGCGGCGGACTGCAGCGCCGGATAGTCGTTTGCCTTTTCGGGACTCGCCAGCAGGGTGAGAAAGGGGATAACGGCGCCCAGTGTGACAAGTTCACCCAAACCGCCCAGCAGCATCAGGCCCATTAGTCCGGCAAGTTGATATTTGCGACGGGTGGAAAACGTACGCCAAAGGCGCAATAAAAGATTCATTGATTCCGGTTCTGGATTTAAGCGCGCAAATGAGTATACAGGCTGGATTGGCCTGTTTTGATTTGATGGCTGGACAGTTTCATACGGCTGCGCCTTCGCTGAAGTTCAACCAACCTCGAATTAGGCGGTAGATAAACCAGATGGCGGTTGCCGTCAGCACCAGGTAGCCAATGCCGAAAATAAAAACCGTTGCAGAGCCGAGTAGTGCCCATAGCACGGCAAACCAGAATGTGCGCATCAGCCAGCGGTGGTGACTTTTGAGTACGGGGTCTGAGACTTCATTGATCTTGATGTGATTGACGATAATTCCGCCAATAGTGGCCAGTTGCAGCGCGGGAATCAGGCCGAGCCCGTAAAGTGCATAGGCGAGAATTACGGATTTTCTGTCATTGTTCCCGTCGTTCATCCCAATCCTCCTTCAGGTAATGCGTTCAAGATTTGCAGGCTTGGAGTGTCATGGCAAGTGAGGGTCCCGGGGTAGTGGGTAATTCCGCTTATTGCGCCGGTGGGGTTTTCGCTGTGGTGCGATTATGCTGCCGTCATTGATTTTCTCAAGAAGGTAGAAGCCGTGAGCTACGAAACCATTCTCTATGAGGTCGCTGATGGGGTTGCAACCATTACCCTGAACCGTCCGGATAGTCTTAACAGCCTGAGTGGCAAGCTGCTGGATGAGTTACGCGATGCGGCATCGCGGGCCCCGGCCGTTGGCGCCCGCGCTCTGGTGTTGACCGGTGCGGGGCGCGGATTCTGCGCCGGTGCAGATCTGAGCGAGCCGCCGCCGATGGACGAGCAGGGCCGGCTGGATCTGGGTAAGGCTCTGGACGAGCGTTATCACCCCACTCTGCAGGTGCTGTTTGATCTGGATATTCCTTTCATTACGGCTATCAACGGTATGGCGGCTGGCGCCGGCGCCAGTTTTGCGCTGGCCGGCGATATGGTGATTGCCGCTCGCTCCGCCGTATTCCGGCAGGCCTTTGTCAAAATCGGTCTGCTGCCGGATGCTTCGGGTACCTGGCTGCTGCCGCGTCTGGTCGGCCGCGCCCGCGCCATGGGCATGGCCATGCTGGGCGAAAACATCAGTGCCGAGCAGGCGCTGGACTGGGGCATGATCTGGCAGGTGGTGGAAGATGACGAACTGCAGGCCAGGGCGATGCAACTGGCGCAGCATCTAGCCAAGCAGCCGACCCGGGCGCTGGCGGCCATTCGCAAGGCCATCAACGCGAGTCCGGACAACGACTTGCATACCCAGCTGGAAATCGAGCGCCAGTCACAGGCTGAACTGGGGCGTACTCAGGACTTCCAGGAAGGGGTGATGGCCTTTATGCAGAAGCGGGAAGCGAATTTCCAGGGCAGATAAACACGAAAAATAAAACAGCTGCATTGAGTCAGGGCGCCGTGTAATCTTCGCCCATGGAAATCGGCCGTCTACTTATTCAATGTCCGGACCGCACCGGCATCATTGCAGCCGTCAGTGGCAGCCTGAGCGCCCTGGGCGCCAATATCACCGACCTCGATCAGCATTCCAGCGATCCGCGGGGCGGGCGTTTTTTCATGCGCCTGGAATTCGAGCTGGGTGATCTGGGAGATCGTCTGGAGGAAGTGCGGGAGCGCTTTGCCGCGGATGTGGCCGGGCGTTTCGAAATGGACTGGCAGCTCAACTGCGCCAGCCTCAGGAAGCGTCTGGCGATTCTCGTCTCCAGGCACGATCACGCGCTGCTTGAGCTGCTGTGGAAGCATGCACGCGGTGAACTGGATGCCGAGCTGACCTGTGTTTACTCCAACCATGAAGATCTGCGCCGTCAGGTGGAGTCCTTCGACATCGAATACCGGCATTTCGAGGTCACCCCGGAGAACAAATTCGAAGCGCACCGACAGATGCTGACAGAACTCAGTGAGCGTGTGGATCTGGTGGTGCTGGCGCGCTATATGCAGATTCTGCCGCATGACTGGGTGGAGGCCTTCCCCAGCCGCATTATCAATATTCATCATTCCTTTCTGCCGGCCTTCGTCGGCGCCGACCCTTATCGGCAGGCCTTCGACAAGGGTGTGAAGTTGATTGGCGCCACGGCCCACTACGTGACGGAAGAACTGGATCAGGGGCCGATCATCGAACAGGACACGGCCCGCGTCACGCACCGGCATTCGGTTGAAGATCTGCGCGCGCTGGGCCGCAACCTGGAGCGGCAGGCCCTGGCCCGCGCGGTGCAATGGCATCTGCAGGACCGCATCATTGTCGACGGCGCCAAGACCATCGTATTCAGCCGCCAATAACAGGATTGCACATGTCTTTACTCGTTGATCGCCGGGATCTGGATTTCCAGCTGTACGAGGTGCTGGGCATAGATGACCTCTGCAGCCTGCCACGTTTCGAGCAGCATGACCGTTCCACCTTTGATGCCGTACTGGAGTCCGCCTATCAGCTGGCGGAAGGCGAATTCGCCGGGCACGCCGCCCAGCTGGATGCCAATGAGCCGACCTTTGACGGCGAACGCGTGCATATCATTCCCGAGGTGAAGGCCGCCCTGGACGCCTATATTGAAGGCGGTTTTCTCGGCGCGGCTTTCGACGAGGAAGTTGGCGGCTTGCAGCTGCCGTACAGCATCTGCCAGGCGCTGGCTGCCGTCTTTACGGCGGCCAATGTGGGCACTGCGGGTTATCCCTTTCTCAGCGCGGCAGCGGCGAATCTGCTGCGTGTGGTTGGTTCGCCCGAGCAGCAGGCGCGCTACATGCAGCCCATGATCGCAGGGCGTTTCTTCGGCACCATGTGTCTGTCCGAGCCGCAGGCTGGCTCTTCATTGGGCGATATTCGTACGCGCGCCATTGCGCAGACTGACGGCCAAGGGGAGGGCAAGTACCGCATCGTCGGCAACAAGGTGTGGATCTCAGGCGGCGAGCATGATCTGGCCGAGAACATCATTCACATGGTGCTGGCCAGGATCGAGGGTGCGCCGGCGGGCACCAAGGGCATATCGTTGTTCATCGTGCCCAAGTTCCTGGTCAACGAGGATGGCTCGCTGGGCGAGCGCAATGGCGTGCGTCTGGCCGGACTGAATCACAAGATGGGTTACCGGGGTACGGTGAATACCGTGCTGAATTTCGGCGAGCAGGATGACTGTATCGGTTATCTGGTGGGCGAGCCGAATCAGGGCCTGGCCGGCATGTTTCACATGATGAACGAAGCGCGTATCGGCGTGGGTCTGGGCGCGACTGTGCTGGGATACACCGGCTATCTGCATTCACTGGACTATGCGCGAACCCGCTTGCAGGGGCGCAAGGTCTCGTCGCCCGACCCGCAGGGCAAGCCGGTCGCCATCATCGAGCACACGGATGTGAAGCGTATGCTGCTGGCCCAGAAAGCCTCTGTGGAGGGCGCGTTGGGCCTCTGCCTGTATTGCGCGCGTCTGGTAGACATCCAGGAGGCGTCGGAAGATCAGGCGCAACGGGAACAAGCCGGGCTGTTGCTGGAAATACTCACGCCGATTGCCAAGGCCTGGCCGTCCGACTGGTGTCTGGAAGCCAACAAGCATGCGATCCAGATTCTCGGGGGCTATGGCTACACCCGCGATTATCCGGTGGAGCGCTTCTATCGCGACAATCGCCTGAATCCCATCCATGAAGGAACCAATGGCATTCAGGCGCTGGATTTGCTGGGCCGCAAGGTCGTGCGCGGTGGCGGGACGTCTCTCAAGGCCCTGCTTGCCGAATTCAGCAAGACGGCCGAGGCGGCTGCCGATTACGACGAGTTACAGGAATTTTCAGAAACCTTGAAACAAACCGTGGTCACTGTCGGTCAAACCACGCAATCACTGGTGGCGGAGGCTGCCGGTGATGCAGACAGATTTGTTGCCAATGCCACCAGTTACCTGCAGATGCTGGGTCATGCGGTCATTGCCTGGCAGTGGCTGCGTCAGGCGCTGGTCGCGGTGCAGGCAGACGCGGGGCACGATACTGACCGGCACTTCTATGCCGGCAAGCTGGCGGCCTGCCGTTATTTCTTCCGGCGCGAGTTGCCGGCCATGGAACTGCATGCGAGGCTGGTGGCGCAAGGCGAGGACAGCTGTCTGACTATGCAAGCGGAGTATTTCTGATCGAGGTCATGTAATGAGCAGGCTTGGGCTGGCGCTGGGCTGGAAAGGTTTGGGACTGGTAATCCTGATGTGCGGGAGCACGTTGTCAGGCGCAGATGAATTGCCAGAGCTGGGGCCGGAGGCGCAGGCCGAAGACGTTACGGTCGCCACCGAAACGCCCGAGGCCGCGCCCGAAGAAACCTCGCCGGTTGAGCCGCTGCCCCAGGCGCCGCCGCCCGAGCCCGCCGCAGCTTTCCGCATCCTGGATACCGAAGTGCCGCCGGGCAAGACCATGCGCCTGTCCTGGTCGGCCAGTCAGAATTTCGCCGGCATGGATCTGGACACGCCTGTACTGGTTGCACACGGCGCCAAACCGGGCCCGGTGCTGTGTCTGACCGCCGCCATTCACGGCGATGAACTCAATGGTATCGAGATGGTGCGGCGGGTGTTGTACAGCACCGATCCGCAAAAGCTGCGCGGTACCCTGATCGGGGTGCCGATCGTGAATCTGCACGGCTTCCAGCGCAGTTCCCGTTACCTTGCTGACCGCCGTGACCTGAACCGGCACTTTCCCGGCCACAACGATGGCAGCTCGGCGTCCAGAATCGCCCGCTCATTTTTCCGTTCAGTGGTGCGCAACTGCCATGCCTTGGTCGACCTGCATACCGGTTCTTTCCATCGCACCAACCTGCCGCAGTTGCGCGCTGACCTGAGCGATCCCGGCGTAGTGGCCTTGACCAGCGGCTTCGGCGCGACGTCGGTGCTGGAAGACAAGGGCGCGGCAGGTACGCTGCGGCGCGCAGCGGTGGACGCGGGGATTCCGTCGGTAACCCTGGAGGCAGGCGAACCGATGCGCCTGCAGCTCGAGCAGGTGGAGCATGGGGTCAAGGCCATCCAGAGCCTGATGAGTAATCTGGGCATGCTCAAGAAAGGCTTCCAGTGGAATGATCCGCAGCCGGTTTATTACGAGTCCAGCTGGGTGCGTGCCAACCGTGGCGGCATTCTGCTCTCGACCGTCAAGCTGGGTACTTCCGTGAAGAAAGGCGATCTGCTGGGTACCGTGACCGACCCGATCACCAATGTGCAGAGTCTGATCTACGCGCCCTACAACGGCCGCGTGCTGGGTCGCGCCCTCAATCAGGTGGTCATGCCGGGCTTTGCCGCCTTCCATATCGGAGTGGAGCGCAGTCCCGAGGAAGTGGCCAGTGAGGCGTCTGAAGAGAAGGCCGCGGATGAAAGTGGCGGCCAGCGGGATGTGGTGATCAGCCCCGAGGACGAAGCGGTTGAAGGGGATATCGAATCCATCGAACATCCGGAATAGAACAGGTTTCGCCTGCCCTGCATTCCACTATTCCAAAGCTGCAGTCGAGACGACGCTGACCTAGCCCTTCATCACCGATTGCAGCGCTTCCAGTTCTTCCCAGCGTCTGAAACAGCCCTGCAGTGCTTCCTGCAGCTGGTTTTCCTGCTGACGCACCACGCGGATGCTTTCCTCATCCTGGCGGAAAAATTCGCTGCTGCTCATGCGGGTATGCAGCTCGCTCAGTTCGGCTTCCAGGCTTTCTATGCGCTGCGGCAGTTGATCCAGCTCGCGCTGGTCCTTGTAGCTGAGTTTGCCAGGCTGTTTGTTGTTGGCTGGTGCAGGTGCGGCCACGGGTTTCGTTTTTTGCCGGGGTGCGCTTTCTTCCTTGCGCTGGCGCAGCCAGTCGTCGTAGTTGCCGACAAAGAACTGGAAACCGCGGTCGCCTTCCTGCATCAACATGCCGTCGACCACATTGTTGACGAAGCTGCGGTCATGCGACACCAGGATGCAGGTGCCGGGGTAGCCGTTGACCAGATCCTCGAGCATTTCCAGGGTTTCGATGTCCAGGTCATTGGTGGGCTCGTCCAGCACCATGACATTGGAAGGTTTGGCGAACAGCCGGGCCAGCAACAGGCGGTTGCGTTCGCCGCCGGACAGCAGTTTGGTCGGTGTCTTGGCCCGTTCCGGGCTGAACAGGAAGGCGCGCAGATAGCCCAGCACATGCAGGCTGCGGCCATTGAATTCGATACGCTCGGCGCCATCGGCCACATTCCAGAAGGCGGGTTTCTCCAGGTCGAGCGCGCGCCGGGTCTGGTCGAAATAGGCGATCTGCAGGTTTTCCCCGTGTATCAGCTTGCCGCTGTCGGGTTCATGCTCGCCCAGCAACACGCGTAGCAGGGTGGTCTTGCCGCAGCCATTGGGGCCCATGACGCCGATGCACTGGCCGCGGCGGATCTTCAGGCTGAAATCGCGCAGCACAACGTTGCCGGCGATTTCGCAATTCAGGCGCCGCGCCTCGATCACCCGCTTGCTGGTTTCCTCGCCGAATTGCGCCTGTATTCTTGCCCGCCGTTCAACCTTGCGCCGGTCTGCGACTTCTTCGCGCATGGCCTCCAGCGCCTTGACCCGGCCCTGATTGCGTTTGGTGCGCGCCTTCACACCCTGGCGGATCCAGATTTCCTCTTCCGCCAGTTTCTTGTCGAATTCCCGATGCGCCTGACGCTCGGCCTCCAGGGCTTCGCTCTTGCGGCGGCGGTAATCAGTGAAGCTGCCGGGCCAGCTGTAGAGTTTGCCGCGGTCGACCTCCACGATACGTGTGGCGATGCGATCAAGAAACGTGCGGTCATGGGTGATGAAAACCAGGGCGCAGGTGGCGCCGAGCAGGAAATTCTCCAGCCACTGTACGGCCGCGATATCGAGATGGTTGGTCGGTTCGTCGAGCAGCAGGATGTCGGGGTCGCTGGCCAGCGCCCTGGCCAGCAGCACGCGCCGTTTGAGTCCGCCGGAAAGGTCCTCGAAGCGGGCGTCCGGGTCCAGACCCATCCTGGACAGGGTGCTGTCGACCTTGAGTTGACGGTCCCAGGCGCCCGCTTCTTCCAGCTCGTGTTGCAGCTCAAGCAGGGTGGCCTCGTCGTCGCCATGCCGGGCACGGTCATAGGCCAGCAGCTGTTCGCCGACCTTGCCCAGTCCTTCGGTCACTACTTCGTAAACTGTGCCATGCAGGCCTGCCGGGATGTCCTGTGGCAGTTTGCTGATGCGCAGGGTGGAACTGTGCTCAATGTCGCCGCTGTCCGGCGTAATGTCGCCGGCGATGACTTTCATCAGGGTCGATTTGCCGGCGCCGTTGCGTCCGGCCAGGCAGACGCGCTCGCCTTCGTCGATAGTCAGACTGACCTCGTCGAGCACGGGCAGGTCGGTGAAGCGCAGCGAAATGTCGCGCAGGGTAAGCAGCATGAATGCATCGAACTCCGGGTGGGAGCGCGATTCTACTGGATTATTCAGCCAAAGATGGGGAGATAGCCGCCTTCCAGGGCGTATTGTCTCGCTACGGCATCATTTTCGATGCCGGCCAGCCGCCTCAGGGCATGGTGAATATGTCCGCAGGTGAGCCGTACGGCGCCGCCGGTAGTCGAGGGCATGAGTGTTGCCGGATCGACAGTCAGGGCCTCGTAATGGGCGTTGGTGCCGCCGACCACGCGGTTGCCACTCACGCCGGCGCCGAAGGCCAGCATGCTGGTGACGTTCCAGTGGTCCTTGCCATTGCCGCCGTTGTAGTAGGGCGTGCGGCCGAAGTCGGACCCGACCAGCACGGTGACACGGTCAGACAATCCGGCGCTGTTGATCAGGCTCCAGAGGTAATGCACGCCGTCGATCAGGCTGGCGAGACTGAAACTCTGGTTGCGGTCATGGTCGCCATGGGTATCGAAACCGCCTACGGTCAGATTGGCGCAGGAGGCGACCTGTGACTGGAAGGCGGCAATGGCCACTTCCGCCTGGCCGCGCAGTCCGCCCGAGGGACTGGCGGGCAGAGCGTCAATCAGCCGGTGCAGGTTGCTGTCACTACCTTGCACCGTATACAGCCGGCTCATGGCCACGCGACGCTGTGGCAGGCGCGTGTCAGTGATGAGTTTCTGCAGACGTCGGGTTCTTGCGCTGTCCACCATCTGGTGAATATCCGGGTGCAGGTAATAGGTGGCGTCGTCGTCCAGATTGGCATCCGGTGCGGTGTTGTAGCGCTCGGGATAGGCCAGTTCCCGGAAGATGCCGGAGCCGGAAACGCGGGTCGGGGCGATCAGACCATCGGAATAGTCGTAGCCGCCGTTGGTCAGGAAGGCCAGCGGGCTGTCCGGTGCATCGGCCTGCGCGATGAGGGCGCCCAGCGCCGGCTGGGTCTGTACATCCGAGCCGCTCCACATGGTGCGGGTACCGGTATCGTGGTTATTGGTTTGCATGTCGATACCGTTGATCACCAGCAGGTCGGAGGCCAGATCATTGAAGAAGGCGTCGAAGCTGGTAATGGCCATGTCGTCACGCAGCGTGGAGGTGGCCAGATCAGGGTCGGGGAAGGGCGCGTAACGAATGCCGTTGCCCACTTCGCCAATATCATTGACTGCATAGTGGTTGACTGGACCGCGGTTGTCGGCCCGTGGCGTATTGCCCTTGGGATCACAGAGGCTGGTGGGGTCCCAGCCGCCCCCTGCGTGCACGAAGATGTAATGACGGTTAGGGTCGGCCGCCTGCAGCGGACCATGACGCAGGGTGACAGCGGTCATGCCGACGGAGCCGAGTAATTGCAGAAAATGGCGACGATTCATAATGCTTTCCCCGGCCTTATTCGTAGACGAAGCGGTAGTCGCTGAGGTAATAGACGAGCAATGCCTGCCAGGTGCGCAGCATGTAATTCGCGTCTTCGACAATTCGCTCCTCGTCCGGCAGGGCTTCTCCGGTTTCAGGGTCGTTGGTCAGGTCGCAGGCAAAGTGCAGCCGACCACGCAGGTAATGTCCGCCCTCGTCAATCAGTTCCAGGCCGCGTGCCTGAATGGCCGCCATCAGGTTGCGCAGCTCCAGTATTTCAGGATCGTCAGCCCGGGCGTCCACGCCGAGCAGCGCCCAGTGCAGGTGCTGCAGGTTTGAGATGACCAGTGTGTTTACATCCGGGTCAATATTGCCGTTGTTGTCCAGCAGGCTGTCGTCCGGATGCATGTACGGGAACAGCGCGCGCTCATTAGGGAAGAGGAAAAAGTCGCGGGCGACAGCCTCGCAGGCCATCTGACTGGCCATGCGTTTCTGGGTGGAAGCGATCAGGCCATTGGGTTCGGTGATACGGGTAATGATGCTGTCCGAATCCATGCCGCCATAGAGAATGTGCAGGCCATTACCGGTCAGGTCCAACAGGCGATCACGGTTGCTGCGCTGCCAGGGCAGGCCCAGGGTGGCGACCAGCTTGCGGTGCAACATTTCCGGGGTCAGCAGGCGGTCGCTGCCGCTATAGGCATGGGCGGCAGTGTCGGCTCCGCTCTGCAAGCTGGTCGCACGGAAATAGGGGCCTTTGACGATGGCGCGGATGGTATTGCGCAGATTGTAATTGGTACCTGCGGCGCTGTTGCCCTCGGTTGCCAGATTGTTGGCCAGTTGCTGGAAATAGGCGTCCTGCGCCAGATAGGCGCGGCGTTGCGGAGCGTCTTCGGGAACATCGGCTTCGGGCACCGGAATGGGCGCCTGCCCGGTAATGCCGGTATACAGGGTTTTGACCAGGGATTTGGTAAAGCGAGGGTCAGCCACGATCTGTTCGGCCAGCCAGCGCACCGAGCTGTCGGCATTGCCCGCCAGAGGCATGGGTTCGCCCTTGAAGCCGCGTTGTTCCATGTCGGTATGCCAGCCACCGGTCTGGCTGGTGGGCCGGAACTGTCCCAGGTCGCTCCAGTTCTGATAGATGGAAGCGACCGGGTCGACCACACTGTGGCAGATCGAGCAGTTCGGATTGTCCAGCACCGGATTGGGGCTGTTGATGTCCTCGGCGTCTACCGGGCGGGTACCGTCCAGCAGCAGGACATCGGTGTCCAGGAAGAGCTTGTAGGTGATGCGGGAGCGGTGACGGTTGCGATTGGTCGGCGTGGTCGGGAAGCGATTCAGGAACATGATCGAGGTCATGACCCCGGCATGCGGGAAAGCGCCGTATTGGGGATCGTAGAGCCGTATCGGCTGGAAGTCCTCCGGATCGTAAGGATAGTCAGGGAACGTTGGATTGCTCAGGGTTTTCCAGCTGCGCTGGCCTTCCACACCGTAACTGCGTGCCGAGTAGTAGTTGGCAACGATGAAGTTGCCGGTGAGCATCTCGGTGATGGGGCGATCATTCTTCAGGATATAGGTGATCAGGCGCAGGGCTTCCTGGGCCATGGCATCGTTGGCCTGCTCACGCAGCCAGAAATAGAGATCACGCTCCTCGCCCGGGTCATCGCGGTTCAGGCCCAGCTCGTCGAACCAGCGGCGTTGCGGAAAATCATTGTTGCGCAGCAGGCTGATGGCGTTTTCGCCGCCCAGGTATTTGTTCTGCAGCAGAAAATCGTTCCAGATTTCCATCATGCGGGCATAGAACGCGCTTTCGCGCATGATATTGCCCAGTATCTCGTCAAAGGCTTCTTCGCCCCTGAATTCCAGGTCGCTGAGTTCATTGGCGACCGGTAGTCTGCCAGCCAGGTTGAGGCTGGCCTTGCGCAGCGTGGTCTTCAGGTCGCTGAGCAGGATTTCGTCCAGCAGCTGCGCTGCATCGCCGATGACCTGATCGTTGAAGGCCTGCAGGATGTATTCGGCGATGTTGCCAGCACAGTCGCCGGTGCATTGCGCGCTGTTGCCCAGGGGCATGGTGTTGGCAATGCGTTCGCTCAGAACAGCAAGACTCTGGCAACTGCCGCAGGCGATCAGTGAGGGGCCCTGGGGGGTGCCCGTGCCATTGCTGCCATGGCAGCTCGCGCACTGGTTGGTGTAGGCCGATTGGCCATCGACATTGATGCCACCACCCGAAGGGGGTTCCGGCGGTTCAGGGTCTGGCGGTTCCTCGGACGGGGGTTCGTCATCCGGTGTCCCGTCATTGAAAGCCGTGAGAATGTAGTTACTGACATCCACCGCGCACTGGCCTTCGCACTGCTGCGAGTTGCCGGTGGGCATGGTGTTGGATATCAGCGTGCTGAGGCTGTTGGTTGAGCTGCAGCTGGGGCAGTCAATCAGTGAGGGCCCCGCCGCCGAGCCGTTGCCGCTGCTGCCATGACAGACCTGGCACTGCGCCACGTAGATGCTGCGTCCGCGGGTACTGCTTTCGCTGTCACTGCCCGAGCCGGGCGCCGACTCTATCGGTGTGGCTTCGTCATTCCCGTCATAATCACCCCCGCCGCACGCCGGCAGCAGGGCGAAGAGTACGACCAGCATTGCCAGTCGCCATCCTGCGTTTCTCACAGTTTTCCCCAGTTAAATGCACGGCCCCGTCGCGTTTATCGCGCCCGCACATTAATCATCGTTATGGGAGCCGGCAGGCTCTCCCAGCAAGGATGCCACCTGTTTGGCGTCGTTGTTGTTAGTTGGCGAATATTGTTGGATTACGATCGCATCGCAATCTATTAAAAGGGAAGTGCCTGCGCATGTAAAGTCGTAGCACTGACGTACAAGTCGCGTGATTTACAGGCTAATATGATGATCGCATCCTGAAACTTTGGGGGTATAGCGATGCGTAATCTTCAGCAATATCTGGATGCCTACGGCGAAAGCCACCGCAATCCGGCCAATCAGATCATTCATTTTGTCTGTGTGCCTGCCATTTTCTTTTCCACCCTGGGTCTGTTCTGGCTGATTCCGGTGGGTCAGTGGCTGGGTCTGGAAGGGCCTGCGGTCACCTGGGTGAATGGCGCCACGATTCTGGGTGCGGTGTCCGCCCTGTTTTATCTCAAGATGTCCCTCGGCAGTCTGGCTATGATGGTGCTCTGGTTCGCCGCCAGCGTGGCCGGCATTCTGGCGATTGAGTCTGCAGGCATATCCGTGCTGTGGACCTGTGTGGCCATCTGGGTAGCGGCCTGGATCGTGCAGTTGATCGGCCACCAGATTGAAGGGGCAAAGCCGTCCTTTTTCAAGGAGATCGAGTTTCTGCTAGTGGGTCCCCTGTTTGTGGTGGATGAACTGCGCCACTGGAACGAACGCAAGGCGCATTGATCAAAAGACCATGATGATTCGACGCTGGCCTCTGTTACTGCTGTGGTTGTGCGCCAGTACAGTCTGGGCGGCCAGTACGGAAGTGGTCGAGCTGCGTTACCGCAACGCCGAGGAAATGGCGGCGACTGTCCAGCCGCATCTGGAGCCCGGTGAATCGGTCAGTGGATTGCAGGACAAGTTGATATTGCGCCTGAAGCCGGAAAATCGCGCCAGCATCATGGCGCTGGTGCGGCAACTCGACCGGCGTCCCGAACAGTTGCTGGTGCACGTTCGCCAGGGCGGGGAAGCCAGGCGCCGTGAAAGCGAAGCCGCCGTGTCGGGCCGCTACCGTACAGGCGACGGACGGGTGCAGATCGGCCAGGATCCCCGGCCGTTATCCGGGCGTATTCTGCAGTATGAAACACAGAGCGATGATGGCGCCGAGCAGCAGCTGCGGGTCATGGATGGCCAGTCTGCCGTGTTCCAGGTGGGGCAACTGGTGCCGGTGCCTGGCGGGACAGTGGTGGATCATCACGGCTATGTGCGTCATGGCGGCATCTACTACGAGGAAGTGACCACCGGCTTCGTGGTGCGTCCCCGTTTGACGGGGCAGCGTGTGCTGCTGGAAATCAGTCCGCAGCGCGAAGAACTGCAGCCGGATGGTCGTATCGCTGTACAGCATGCCACCACCACCCTGGAGGTCGGTCTGGGAGAATGGGTGAATGTCGGTGGCGTGGTTGAACAGTTCAACAGCCGTCAGCAGGGCCTGACTTCCTATGGCAGTATCGAGGGTGAAAACCGCAGCCGTGTGGAAGTCATGGTTGAACGCGCACCCTAGGACCTCCTGTAAACCAGCAGTAAACCCTGCGCATATACGGTTATCAACCCAACGCGGCCACGGCTTCCTTGGAAGCGTAGAAAGGCTCAAGCCGGCGGCGGATGGTCGCCTCGATATAACCACTTTCTTCCAGCACCTTCACTACCTGCGGGCCGGCAATCATGACCGCGTTCTCGATCAGTTTGCGGTTGATGCCGGCCGTCTCCAGCAGTCGGGCAAGCTGCATCTCGCCGTATTCGGCAAAGAACTTCTGGATCGCTTCGGCAATCAGTTCGGCGATGTAGTCGGTTTTTCTCAGCTGTACCCAGATTTCGAAGACATAGGCCACGATAGCGTCGACTTCATCGTCATCCAGCACTTCGGATACCGAAACTGGCGTGCGGTGAATCAGCTCCCATATTTCAGCAGCGAGTTGGCGAATACGTTTTTCGCTTAACGCCTGCTGCAGGAAGCTTTCGCTCTGTTTCACGGTTTTCTGCATGTTCCTTGAGATATAGCCGCGCAGCTTTTCCTCCAGGTTGGGTATGCGCTTGCTCAGCACGTCGGCGCCCTTGCTCATCAGTTTGCCCATGCCCGGTACTTTCTGGGTGAAGAGGTTCTCGCTGCCCAGATAGTCACGTATGCCGTTATAGAGAATCTCCGAGACCAGGGTGGCGTAGACCGGGCTGTGTACGGCCTGGTGAATGGCCTCCTGGCGCAATTGTTTCAGATCGACCAGCAGTTCCACGCCGTCATCAAACAATTCCGCATTGACGATATCGGCCACGGAAGTTTCGCGGTTAACCGGCAGCCGCACCAGATGCTTGGCGATGGTGCCGAATATCTCCGGGACGTCTTTCGGCAGAGGTACTTCCAGCGCCACGTGCTGAATAATCAGCGTAATGGTTTTGGGTGTGCTGAACTGATCAAGTGTCATGCCCTCCGCCCAGTCCCAGAAAGCCTGCACCTCTTCCTTCAGACGCCTGTTCAGGGTCTTGCCCTGCCATTGCTTCAGTTCGAATTCGACGTGGGTTTCCAGCAAGGCGGAGAGGCTCTTTTGCGTTGCGCTCATTTGGGTTCCGTGACGGTATGATTATCTGTGGGGATTTTGCAGGCTGGCGCTTCGCAAGGCCAGCCATGGAGCAGAGAGGGAGTAAAGATGCCGGTTCTTGATCCGCCGCGGCGCTTGCAGAATCACAGTCCGCGCATGGGCATGATGCCGGGCGTGTTGACCTGGTTTATGGCCCTGGCCTGTCTCGGTGTGGGTGGCTATATCGTGGCGATCGCGCTCGGGCCCTGGATTCCAGAGCGGGAGCTTGATGCGCCACGCTGGGTAGTGGCTTGCATCGGCGGTATCTTCCTGCTGCCCGGCATGCTTATTACCGCCAGCCTGCTGATACGCCACCGGGCGGCAAGCCATGGGCCGGTTTGGGATCGCCAGCGGCGCTGGCCGCGGCGCCGTCTGGGCGATGATTCGCTGCGCGACCTGCGTTTGCGGTTTCTGTGGGTGTTGGGGGTGGCGGTGTTCCTTACACCTTTCAACTACTTTGTGTCGAAAGACGTCAGTCGTGGCCGCTGGATGTCGCCGGAAGTCTTCGGTGTCGGGTTTTTCGATCTGGTGCTGGTTTTTCTGTTGCTGGGCCTGTTGTTCAAGTTGCTCAGGCGATTGCGTTATGGTCGCAGTTACCTGGAACTTTCCGCTTTTCCCATTGCACTTGGACGCTCCGTCAATCTCAGACTGGAGGCGCGTGCGCTGCAGCCTGGCATGTTGCTTGAAGCGCGGCTCATGGCAATTCAGGCCAACTGGCAAAGCGACATGGTGAGCGGCAGTCGGCGTCAGACGGCTGCCGTGTTTTGCGTGTACGAAGATATCCAGCGCCGGGAGGTACAGCGCGCCGGTGAGTGCCTGCTGGAGTGGCAGTTGCCGGACGCGCCGGCAACCACGCTGGGTGAATTCCCGACGGCTTACTGGGAGCTGCATGTGAGCGCCGCTCGCCGGGGGATGGATTATTCAGCCGGCTTTTTGTTGCCGGTCTACCGCGTGTGATTTGCTTAAACTTGAGGGGAAAAAATTTCTCGTGTGGCTAACCGGTTGAGTCGGAGTCCCGGCTACCGGGTGCTGGCGCGGCCAGGCAGGCCGAGCAAAAGGCCCCCGGGCAGCCTAGTTTTCGGTAGTCGCCGCCAGGTAACCGGAGTACTTCGGGTTGTCCACCGCCAACCGGTTCAGGGTCTGCTGCCGCAAAATCGATAACAGCGCCGGATTATCCTCGCCAAAGTCTCCGTTACGAATACGCTCGGCCAGCTGGATGAGCAGGTGTTCCATATTGTCTGCTGTTTCCCCGAGCAGATCGGCAAGTTTGTTTATAAGCACTGTGTCCGGAGACTGTTGCAGTTCACGTTGCACAATGCCCAGCACATTGATCGCGACACGCGTGTTGAATTTCTGATTGGCGGCATCACCGTCGTTTATCGCCGGTAACAACTTCTTTTCCATGAACCCCGAGACGGCTTCGAGCAATTCGGCGGCATTGGGCAGCTGAGTGGTCTTCGTGCTCATGGCATGCGTCCCTCGATCAGGTCCAGCAGATCCAGTTCCACTTCGGATACTCGCCGGCCGATGGCAGCACGCTCAACAGAACGCACTGCGCCGCTTATGTGGAACATGGCCTGCAGTACGCAGATGACGCCCCACTTGAGGGTGCCGAAGACTTCCCAGAAACGGGCTTTCCCCGGATCTACGTTGATGCCGCTGGCAGCTTCATAAGCGCTATAGAGGTCTTCCCGCTGGCCGAAGCCGCCGACGGCCTGATCACGATGGCCGAAACGCCAGGCATTCACACACAGCCAGCCCAGGTCTTCCATGGGATCGCCCAGGTGGGTCAGTTCCCAGTCCAGCACCAGTTGCAGACCCCGGGTATCGACCAGCAGGTTGCCGTTGCGGAAATCACCGTGCACCAGGCAGGGCATGACTTCTTCAGGTAATCGCTTGCCAAGCCAGCGCAGGGCCAGTTCAAACACGGGTGAAAGCAGAGGTGTGTTGCGATACATGGCCTCAATCTGCTGTAACTGGGGGGCGGCAGTCAGTTTGGCCAGTTTAGGCAGTTTGTCAGTCGGCACGGCATGGATAGCGGCCAGCGTCTGGGCACAGTGCAGTGTCAGGTTTTCCCGGGCGACAGCGAATCCGGGTTTTTCCAGAATGCGTTTCGGCAGGGTTTCGCCTTCGCCGCGGCGCATGACATAGCCTTCGCCCAGTTCGTCTTCCTTGTCCAGAATAAAGGCCACGGCCGGAGCGGGCACACCATGGCGGGAGGCGGCCTGCTGTACTTCGGCCTCGGTGCGTTTGTCGACACTGACGCCGAAGCCCTGGCCGGTGGCCGAGCGGCGCAGTATCAGGGCCTGCAGGCCTTCCGGTCCGTCCACATCGAGCGCATAGGTTTCCGCCGATGCACCGGCCGACAGCCGCCGGCAGGCGCTTAGCTGAAAACCTTCGCCGCAATGTCGTTGCAGAGCCGCCAGCAGGCGGCTTTCCAGTTCACTCATCAGGCCGGGAACCCGGCAGGACGACCGTCGATCATCTGGTCCAGATATTCCGCCATGCCGTAGCCGGTATGACCATTACAGGTAAATTCGGTCATGGCTTCAGTGATACGGGTGTGCAGTTCCCGGCCCTGCGTGTCCTTGCGGCGGTTACGCAGGGGGATGAGTGACAGGGCACGGCCGCTCAGGCGGTAATCCACTCCACCCTCTGTGCGGAATTCGGCAGTCTGACCAATAGCCTGCTGACGATCGTCATAGTCCGACGCCAGACGAATCTCGCTGACCATGTCGTTTGTAACCCGGCCCTGTGCGTCCCGTGTCATGACCACACCCCAGTGCAGGCTGGCACCACTGCGCTGGGTGATGACCGACAGCATCATGGCCAGATTTTCATTGAAGACCAGGGGTAGCCAGCGATACCAGTAGATGTTCTGCCAGTAACGTGGCCCCCAGGAATGATCGCGCAGGCCATAGCCGCTGATGCGGAAACTCTCTTCGCCGATCTGCAGGTCGCCACTGCCGGAAAGGTGTTGTTCGTAATGACCGCGGGCAAAGCTTTTTTCAGGATCCAGCGCAATCGGCTGGCCATCGGCCTGCACCGGTTCACCACCGAAAGCGGGTGCGAGGTCGTTGAATGTCAGGCGCAGTCGGCAGGGCAGCAACGGATTGCGGGTAAAGGCATCGCGCGGGTTTTCCATCTGCTGCGGTTCGTCCAGCACACAGAGCATGCCCTGGTAACCGAGTTGTAACTGGCGAAAAGGTTCGACCACTTCAAAACGCATGCCGGCGGCATCGAAAGCATCATTGTGATTCAGGTCGGGACGTTGATACATGAAGCCCACGCGGCCGTCCGGCAGATACAGGCAGCAGGACATTTCCGCATGCCCTTCATTGGGCCGGTTGCCCAGCCGGAACCACCCCCCCATTTTCTGGCGGTGGTCAAAAAGATTGAAATACATGCTCTCGTTGAAGTTGCTGGCCGCTTCCAGCGGATGCATGTATTCGTCCTGTTCAGACAGGCGCAGAGTCGTGCCGGCAGGGTGCATGGCGGTCTCCCGTAATCGCCGCACGAGTGTGCGACGCCAGGCCGGCAGCGGCAAGGCCGCCTGATAATGTGCCTTACCCGGCGGGCTCCAGTCGCACCAGCTTGCCGTCATCATCATCGGTAAGCAGGTAAAGATAACCGTCCGGTCCCTGGCGCACATCACGGATGCGCCCCAGCTCGCCTTCCAGCAGCTTTTCTTCGCTGACGACCTTGTTGCCATCGAGCGTGATGCGGTTCAGGTAATGAAACTTGAGCGAGCCCACGAACAGGTTGCCGCGCCAGTCAGGAAATTTGTCGCCGGTGTAGAAGGTCATGCCGGAAGGGGCAATTGATGGCACCCAGTAATGCAGGGGTTGTTCCATGCCCGCTTTCTCCCTGCCCTCGCCGATGCGGGTGCAGGTCACGTACTGGCAGCCATAGGTGATCACCGGCCAGCCGTAATTGGCGCCGGCCTTGACGATATTGATTTCATCGCCGCCCTGCGGACCATGCTCATGCACCCACAGCTGGCGGGTCTGCGGGTGCAGGGCCGCACCCTGGGGATTGCGGTGTCCGTAGCTGTAGATCTGCGGCAACGCGCCTTCCGTGTTCGCGAAGGGATTGTCCTGCGGGATGCTGCCATCGTCCTGCAGGCGCAGTACCGAGCCGGCGGCATCGTCCAGTTGCTGGGCGCGGTCTTCGTCGCCGCGCTCGCCAATGGTGACATAAAGCAGGCCATCGTCGGAGAAGACCATGCGTGAGCCGAAATGGCGCCCGCCCCGTGATTTGGGTTCCAGCCTGAACAATGTCTGCCAGTGAGTGAGACGGTGGCCTTTAAGTCGGCCCCGCCCGATATGAGTGCCATAGCCGCCGTCTCCGGGCGCGGTATAGGACAGGTAAACCCAGCCGTTGCGGGCGTACTGTGGATGCAGCACGACATCCAGCAGTCCGCCCTGGCCGCGTTCGACAATTTTCGGCAAGCCCTCAATCGGCCTGGGGTCAAGTGCGCCATTGCGGAATACGCGTAGCCGCCCTGGCCGCTCGGTGATCAGCATGCCGTGGTCGGGCAGAAACGCCAGACTCCAGGGATGATCCAGTTCCTCTGTCAGGACAACCGTGTTGACCTCTGTGGCCCAGGCAGGCGCCAGCATCAGGCCGATGAGAAGTGCTGCTACTGCGTGTATGCGCTGTCGAATCATCTTTATCCGCCTTGATTACCTGAAAGCCGTGAAGACCGGTATCATTCGGCCTTTCGATTTTCAGCTATTGAACCCGGTGAACCATGATAGACCAGGCAGAACTTGAACTGTTCCGAGACAACGTGCGCCGCTTTTTTGCGGAAGAAGTCGAGCCCCATTACGAGCAATGGGAGCGCGATGGCCGCATTCCGCAGGAGCTTTACCTGAAAATGGGTGAAACCGGCCTGCTATGCGTGGACGTGCCCGAGGAATACGGCGGCATCGGCGCGCCTTTCGAATATTCCATGCTCATTGTGGGCGAAGCGGCCAAAATGGGTTTCCTGGCCCTGGCCAGTAACCTGTCTGTGCATTCGGATATTGCTGCGCCTTACATCCTGCACCTGGGTACCGAGGAGCAAAAACAGCATTACCTGCCGAAAATGGTGTCCGGCGAATGCATTGGCGCCATCGGCATGAGTGAACCGGGCGCCGGTTCCGACGTGCAGGGCATCAAGACCAATGCCAAGCCGGATGGCAATGGCAACTACGTGATCAATGGTTCCAAGACCTTTATCACCAATGGCCAGAACTGCGGCGTGGTAGTGCTGGCGACCAAGACCGATGCCTCGGCCGGCGCCCGGGGCACCACCCTGTTCCTGATGCCCAGTGATGCTGAAGGCTTCAGCCGCGGTCGCAATCTGGAAAAGATCGGCCAGCATGCCGCGGATACCTCGGAGCTGTTCTTCAAGGACGTGAAGCTGCCGGCCTCGGCCATTCTGGGCAAGGAAGGCGGGGGGTTCGGCCATCTGATGGACGAGCTGCCGCGTGAGCGTCTGGTGCTGGCCGTCAGCGCCGTGGAGCACGCCCAGGGTGCACTGGATCTGGCGCGTGATTACACACTGGAACGCAAGGCCTTCGGTCAGCCGATCGCCAAGTTCCAGAACACCCGTTTCGAGCTGGCCCGGGCCAAGGCGGATATTGAAGTCAATCGCGCCTACCTGGAAAAGGCGGTGGCGGCCTATGCCGAGCAGAAGCTGGATGTGACCATGGCAGCCATCATCAAGTACGCGACCACGGAAATGGAATGCCGGGTCTGTGATATCTGCCTGCAGCTGTTTGGTGGTTACGGTTATATGACCGAGTATCCGGTATCCCGCTATTTCGTGGATTCCCGTGTACAGCGTATCTACGGCGGTACTTCGGAAATCATGCTGGAGGTGATCGCCCGCGACGTTGTGGGGCGCTGATCCCGACCGGATATACAAAGCCCGCTTTGGCGGGCTTCTTTTTTGCAGCCTCTTTATTTCCCCGGACGCCCCGGAGAGGATTCTCCGGGCGGAACCCTGCATACTCGGCAAGGTCATGGAAGAAGGGGGCGTTATGAAGCGTATTCTGAAGATACTTCTGCTGCTGGCTGTTATTGCCGCTGTGGCCGTGGCCTGGCTACTGAATCATCGCCCGGACCTGACGCCTTATGCGTCGTTGTGGTTGCCGCCTGCGAAAGAGGCGCCGGGCAAGTTGCGTATTACCAACCTGGGGGTGTCGACCCTGCTGATAGACGACGGCGAATCGGCCATCATGACGGACGGCTTCTTCAGCCGGCCCGGCCTGCTCAAGGCCCTGGCTTCCCGCATCGATCCCGACCAGGAACTTATTACGGCGGGCCTGCAGCGGGCCGGTGTGGAAGATCTGATGGCGGTACTGGTGGTGCATTCCCATTACGACCATGCCATGGACGCGCCTGTGGTTGCACGGCAGGCCAATGCCCTGCTGGTGGGTTCCGAATCCACAGCCAATGTCGGCCGCGGGCTGGACTTGCCAGAACATCAGATCATGGTGGTCGAGGGTGGCGAGACCATGCAGTTCGGCCGTTTTCGCATCAGTATCCTTAATTCCAGGCATTTCCCGCACGGCCAGGCCATGGGAGATATCGAAGCGCCGCTGGTGCCGCCGGCCAGAGTCACGGATTATCAGGAAGGGGCGAGTTATTCGATTCTGGTGGAGCACGATGCAGGCACTGTGTTGATTCAGGGCAGTGCCGGCTTTGTGGAAGGTGCCCTGGATGGTAGGCAGGCCGACGTGGTCCTGCTGGGCGTGGGTCTGTTGGGTACACGTGACGAAGACTATATGAACGCCTACTGGCATGAAATGGTGGCGACCACCGGCGCCCGCCGTGTCATACCGATTCACTGGGATGATTTTTTCCAGCCTTTCGGCGATCAACCACCTGCCTTTCCCTATCTGCTGGATGACTTCGAGGCATCCATGACCTTTCTGCAGGGTAAGTCGGCGCAGACCGGGGTCGATCTGCGGCTTGCGCCGGCCTGGGTGGCGGTGGACCCTTTCGAAGGGCTGGGCGACTAGATATCAGTCAGCGCGGTGGTCTCCTGACGCAGCCAGTAGAGCGCCTGCACAAAGCCAAAGCTTTCCGCACCCAGCATGACGAAGTTGGTTGAGCCGGGCATGCCGTCGATTAGCAGGCTCAGGATACGGCCCAGGATCAGGCCCCCCAGGATCAGCGTGACCAGCCACAATGCCGGCACTACACGGGTCTCTTTTCTGACACTGCTCATCATGAACAGGCCGGCGACCAGGGGCACAGCGCCGGCGCTGGCGCGTAACTGGTTATAGGCGCTGATGCCTTCCAGCTGCAGGCCCACTGGCGCGGCCAGGGCTGTCACGGGATCGATCAGGGCGTAGACGCCTACGCCGGTAAATATCAGGCCGGTGATAAACAGAAATGCCAGCATGGGATATCTCCTGTTGATTGTCAGAGTGCAGGGAGTTCAGAGGTGCAGTGCGGACAACGGCTGGCCTGGATGGCAATCTCCGAGCAGCACTGCGGACAAGTCTTGGTGGTAGGTTCGGCCGGTGGCGCCTCTTCTTCCCGGCGCATGCGGTTGATGCTGCGCACCAGCAGAAAGACTGCGAAGGCCACGATCAGGAAGCTGACAACGTTGTTGATGAAGATGCCGTAATTGATGGTAACCGCTCCGGCCGCCTGGGCATCGGCAAGCGCCACATAGGGTCCGGCTGTCGCGCCCTGCTTGAGCACCATGAAGAGGTTGGCGAAATCGACATCGCCCATCATCAAGCCGATGGGCGGCATGATGATATCGCTGACCAGGCTTTTGACAATGGTGCCGAAAGCGCCCCCGATAATGATGCCCACGGCCATGTCGACCACATTGCCGCGTATGGCGAATTCCCTGAATTCCTTGAACATTTGCGATACCCCCGGAGGTGAAAATATTCTGGCTTCCACTTTATAGTGATCGACAAAACATGTGAACAGGGGTAAAGTGACGCCAGCATTCGCTTCAAGCCGTGTTACCTCGGTCCCTCGTTACCTGTTTCCCAAACAGTTTTCGCTTTAGTTACCCAGCCCACGTTTCTTGATTGCCAGTGTTACCGGCCCTGATTGTTCAGTGGTCTTTTTTATTTTTTTGTTATCAAGGAACATTTAAATGTCCAACGCAGTTACTGGAACCGTGAAATGGTTCAACGAAACCAAGGGTTATGGCTTTATCACCCCGAATGACGGAGGCAAGGATGTATTCGCCCACGCCAACGAAATTCAAGGCGAAGGCTTCAAGAGCCTGCGTGAAGGTCAGAGCGTAGAGTTCACCATCACCCAGAGCCCGAAGGGCCCGCAGGCCTCCAATATCCGTCCTGCGTAAGCAGCCCGGACGTTGTGCGAAAAAGCCCCGGTTTTCCGGGGCTTTTTTGTTGCCACAACCCCCTCGATCCCCCTTGACTCAAGGGGGAAGTTCCCACAACCCCCTCGATTCCTCTTGACTCAAGGGATGGTTTCACAGCGCTTATTGCAATCTGGCGGCCAGGCGCGGGTGATGCCAAACCGGCGTCAGCGCCGAGGGCAGGGCAGGCAGTTTGCCAAGCTGTATCCAGCGTTGTTCTTCACTGTGGAAGTCCGAGCCGACTGATCCCATCAGGCCGTATTGCAAGGCCTCCTTTGTCGTTTGCTCGATCTGTTGCGTATTGGAGTGCCCGCAGCAAATCTCCAGCGCATCGCCGCCGGCTTCGGTGAAAGCCAGATACATACGTTGGCGCCAGGCCGCGCTCAGGTTATAGAGCATGGGGTGGGCTAGCACGGCCAGGCCGTTGGCGGCATGAATCCAGCCAATGGCCGTTTCCAGATCGACCCACTCGGAAGAGACATAGGCGGGTTTGCCAGCGGCCAGATAACGCCGGAAGGCCTGTTTCATATCCTTGCATTGCCCGTCTTCGATGAGGAGGCGGGCAAAATGGCTGCGCGTGATTTGTGAGCTCCCTGCCAGGGCATCGATGCGTGGCAGGACGTTTTTCACGCCGATTTTCTCGAGTTTTGCCGCAATCTGTTCAGCGCGTACCCGACGTATCTGCTGCAAGCTCTGTAATCCGGTCGTTAAGGCCGGGTTTTCGGGATCAATGCCCAGGCCGACAATGTGCAGGGTCCGCTTTTGCCAGCGAACGGATATCTCAACCCCGTTAATCAACTGCAGGCCGGTTGTCCGGGCCGCGGCAGCAGCCTCCTGCAAACCGTCGATTGTGTCGTGGTCGGTCAGGGCCAGCACAGTCACGCCTGCCCCCGCGGCCTTCTGAACCAGCGCCTTGGGTGGCAAGGCGCCGTCCGAGGCGCTGGAGTGGCTGTGCAGGTCAAAACAGGCCTGGCTGCTCATAAATTTCCGTTCAGGCGATATTCATGCAGGGGAGATAACACTGTACCCGAAACTGCTGCAAAGGCACGCGGTTGGGTCTTGGGAAAACAGGAGATTGATATGAAGAAATTCATAACGGGTAGCGCCCTGGCGATTGCCATGGTGGCCAGCCCTGCGGCCTTTGCCGGTCATGATGACGACAAGATCGTCGGTGGTCTGCTTGGCGCCGTGGTCGGGGCCGCTATTGGCAGTGAGGTGGGCGGCCATGATGGCGCCTTCATCGGGGGTGCCATCGGCACAGCTGTGGGCATCGGACTGGCCGGTGATCGCGACCGCGACCGGCATCGCCATGCTCACGGCTACGGTCATGCGCCCCACGGCCATGCCCACGGGTATTACGGTAAACATCATCGGCATGACCGTTATTGCGGCCATGGCAAGCATCATGGTCACAACAAGTATCGCGATAGAAAACATGTGCGCGACCATCGGCGTGATCACAGACGTGACCATCGACGGGATGATCGGCGCTGGCGCCATTACGAGGCCCGCAACCGGCATGATCACCGCCGCTGGTAGGTGGTTGCATCCTCATGGATGGCCCGCCTGGCGGGCCGTCCTTTTGCGGTCATTAAAATGACATTAGTGCCTACAATAATTGTCAGAATTTGCTGACTGACGCCGGACACCTGATCGGGAAAACTGACAAGCAAGGAGGATAAAACCTCCGTTTCCAGGGTCAGTGTTCAGGAGGCGGCCATGGATGACAAAGACATTGTTTATGAAGGCTACTTTTCCCAGCCCGGACATGGCGGCAAGCAGAAGCTGGTACGCATGATCGTAGATTTTGCGGAAGGCAAGATCTTTGTCATCCGTGCGGAGTCGGAGGCTTACCACCCGACCCGGACACTGGTGACCCGCTTCGTCGAACCTGATGATGAAGACTGGCGTGCGGGGCACGGCATGGCCTTCGACGCAGCCCGCCAGCACCTGGAAGACCTGGTGGTCATGATGGGTACGTTGGGTTACGTCGAACTGCCCGGCAGCCCCGGGTGGCTGCAACCGCTCAACAATGTGTTCCAGTGTTATCTGCAGGCTGAACGCTCGCGTCATCCACTGCCGCTGATGCACTGAAGCCGGCCCCGCCGGCCCTTGAAATTGCCCTTGCATGCGCTAGCTTTCATAACTTGATGCAAGTCAAAGCAACGCATGCCATCCCGTGGGAATCTGGTGTTTCCGCGGGATGGAGGAGGCGGCATGAAACGAGTCAATCCGCTCGACGCAGCATTTCTTTATGTAGAGTCCTACCGCACCCCCATGCACGTGGGCTGTCTGCAGGTATTCAGTCCGCCGGAAGATGCCGAGCCGGGTTACGTGCAGGATCTGGTGCATGATTTACGTTTGGCCTCAAAGTTCGCACCGCCCTTCTCGCTCAAGCTCAAGCCAACACCGCTACCGCTGAAGGGCGTATTGCCGGCATGGGTGGAGGACAATGACCTCGATATTAACCACCACCTGCAGCAATGGGCTTTGCCTTACCCGGGCGGACAGCGTGAACTGGGCACACTGATATCGCGTTTGCACGGCCTGGAACTGGATATGGAGCGGCCGCTTTGGGAATGCCATTTCATCGAGGGTCTGGAGGGTGGGCGATTCGCCCTGTTCACCAAGATGCATCATGCCCTGATCGATGGCATTGGCGGTGTGCGGTTGCTGCAAGCCATGCTGAGCACCGACCCCTCCCTGTGCAACATGCCTGCACCCTGGGAGCCGCATCCCGGCACGGGCCAGCCGGATCACCTGGAACCGACACATCATCATGACCAGGGCATGCTCAATCTTCTGCTCAGGCAGGCATGGGTGCAGGCGCGTACCCTGCCGGGCCTGTATGGCGCTTTTTCCGGCCTGGCAAAGGCCGCGCTGGGCAAACGACAGAGCAGCCTCAAGACCCCCTTTGCCGCGCCCAGGACCCGTCTCAACGGACGCATCTCCACGGAGCGGCGCTTTGCCACCCAGCAGTTGCCGCTGCCGCGCATCAAGGAGATCGCGCAACGTGCCGGTGTCACCGTGAATGATGTTTTTCTGGAACTCTGTTCCTCGGCCTTGCGCAAGTATCTGCGCGAGATTTCCTTTGTGCCGGAAAAGCCGATGATTGCCGGGCTGCCGATGTCGCTGCGTGCCAAGGGCAATATGGATATGGGGATTCAGGTCACCTTCATTCTGGCCAGTCTGGCCACGGACATCGACAATCCGCGCAAGCGTCTGGAGGCGATTCACGCCTCCACCACGGCCGCCAAGCAGAACGTCCAGCAGCTGGAGCACGCCGCCTTCACCGAGTACACCCTGATTCTGATGATGCCCTATATCCTGCAGTTGGTGACCGGTATGAGCGGGCGCGGACGGCCCATTTTCAATGTGGTGATATCCAACGTGCCGGGGCCGTCCCGGACGCTGTACTTCAACGGCGCCCGGCTGGAAGCCATGTATCCGCTGTCTATTGTTACCCACGGTCAGGGTATGAACATTACAGTGATGTCCTATCAGGACACGCTGAATATCGGCTACACGGCTTGTAACAAGACCGCGCCACATATCCAGCGCCTGGCCGTGTATACCCTTGAGGCGCTGGAAGAACTGGAGAGCTGCTATCGGCCCAAACTGGTGCGCAACAAGGGTGGCCGTGGCAGGCGCGATGTTGCCTGAGTGGTTTCAGCAGGTCGTTTTCAGTGGGGCCACAGCGCCGGCAGCTGCGCGAACAGGGTCAGCAAGGCGGCAAGTTCACAGACATAGGTGATGCCGGCGCCCGCACGGCGGGCAGTGAAATTGCGGCCGATCATGCCGTAGCCGTGAATGCAGCGACTGAGCGTGAAAGACAACACCAGGATGGCCAATAACGTACTGCTGCTGCCGGCCAGGGACATGGCCAGCACGACCAGGCAGAAAATGGTGACATGCTCCAGCGCATTGGCATGTGCCCGGATGGCCTGATTCATATCCGTATCGCCGCCATCGCCATAGGCGATGCGCTTTACGATCCGGAGCCGGGAGACGTGCAGGGCCAGAAACAGAATGAGAAATCCGTTCAGCCCGACCAGAGTGATAAACCAGAAGTAGTTATCCATGCTGCTCATTAAGCCGCACGCCTGTAGGGAATCGCAAACCTGGCGAAGCTGACCACGGTGCTCACGACCTCTGCATCCCGCAGTATCCGGTTATGTCCCAGTCCTTTCGTGGCGAACAGCTTGGCACCGGGCCAGTACCGGGCATTTTCCTGCGCCTCCGCGAACGGCATCATCACGTCGTCCTGGTCATGGATAATGAGACCGGGGATACGGAAGTCGCTGGCAAGCTGGCTGATTTCCACTGTCTCCAGTGGTGCGCCGGTATGTTCTTCCACAATGCTGAAAAAGCGTTCGCGTGCTGCGGCAGGCAGGCCGACAAAACCGGCAAATCGCTGCAGCACGCCCCGCAGGCCCGAGGGGCCGGCGATGAGTACAGCCGCACGCACATTCAAGCCGCGGCTGATCGCCAGTGCTGCGGCGCCGGCGCCCATGGAATGCCCGATTACCATGGCCAGAGGGCCGAGTTCTTTTCCGGCTTCCAGCAACCCCTGCATGAATACCAGCGGGTTGGCTTCCTTGCCGGGTGAGCGTCCATGCGCCGGTGCGTCCACGGCAATGACCCGGTATCCAATTTCCACCAACCGTGGCGCAAAACAGGCGAATTGCGAGGCGCGGCCTTCCCAGCCGTGCAGGCAGAGTACGACAGGCCCCTTGCTGCCCCAGCTGATGGCCGAGAGTCCGTTTTGCAGGGTGAAGCGCTCGCCGGCATTAATGGCGGCCTGCTCCCAGGGGCGGGTCGGCAACCGTCGGGGTGTCATCAGCATACGCCGCGCTACCCGGGCCGTCAGGCCCGGAGCGAGGCGGCCGCCGACGCGATTGGCGATCCGGATCAGATTCATGCTGTTCATGGTGGTCGTCTCAGGGGGCGAACGTCATGGCGGGCATGGCGAATTCCATGATCCGCCGTTTCATGACGCGGTGTTCCTGTTGCCGCTGTTCAAAGCGCCGGCGGTTTTCGTTTTCCCCATCCGGGCTGATAGCTCCGGGGAATTCACTGGCCGAGATCATGCCGCTGGCGGCCAGAGGCAACACGGGGGCTGCGATGCTTGCGACTGCCTTGTCGGCCATTGCCGGCTGAGCGGCCAGGGCTGCAATCAGTATGAGAGCAGCTGTAGAGGGTTTGAGAAGCTGCATGTTTGGCTCCTGTGTGAGTTTGCAGCTAGACTATTCTTCATCAAAACACAGATAAATGTGGTTATTGGAATATTATTATTTCCATTATGGAAATAGTGAGGCGGTGTGGAAAAAGTCCGATATATGGTCACTTTCGCCCATGTGGTGAAAGCCGGGAGTTTCGTCGGTGCCGCAGAGCGCCTGAAACTGGCGCCGTCTGTGGTGAGCAAGCATATCTCCAAACTTGAGTCCGAAATGGGCGTGCGTCTGCTCAATCGCAGTACGCGCAGCCTCTCCCTCACCGAGGCGGGTACGGCCTTTCATGAGCACTGCGCCCGCATCGTGGAGGAGCTGGAGCAGTCCGAAGAGGCGGTGGCCAGCCTGCAGGCCGAACCCCAGGGGCGCCTGCGTATCAGCACTACCAGCTCCATCATCAATTCCCTGCTGACGCCCATGATCCCCGGGTTCCTGGAGCAATATCCCATGCTCGAACTGGAGCTGGTTGCCGGGGATCGGCTGGTTGATCTGGTGGAAGAGGGTTATGACATGGCGCTGCGCATTACCGGCGAACCGTCCGAGCATCTGGTGGCGCGTTATCTGTCGCCCATCAATTTCCGTGTCATGGGTTCGCCCGCATACTTTCACAAGCATGGACGGCCCGAAAGGCTGGAAGATCTGCAGCGTCATATCTGCCTCAACTATCCCGAGCCGCTGGCGCAGAAATGGATATTCCGGGAGGGGCAGCAACGCGTGGAGGTTGATATCCAGAGCCCGGTTCAGGTCAATAGCGTGGATGCCCTGCGTCAGTTGGCATTGGCAGGCATCGGGCTGGCGTTGTTGCCTACTTATGCAGTGGCTTCGGAGCTGACCAGCGGCAAGCTGCAATGTGCGTTGCCGGGATATCAGGGCTTTGGGGAGGCCAAGTTATATGCGGTGTATCTGCAGAACCGCTACGGCTCGCCCAAGATCAAGGCTTTTGTGGAATACATCACCGAGTACGCGCGCAGACTGCAGCTGGAGACGCTGGGCTGTGGCAAGGGTGACAAGGGCCGTTAAACCGGCACGGTCACCCGCAGGAAGCGCTTGATCAGTTCCACAAGATCGGGGAAATTGTCCACTACGGCATCCGGCTTGTGCGGGTGATGCGTGGTATCGGGGGATATCTTGACCGCTATGGATCACCCAAGCTCCGGCTTTTGTTGAGTATCTCGCGCGTTACGTGCAGGGACTGCCACTGGATCATCCGGGGCGCGTGGCTACGATACTGTAGAATACCTGCTGATACAGGCTTGATGCTGCAGGCAGAATGTTCAGCACCAACAGCCAACGTTCACAATTAGGAAATGGTGGGAGGTTATCTTGAGGCGTGCCGTTGCGTTATTGCTTTTCGTTCTTGGTTTGGCGTTATGGGCGACAGAAAGCGATATCGCCGAGCTGATTATCAAGCAGGACCGGATACTGCTGGGGCGCTACTCGGAAGGCCATTTCGCGGCCCTCTTTGTGTTGACCCTGCTATTGTGGGGATTGGCGGCAGCCCTATGGTCGGCTGTGTCGCTGCGTAGTGCTCTGGGGAACTTTGTCTTGGCCGCGGCATCGACATTGGTGGCGTTGCTGGTGGTGGTTTATCTGTCGAGTTTTATCGGCGGTCCGGCGCGATATGTTGAACATGCGGCGGACAATGAAAAAGATGGCGAGTCGGTCCAGGCGGCCGGTATTCTGCGCCACCGGCCGCCCAATGAGGTTTATGAGCTGGTATATAGTGATGAACCAGCCACCGCGCGTTCCTACCCCGGCCGACCTGCCGGTTACGGCGATGTCCCCATCGTACTGACATCCGACCGTAACGGGTTCAGAAACACTTCCGTACTGGATAGCTATGACATCGTCGCTGTTGGCGATTCTTTTGTAGCTGGTTCGCATGTATCAGATGGGCAAGTCTGGACTGAACTGCTCAGTAACAGTATCAGCCGTTCCATCTATAACCTTGGTGTTTCCGGCTCCGGGCCGAGAACCTACTACAACAACTTCAATCATTATGCGCTGGATTTAAAACCCCGCATCGCCCTGGTCATGTTATACGCGGGCAACGACTTCAAGCCTGAAGTGGCCGTGCCGTTGGCGGATAACGTTAAGACCGTAGCGGATGAAGCGGCTCCGGTACCGCAGGCAAGCCGTTGGGAGAAGCTGGATGAGCATCTGTCCAATGCTTACAAGCGCTCACCTGTCAAGGCTGGCTTGCGGCGTTTCTCAAGTGCTGTTCTTCAACCGATTAATGCCGACCGGCGAGTCCCGGGCTATGAGGAAAAGCTGGGATTCATGCCGGTCAGGGTGGAAACGGCTGGCAGTGTCGCTCACTACAGCTTCAAGCCCAGGCGGTTGCTGTACCTGAATCAGGATAGCGACGGCTTTGCGGCTTCTGCAGCGTGGCACTCCACACGCTCCATTCTGGAAGCTTTCATCTCCCTGTGCGAGGAAAACGGCATTGTGCCGGTATTCCTCTATGCGCCCAGCAAGCCCCGAGTCGTAATGCCGCTGATCGAGGACCGCGTGCCGGCCCACCAGTTATGGAACTTTGCAAGTTACAAAAGCAGGTCTTTGCCGGAGCCGGAGGTGTTCAAGCAGCAGCTCTATGAACGCTTGAACGGTCAGAACGAGGTGTTCATGCAGTGGTGCGGGGATGCCGGACAGCATTGTCTGGATCTGACGCCGGCCCTGATTCGTGCAACCGGCGCCGGTAAGCAGACCTACTACAGCTATGATCAACACTGGACGCCCGAGGGTAACCAGGTGGTGGCCGGGGAGGTCGAGCGTTATCTGGCGCCGCTTATGTCAGGTAACCAGGCACGGTAGGTGCATGACGCGGGCGTGATCAAAATAGCGTGTATATGAATGGAGCGACAGCAGAACCCTGTCCCAGGACAATGAGCGCGCCCAACAACACCATGACCACCATCAGCGGCAACAGCCAGAATTTCTTGCGGGCGGCCATAAAGCCGGCCAAGTCTTTAAGCAATTCCCACATTAGTAGGGTTTCTCCATGTGTTGTCGGTCCGGGCGGGAGCGTTTGATTCGATAGCTATCCGCCTCTGGATCGGCCTTGAGATGCAAGGGGTTCTTGCCGAACAGTTTCATGATCAGGCCGATCGGTAACATGATCCCGTAAAACAGTATCCCCAGTATCAAGCGGGTGTTGATCCACCCCATGACATCCCCGAACTTCATCCAGACGATGTACAGGGGACGAAGTAACGCCGGTGCCAGCAGGGCCGGCAGCAGAACGACACCGCTGACATACCATGGCCAGAGCGGCCAGTCCCGGCTCAGGAGCCAGGGCAGGAAGAGTCCGAACAGAACCAGCACGATGCCTGCGAAGATCAGGCCGAAACTCCGCAGGGTGCTTTTGTCGATTGAGTTTTTCGCAGTCATGGGCATTATCAGTCCAGTTCGAATTCCCGACGCCAGTCGCCACTGTCCTGCCAGGCGGGTTGTTCGTGCTTGTGCAGTAGCACATTTTCCATTACCAGGCAGTCCATCTCCGTCCGCATGAAACAGCGGTAGGCATCTTCCGGAGTGCTGACAATGGGTTCGCCCCGCACATTAAACGAGGTATTGACCAGAATCGGGCAACCGGTTTGGCGTTCAAAGCTCTCCAGCAGGGCGTGGAAACGCGGATTGGTTTCGGCATGCACAGTTTGCAGGCGGGCTGAATAGTCGACATGTGTTACTGCCGGAATCTCGGAACGCGGCACCTTGAGCTTGTCCACCCCGAACAACTGTTGCTGTTCACCTGTCATCGCAATGCGCTTACCTTCTACGACTGGCGCTACGATGAGCATGTAGGGGCTGGCGCGATCATGTACAAACCATTCGGAAACGCGCTCGGCCTTGATCGCCGGGGCGAATGGCCGGAACGACTCGCGGTATTTGATTTTGAGGTTCATCACGGACTGCATGTCGCGTGAGCGCGGATCACCGATGATGGAGCGACCGCCCAGGGCGCGGGGGCCGAACTCCATGCGCCCCTGAAACCAGCCAACCACTTTGTCTGCAGCCAGGATTTCCGCAATTTTGTCGGAAAAGCTTTCTTCTTCAAGCAGATGATAGGGAACGCCTTCCCCTTCAAGGTAAGTAACGATTTCGGCACTCGAATAGCGCGGTCCCAGGTAGCTGCCCTGCATGCTGTCCTGCGGAGACGGTTGACGTGGCATTTCCAGGTATTCATGCCAGATCGCCAGGGCAGCGCCGATTGCGCCTCCGGCATCACCGGCGGCCGGCTGAATCCAGATATCTTTGAAAGGGCCTTCACGCAGTAACCGGCCGTTCGCAACACAGTTGAGAGCCACTCCGCCGGCCAGACACAGATAATCCACGTTCAATTCCCGCTGTACTGCCTGCGCCAGCTTCAGCACTATTTCTTCGGTAACCACCTGGATGGAGCGGGCCAGGTCCATTTCGCGCTGGGTGATTTCGGATTCCGGTTTTCTGGGTGGGCCGCCGAATAAGTCATGAAAACGGGCAGAGGTCATGGTCAGGCCCGTGGCGTAGTTGAAATAGCGCATATCAAGGCGAAAGCTGCCGTCGTCCTTGATATCAACAAGATTCTCCAGAATCAGGTCAACATACTTCGGCTCCCCGTAGGGCGCCAGGCCCATTAACTTGTATTCCCCCGAGTTGACTTTGAATCCGGTGTAATAGGTGAACGCCGAATACAACAGGCCCAGGGAGTGAGGGAAATGGATTTCCCAAAGCGGAGAGATGCGATTGCCTTCCCCAAGCCACACTGAACTGGTAGCCCATTCCCCTACGCCGTCCAGACACATTACGGCGGCTTTTTCGAAGGGGCTGGGGAAGAAGGCGGATGCGGCATGTGCCTGGTGATGTTCGGTAAACATCAGCTTGGGCAGTTGGCTTTCCTTAAGACCGCTGAGCTGGCTTAATTCCTGCTTCAGGGTCTTTTTCAGGTACAGCTTCTCCTTGAGCCAGATCGGCATGGCGGTCAGGAAGGAACGAAATCCTTTGGGAGTGAATCCGAGATAGGTTTCCAGCAGGCGCTCGAATTTCACCAGAGGCTTGTCGTAGAACACGACATAATCCACATCAGCTAGTGTTATGCCGGCTTCCTCAAGGCAGTAGCCTATGGCTTTTGCCGGGAAGGCGGCATCATGCTTTTTGCGGGTAAAGCGTTCTTCCTGGGCGGCGGCTATGATTTTGCCATCTCGCACAAGAGCCGCAGCACTGTCGTGATAATAGGCGGAAATGCCCAGGATGAGGTTGCTCACAGTATTTGCCGATTAGGGATAGTCTGCATATTTTATATGATTACCTTCTTGGTACGGTAACGCGCAGGAAGCGCTTTGCCAGTTCAATCAACCGCGGAAAATTGTCGACCACCGCGTCGGGCTTGTGCGGATGGCGGGTGGTGCCGGGGAATATCCTGTCTATCCATGGCTGATCCCAGCCGGCGCCATTGTAAAACACTGCCGTGACTCCTGCCTCCTTGGCGGCCACGACGTCGGTGGTGCTGTCGCCGACATACCAGCAGTGTGTGTCAGGTGGCGCTGCCAGGTTCTGCAGGGCCCTGAGCAGCAGATCCGGCGCGGGTTTGCGATGCGCCACTTCGTCGCCGCAGACCATGGTGTCGAACAGATCCCTCCAGTTCTCGCCACCGACGTTGGCGACTTCCTGTTCCATGAATTCGCGTTTGCGGTTGGAAATGAGCCCCAGTTTGAGATTCATGTCACGCAGATTCTGTAGCTGCTCGGGAATTTGCGGTTCCAGAGGCATGGCTTCGCCGACGTGGCGACGGTAGCATTCGTCGAACTCGGCATGGGCAATGCGTTTGGCATCTTCATCGCCGCCGAACAGCACTTCGAAAATGTCAGTGCGGGATATCTTGCGTTCCGATTTTATGCGGGGATGCAGGCGGGCATGGTCGCGTACGTATTTGACCAGTCTGGCGTCCTCCAGTGAGCGGCTTTGCTCGTAAGGCACCAGCCGCTCTATCAACCCCAGTTCCACCAGCTTGGGCAGCACGTCATCTACGGCGTGATACATGGCATCCATGGTATCCACCAGGGTGGCGTGCCAGTCGAAAAGAATGATCCTGGGTTTGGCCTGCGGCAGATTAAGGATGCTCATAGATCTACAGTGTATAGCCAACCGGGCTTGGTAGCCGACCGGTCAGAATACTGGCTGTCAGCGCTTTCCTACAGTTGATATCGGGTACTCCCCGACATATTTCTGACAGGATTTTCACTAAAATAGGCAGCATATCGACTTGCATGAGGACAAGTCGCCGGCAATTCACAGGGAGTGATCAATGAAAATACAACTATGCCGCGGCTGTGGCCATGGCGTGATTGCCAAATCGTTGTCTCAGTGCCCGCATTGCCGCCGTAGCCTGAGCCCCTATCAATTTCACAGACTGGTGGTTTCGTCCCTGCTGCTTTCGACGATGAGTTTGCTGTTGGGACAGCAAATGATACCTGCCGCCTCGATTCTTGAGGCAGGCGTGGTGTTCGACATGCGCCGTCCTGTGATCGAACAACAATCCACCCGCTCGGCAACGGAAGAGACTTCTGTCCGATTGCCCGAGCTCATCGCCACCCTGGAACAGGCAGTCGAGCGGGTAGCGGACAGGCTCTAGTAGAACAGCGCCGCGTAGATCACATACAGCCATGAAAGCAGGCCATGCAGTATGGCCCAGCCGATCGATTCGTTATGGTTGTAGCTCACGGCAATCGCCAGCATGGTGCCGAAGCCGAACATGCGGGTAGCCACCGGCACAGGAATGATCCGGGTTCTGAAGTTTTGCCATCGCTGCTGGCTGCCGCCGGGTATGTATTCGCCGGTACGGGGATTCTGATCGTCGTACATGTTCTTGTCGGGTGCTGCTGAAGATATCCTAACGTTAGCAGACAACCACTGACAGGGGCAGCGCAGGCGGGCTCCTTTTAGTGAGGGAATGATCTATATCAAGCCGCGCGTCATCATCCCGTTATATCCTGTAGCTAGACTACAATACACAGAACCTGGCCTGATTTGTGCTTGGAATCTGTTGCCCGAAAAAGTTTTTCTCCGTGCCGGAACATTGCACAGCTCAGCCGGTCTAGAAAGACTTCAATAAAGCGCATATGGATCCGGAGGAGGCACAGATGAGAAAACTCAGCCCGATCGACATGGCCTTCCTGCTGGCCGAGGGGCGTAATCAGCCCTTTCATGTGGGGGCTCTGTGTATTTTCGACCCGCCCAAGGATGCGCCTGAGGACTTCGCTGCCGAAATTGCCGGGCGACTGCGAGCATCTACCGCGGCCGCACCACCCTTCAACCGGCGACTGGAAAGCAATTGGGGTGTCAAATCCTGGGTCGAGTCCGCCGATTTTGATCTGGCGCAGCATTTTGTGCACCTGTCTCTGCCCAAGCCAGGGCGTATTCTGGAACTGCTGGCCATGGTTTCACGCGTACACAGTGCGCATCTGGACCGGGCTTATCCGCTGTGGCGCACCTATCTCATCGAAGGCATTGAAGACGGCCGCATCGCCCTGTATTCCAAGATCCATCATTCGCTGGTAGACGGCGTAGCCGGTTTGCGCCTGATGATGAAATCCATGTCGCCGGACCCGCTGGAATCGACCCGTATGCCGGCTCCCTGGGAGTTGCACCCTTATCGCGTGAGCAAGCGTGCCTCGTCTTCAGCGGCGGCCGTCAGCAGTACCGCAACCGCCATGCATTTGCTACGTTCGGGACTGGCGTCGACGCCGACTGTGCTGAAGCATCTGCAACATTTTGTGCACGACTACCGGGCGCATAACCGTGATCTGGTCACCAGCGTGCAGGCCCCCAACACCATTCTGAACAGCAGGGTAACCGGCTCGCGGCGTTTTGCCGCGCAGTCCTATTCCACTGCGCGTATCAAGCGTATCTCGCAGGCATTTGATGCCACCTGTAACGATATCGTTCTGGCGCTTTGCGGGGCGGCGCTGAGGCGTTACCTGCTGGAACTGGACGCGTTGCCGGACAAGCCTCTGACGGCGATTGTGCCGGTGTCGCTGCGCCGGGATTCCGGTGATACGGGCAATGAAATCGCCTTTGCGCTATGTACGCTGGCGACTCACATCAGTGACCCGCTCGAGCGTGTGCGGCTGGTCAAGGGCTGCATGGATTACAACAAAGCCATGCTGCATGACATGACGTCGCACGAAATACTGGCCTATTCCGTTGCCACGCTGGCGCCCGGGCTGCTGACCTTCCTGCCGGGTATCAATCACAACCATCGCGTGGCGAATGTGGTGATTTCGCATGTGCCGGGACCGCGGGAGGAAGTTTACTGGCAAGGTTGCCGCCTGGATGGCATGTACCCCGCCTCGCTGGTGCTTGACGGCTTTGCCCTGAACATTACCCTCATCAGCCGGCACGACAATATCGATTTCGGCATCATTGCCTGCCGCAAGTCATTGCCCAGCGCCCAGCGCTTGCTCATTCACCTGGAAACTGCGCTGGAGGAACTGGAGGTGGCTCTGGGTTTTCTGCGTCGCGAGGACATGAAAGCCGGCAAGGCGCCAAACCGGCGCAAGCAGGTAAGTGTGCGTTCGGCTGCCGCCTAGGCAGTTGCTCTCAGGTTGCCGATAACTTCGTCCAGATTGTCGGCGAGCTGGATACCTTTATTGCCGCGGAACAGGCCATAGCGTTTCATTTTCTGCTGCAGTTCCGGTTTTACGTGAATCAGGCAAAGGCTTGTGCCGCGCTCGGCCAGTTCCTGGGCAATGGATTCCAGGTTGCTCATCGCCGTGGTGTCGAGCAGGTTGACGTCCTTGATATCCAGCACCACCGTATGCACCCGGCGGTCAACAGCAGATAACACCTTGAGGGCCTTGTGGGCGGCGCCAAAGAATAGCGGCCCGTTCACGTCATAAACCACCAGTCCCTCAATCTGCTGATGCTCGGCATGCGGGTGCTGCGTATCAATGACCGAGGTTTCGGTCAGTTCGGTAATGCGCTTGATGAACAGTACCGAAGCCAGCGCCAGGCCCACGGCTACAGCGACCTGCATGTCCACCAGCACCGTCAGGCTGTAACAGACCAGAAAGACCATCACATCGGGCCGTGGTGCGCGGGTGACGATGCGCGCTGCATGGCGCACTTCACTCATATTCCAGGCCACGATCATCAACACGGCCGCCATCGACGCCATCGGTACGCGCGAGAGGATGGGGGCCAGCAACAGGATAGCCAGCAGAATGAACAGCCCGTGTACGATGGCGGCGACCGGTGTGCTGCCGCCGGAGCGGATGTTGGTGGCCGTACGGGCAATGGCGGCGGTCACCGGAATGCCGCCGAAGAAGGCCACGCCGATATTGCCGATGCCCTGGCCGATGAGTTCGCTGTCCGGGTTATGGCGTTCACCGGTCATGCCGTCCGCTACGGTGGCGCAGAGCAATGACTCCAGTGCGCCCAGCAGGGCAATGGCCAGAGCGGCGCCGGTCAAGGATTGCAACATGCCGATGGACAGCCCGATCGGGTTGCCGTCCGGACCCGGCAGATTCCAGGGCAATACAAAATGTGGCGCAATTGGCGGAATACCGGCGCCGATGACGCCGCCGATTTCGAACCGGAAGCGTGAGGCGATGGTGTCGATATCCGGCAGGTTGGCGTTGCCGTTGAATAATGCGGCCAGACCCAGGCCCAGCAGCAGGGCGACCAGATAAGCCGGGATCCGGCCGGGCACCCGCTTCCACAGGATCAGTGTGGCCAGCGTCAATGCACCGACCAGCAATTCCTGCCAACGCAGGCTGGGCAGGGCCACAGCCAGTCCCCGGATTTTTTCCAGGAAGCTGATGCCGGTGTCTTCTGGCTGCAGGCCAAGAAAATCCTTCAGTTGCAAGAAGCCGATCACCGTGCCTATGCCGGAGGTAAAGCCCACGATCACAGGGTAGGGAATCACCTGGATCAGGCGCCCCAGCCGGAACAATCCAAAGCCGATCATCATGACGCCCGCCATGACGCCGCTGAGCAGCAGGCCGCCCAGGCCGTATTGCTGGACCACCGGCAGCAACACCACCACGAAGGCGGCGGTAGGCCCGGAAATGTTGACGCGGGAACCGCCCAGCAGGGCGATGAGTATGCCGCCAATAATAGCCGTATACAGACCGTGCTGAGGCGGTACGCCGCTGGCAATCGCCAGACCCATGGACAGGGGCAGGGCAACAATGCCGACGGTAATGCCGGCCATCAGGTTTTGCGGCAAGCTGGAGATCAGGCTTTTGTCGGCTAGAGCCTCCCTGAGGGCGGCAGCAATCATGTTTTGAGCATCAGAAGGTTATTGGGACGGTTATTGGTCGGCACATTCAACACAGAGCGTAGTATAAGGCAGGGCCTTGAGCCGGGCGGCGGCAATCTGCCTGCCACAGCGGTCGCAAATGCCATATTCGCCATCGTCAATCTTGACCAGGGCGCGGTTGATCGAAGCGAGTTCCTTTTCGGATTCCTGCTGGATGGCCTTCAGCACATCCTCGTTTTCCCGTTCGGTGACTTGCTCGGAGAAATCGGCTGGCCGTTGCTGGGCGAGATCCGCCTTGACTGAGCTGATGCGCTCGCCAAGTGCCTGCTTGCGGGTCAGCAGCGTGTCCCTGATGTGCTTGTGATCATCCATATCGCTCTCTCGGTGTGGTACCCGTTCAAGCATAGTTGGACAGGCGAAAGAGCGTATTGACTCATATCAACCCGCCGCTGTTCTGGCGCCGAAGACCGTCATGCCCTGTTTGCGCAAGGCCGACCAGGTCCACAATCCACCGAGGAAATCCACCAGCGTAAGACCGACATAGATGGGGTTCATGTCGAAGGCGAAAACCATGGCGACAAATACCAGCGGAATGATCAGACGCATTTGTGCCGAGTAGCGGCAAAAGGCCAGTACGTTATTCGACCCCAGTTGGTAGTAGTAGTAACCCACGATCATGGTGACCACGCCCAGCATGCGAATCCAGTCCAGCCCTTCCACAGGCCAGCCCATCAGCTGCAGGGGCAGGGCGGGCGCCAGAATCATGCTCAGACCGGCCAGTAGCGGGTAAAAGCTGAATAATTGAATGGTGCGGCAAGCGGGGTTCATGACGGTTTCCTTGGTGTTTTTTATGGGCCAGTGTGGTGGTTTATGTATCGTCCTTTTGTGAGGATGTCTTGTGAATTTTGCTACTTCAGATTTATCACGTTAATGGTATTATTTTATGCTCTGATTTTCAGGCCTTAGAAGAATGACGACGGTATTTAAAAGATTAGTTGACCGATTTAAGGCCGATGGGGCTGCTTCTACTATTAAACAATGCATAGGCTTTGTTTTGCGCAGGCTGCGGCTTATAGAAGACGTTGAGGGAAGGCGTTTATTTTTATCTAATAAAATTAATAAACTATTTGATTCCACAATTGCATATGGGCCTCTTAAGGGTTTCGTTTTTTCCAGGCATAGTTGGTGGGGGCGATATGATCGTGCCCCTATGATACTGGGCTTGTATGAGCGTGAAGTTCTGGCATCAATCATAAATAAGACCCCGACTCATAATGTATTTATAGATATTGGTGCTGCTGATGGATATTACGGGGTGGGATTGATATATGCCGGATTTTTTGAAAAATCTTATTGTTTTGAGACTTCATCAAGAGGGCGCAAGGTTATCGCAGATAATGCAATAGTAAATAATGTCTCCGATTGCGTGGAAATATTTGGGCACGCGCAGGCCGATTTTTTTGAGAAAATACCAGAGCAAGAAAGATCGAAAGCTGTTGTTCTGGTTGATATTGAAGGGGGAGAATTTGACATTTTTACAGAAAAAGTCTTTATGGAGTTCAAAAACTCCATAATTTTAATAGAAACGCATAGTTGGGCGGTCGAGGATTTTGCAGAGAAGCTGAATATGCTGAAAAGCAAGGCAAAAAAATATTTCAATATTAGCGAGTTAAAAACAGCTAGCCGTGATTTGTCTGCCATCGAGGAGTTAGCTAGTTACAGGGATACGGATAGGTGGCTAATGTGCTCTGAGGGGCGCCCCTGCCTTATGACTTGGTTAAGGCTTGAACCTCTCAGTCTATAATTCTTTAAACCGGTGTATGTTCAGTCACTAGCTTGCCGCGAGACATCTTGATAAGCAACGTCAGCGCCCACAGGCAACCTAGTGTTTCCAGGATCAGGAATGCCCACAGGGTGTTACCCGGCACACCATCCACGACGAGACTCACCACCCGCCCGAGTACCAGGCCGCCGGTGAAGAAAGTCAGCAGAAACAACGCGGGCTTCTGCAAAGCTATTCTGAAAGCACCTGCCACCAGAAACAGGCCCAGCAAAAGATGCATGCCGCCGTAATTCGCCCGGATCTCATTGAGGCTGTTGACTGTGGTTAGCTGGATGCCAAGGGGGTCGACAGCAAATTGAGGCGACGTCAGGCTGATTGCGCCAACGGCCGCGAATATCAGCCCCGCAACGATTAGCAGAATTTTCGCCATGGTGTTGACGCCTGCCATCAATGAATTTTAAAACCTGCTGTGACCAGCAGTAGCGAAATCAGCCAAATAGCCATACCGGGCAACAGGGTCAGTGCGCCAGTCACTCTTTTCCACCATGCTTTTTGCAATGTCAACCAGGTGGACAGGCAGACCAGTGCTCCCGGAATAAAGAATATACCCGCATAGAGCCAGAATTCCCGCATCAGGAAGCGGTGATGCGTGATGCCATAGATCCAGGTTAAAGCAGTCGCTGCATAGACCAGTGTGATGACCGTTTTCATTGAGTGGCTATGAAATAAAAAGGGGCCGGAGAAAGCTCGCGACCCCTGAAGTAGTGACGGCGTTATTAGCTGAGGTGACCATTCACCAGTTTGGTCATTTCGAACATGTTGACCTGGCTTTTGCCACCGAAGACGGCCTTGAGCTTGTCATCGGCATTGATGTTGCGCTTGTTGGCCGGGTCCTGCAGGTTGTTGCTCTTGATGTAAGCCCAGATCTTTTTGGTGACCTCCGTTCTGGGCAGGGGTGCAGAACCCACCACTGCGGCAAGCGCGGCGTCGGGCTGCATGGGTTTCATGAAAGCTGCGTTGGGTTTACGAGCCATAGTGTCTTCCTCCTTCTGGTCTCTCCACTACTGAAAGTAAAAAACCCGCGAGAAGCCTTGTGGCTTCACGCGGGTTCTTGCTCATCCCGTTAACTCCTACCAGGCGGTTCGTTAGTCCCAACTCAGGGTCCCGCCTGCCTGATATTCGATAACTCGGGTCTCGAAGAAGTTTTTCTCCTTCTTCAGGTCCATCATTTCGCTCATCCACGGGAAGGGGTTGGTGGCTCCCGGGAAGAGCTCGGCCAGGCCGATCTGTGCACAGCGCCGGTTGGCGATGAAGTGCAGGTAGTCAATGAACATGCTGGCGTTGAGTCCGAGTACGCCGCGCGGCATGGTGTCATGGGCGTAACGGATTTCCAGCTCGGTGGCCTCGCGAATCATGTCGCGGGCCTCTTCCTTGAATTCTTCGGTCCAGACATGCGGGTTTTCGATCTTGATCTGGTTGATCACGTCGATGCCGAAGTTCATGTGCATGGACTCGTCGCGCATGATGTACTGGATCTGCTCGGAGGTGCCGGTCAGCCGGTTCTGGCGACCGAAGCTGAGCAGCTGTACAAAGCCGACATAGAAGAAGATGCCTTCGAACACCACGTAGAAAGCGATCATGTCGCGCAGCAGGCGCTGATCGTCTTCGACGGTGCCGGTCTTGAAGTTGGGGTCGGCCAGTGACTGGGTGAAGGGCAGAGCCCAGGCGGCCTTGTCGTGCACCGCCGGAATCTCGCGGTACATGTTGAAGACTTCGGCTTCATCCAGGCCGAGTGATTCCACGCAGTACTGGTAGGCATGCGTATGCACCGCTTCCTCGAAGGCCTGGCGCAGCAGGTACTGGCGGCATTCGGGGTTGGTGATGTGGCGGTACACGGCCAGCACCAGGTTGTTGGCGACCAGCGAGTCGGCGCTGGCGAAGAAGCCCAGTGAGCGTTTCACGATGGCGCGTTCGTCATCGGTGAAGGCATTGGGGTCCTGCCACTGGCCGATGTCGGCCGACATGCTGATTTCCTGCGGCATCCAGTGGTTGGCGCAGCCGTCCAGGTATTTTTCCCAGGCCCACTTGTACTTGAAGGGCACCAGCTGGTTGAGGTCGGCCTTGCAGTTGATGATCTTCTTGTCGTCCACCTGGATGCGCGAGGCGCCCATGGCGACGTCTTCCACGCCGGTGGCGCCGCCATGGTCGATGGCGTTCGGGTCCGGGTGATCGACATCCTGCGTGCCCATGCTGGGCGGCATTTGCGGCGCCTGCGGGGCGGACGGTTTCACAGTTTGTGTCTGTGGTTCGTCATTCCAATCTAACATCTTAAAACTCCTTCTCTGTCTAGGTGGCAGCCGTGCTGTTTATGGGTAGTGTCGGTCGCCTTTGGTGTAAATAAATGTCCTGCGTATCAGTGCCGGGTCAGTTTCGGTGTCAGCACCGTGACTTCACCGGTTTGTGTGAAGGGGGAATCGCAGACCTCTTCACAACTGACAATTTCGGGTTCGATCCACACATGGCAATCAACAGACAGAAAGCCGAGCTGCGAACTGGCTACCAGGCGGGCGCGTTTTTCATTAGGCGCCCGCACCTCAACCCGTCTGGGCCACTGGATAGCATCGGTATTCGGTGTCAGTCGAAATATCGCCATGCTTGATACCTCCCTCAAACCTCATTCCAAAACGGGCAGGTCTGTCTTTCTGGCTTGTCAGCTGGTACTTGACCAGGCGACCCGCCGACGGTCGCAGCAGCCTCTGATCGTTTGCCGAGTACGATAGGCATTTGAGTCGACCCGCCGAGGGTCGCATCCCCACTTCGTGGGGCCCCTGCTCCGCCTCTCAGGTCTCTTACTGACACGCTTCACAATCCGGATCAAGGATTGAACAGGCCTTGGGCATGTCCGCCGCGGGTTCGGGGGCCGGGGCAGAAGCGGCCGGGCTGGCCTTTACGCTGCTGCCTTCGGCGCCGCGTACCTTGTTCAGGCGGTCGTCGCTGATGGTGGATTTCTCCGCATGGGTGGCGCCCATGGTGCGGAGGTAGTAGGTGGTCTTCAGGCCCTTGAGCCAGGCGTGCTTGTACAGTTCGTCCAGCTTCTTGCCGGAGGGCTGGCTCATGTACAGGTTGAGGCTCTGGGCCTGGTCGATCCACTTCTGGCGGCGCGAACCGGCGTCCACCAGCCACTTCGGATCGATCTCGAAAGCGCACTTGTACAGCGGCTTGAGATCGGCCGGGATGCGGTCGATGGGTTGCACGGAACCGTCGTAGTACTTGAGGTCGTGGGCCATGACTTCGTCCCACAGACCGCGTTCTTTCAGGTCGTCGACCAGGTAGGGATTCACCACCGTGAATTCGCCCGACAGGTTCGATTTGACGAACAGGTTCTGGTAGGTCGGCTCGATAGACTGCGACACGCCGGTGATGTTGGCAATGGTCGCGGTCGGCGCGATAGCCATGGTGTTGGAGTTGCGCATACCCACCTGCTTGATGCGGGCGCGCAGGCCTTCCCAGTCCAGGGTCTGGCTGCGGTCGATGTCCAGGTATTCGTTGCCGCGGTTCTCGGCCAGGATTTCGATGGAGTCGATCGGCAGGATGCCCTGATCCCACAGCGAGCCCTTGTAGCTGGCGTAGGGGCCGCGTTCTTCAGCCAGATCGCTGCTGGCCTTGATGGCGAAGTAGCTGATGGTTTCCATGCTGCGGTCGGCGAATTCCACCGCGGCGTCGGATTCATAGGGCAGGCGCAGCTTGTAGAGTGCATCCTGGAAGCCCATCATGCCCATGCCGACCGGACGGTGGCGCAGGTTGGAATTGCGCGCCGTGGCGACCGAGTAGTAGTTGTACTCGATGACGTTGTCCAGCATGCGCATGGCGGTGCTGATGGTCTTTTCCAGCTTGGCGGTGTTCAGCACCATCTTGCCTTCGGCGTCGGCTTCGACGTGCTGCGGCAGGTTGATGGAACCCAGGTTGCAGACTGCGATTTCCTTGCCCGGCGAAGTGTTGAGCGTGATTTCGGTGCAGAGATTGGAGCTGTGCACCACGCCCACGTGCTGCTGCGGGCTGCGCAGGTTGCAGGGGTCCTTGAAGGTGAACCAGGGGTGGCCGGTCTCGAACAGCATGCCCAGCATCTTGCGCCACAGATCCACGGCCTTGAGACGCTTGAAGTTGCTGATTTCGCCGCGGTCAGCCTTTTCCTCGTAGCGGGAATAGGCTTCCTCGAACAGCTTGCCGGTGAGGTCGTGCAGGTCGGGCACGTCATTCGGTGAGAACAGGGTCCACTGGCCGTCTTCCATGACCCGCTTCACGAACAGGTCGGGAATCCAGTTGGCGGTGTTCATGTCGTGGCAGCGGCGGCGGTCGTCGCCGGTATTCTTGCGCAGGTCGAGAAATTCCTCGATGTCCTTGTGCCAGGTTTCCAGGTAGGCGCAGACGGCGCCCTTGCGCTTGCCGCCCTGGTTTACTGCTACGGCGGTGTCGTTGACCACTTTCAGGAACGGTACCACGCCCTGCGATTTGCCATTGGTGCCCTTGATGTGGGCGCCCAGGGCGCGTACCGGGGTCCAGTCGTTGCCCAGGCCGCCGGCGAATTTGCTCAGCATGGCGTTGTCGTGAATGGCGCCGTAGATGCCGTGCAGATCGTCGGGCACCGAGGTCAGGTAGCAGCTGGACAGCTGCGGGCGCAGGGTGCCGGAGTTGAACAGCGTCGGCGTCGAGCTCATGAAGTCGAAGGACGACAGCAGGGTGTAGAACTCGATGGCGCGGGCTTCGCGGTCCACTTCGTTGATGGCCAGGCCCATGGCGACGCGCATGAAGAAGGCCTGCGGCAGCTCGAAACGGGTGTTCTTGCTGTGCAGGAAGTAGCGGTCATAGAGGGTCTGCAGGCCCAGGTAGGTGAACTGCATGTCGCGTTCGGGCAGCAGCGCCTTGCCGAGCTTGTCCAGATCGTACTGCGCCAGTTCCGGATCCAGCAGCTCCAGTTCGATGCCCTTGGTGACATAGTCCTTCAGGTACTGGGGATACAGGTTCTTCATTTCCGCCTGGGTGGCGGTGTCGGTGCTGCTGCCCAGGAAGCGCAGGGCCTCGTGGCGCAGGTTATCCAGCAACAGGCGGGCGGAAACATAGCTGTAGTTGTGTTCGGCCTCGATCAGGGAGCGGGCGCACAGGGTCAGAGCCTGGGCCAGTTCCTTTTCAGTGATGCCGTCGTAGAGGTTGCGCAGGCTGTCATTGATGATGCGCTCGGCATTGACATCCCCCAGGCCTTCGCAGGCTTCGTTAATCAGGCGGCGCAGGCGTTCTTCGTCCAGCGGCTGTTTGCTGCCGTCGGCCAGGCTGACGTGAATGGCGGCCTTGGCTTCGGTTTTCTTGCTGCGGGATTTGGTGGCGGCTTCAGCGGCGCGTTCGCGGGCGCGTTCAGCACGGTAGAGCACATAACCGCGGGCCACCTTGTGGTTGCCGGAACGCATCAGGGCCAGTTCTACCTGATCCTGGATATCCTCAATGTGCACGGTGCCGCCGCCGGACAGGTTGCGGGTGAGTGCGCTGGCGACCTGCTCGGTCAGTTCCTTCACCGATTCGTGAATACGGCCGCTGGCGGCTGCGCCGGCGCCTTCCACGGCCAGGAAAGCCTTGGTCATCGCAACTTCAATCTTGCTGGCGTCAAAAGGCGTGACCTTGCCGTTGCGGCGGATGACGCGGTAGGCGCCGGGCGCCGTGGCGGAGATTTCGGCTGCGTTCCCGGAATGCCTGGGCGGCGGGTTGCCGGAGGCGGGAACTGAAGTCTCAGTGCTGGCGGTGTTAGCTTGGCTCTGCATCGGGTTGTGCTCCATTGCGATGTGGCGCTGTGTTCTTGGTCGGGTCCTGCGTGGCTTTCCGGATCAGTGGCCTATCCGGGGAAGCAATGCCTGACGCAATACTAGATTTAGGTATTCCCCCTGCCTGCGTCTGGCGTGTTGGACACTATATAGGGTGGGCACATGGGGTCGTCAAGACTATATCTTGTGGATATGAGGGTGTTGCGGGGGATAGTCCGGTGGGTAGCCTGTGGATAAGCGGTGGAGTATTGCCGCAAGGCCTGTTATCACGGGCTTTTCCTGCAGGGGGAAGACACGGTGGATAACCCGGAATTTGACAGTGGTCGTTTCCCTGTGCGAGCGCCCCCTCGTGAGCGCGATGTAAGAGGGCTGCGCGCTGCACTGCGCAAAAATCCTATAAAACAGCAAGTTAGCTTCATCTTCTTTTAATCAATCTGTTTATGCGGATAAACAGATTGATTAATTATATGGTCTGGTTCATACTGCTTTTCCCTTTTCGGCGGGGCCTGGCGCCCAAGGAGTATGGTCATGAGCAGACAAATATCCGTTATCCACAGTCTGGGATTTCCCCGTATCGGGGCGCGCAGAGAGCTCAAATTCGCCCTGGAAAAATATTGGCGCGACGAGCTGGGGCAGGCGCAATTGCAACAGGTTGCGCGCGATCTGCGCGCCCGGCACTGGGCGCAGCAGGCCCAGGCCGGTCTGGATTACTTCACCGTCGGCGACTTCGCCTTCTACGATCAGGTGCTGGACACCAGCGCCATGCTGGGTTGCGTGCCGGCCCGTTTCAGGCATGCCGGCGGTAACCTGGATCTGGACACGGCCTTTCGGATGGCCCGGGGGCGGGCGCCCACGGGCGCCGATACCGATGCCTGTGAAATGACCAAGTGGTTCGACACCAATTACCACTACCTGGTGCCGGAATTCGAGGTTGGTCAGCAGTTCAGTTTATCCAGTGAATCCCTGTTCGAGCAGGTGGAGGAAGCGCAGGCGCAGGGCTATCCGGTCAAGGCGGTCATACTCGGGCCGCTCACCTGGCTGTGGTTGGGCAAGGCCCAGAGCGGTGTCGACAAGCTGGACTTGCTGGATTCGCTGTTGCCGGTGTATCGGGAAATACTGGCGCGTCTGGCGGCGCAGGGCGTGGAATGGCTGCAGATTGATGAACCGGCCCTGGTGCTGGATTTGCCTCCGCAGTGGCAGCAGGCATATCGGCGCGTCTACGCTGAACTGGCGCAGGCCGGTCCGAAGTTGCTGTTGGCCAGTTATTTCGGTGCGCTGGGTGACAATCTCGACACGGTATTGGCTCTGCCGGTGCATGGCCTGCACATTGATGCCGTGCGTGCGCCGGAGCAGCTGGTTGAGGTTGCCGAAAGACTGGGCAGCGATCAGGTGCTGTCGGCCGGGGTGATCAATGGGCGCAATATCTGGAGGGCTGACCTGGATGCCCTGCTGCAGCGACTACAGCCGCTGCATGCGCAGCTGCAAGACCGTTTATGGCTGGCCCCCAGCTGTTCGCTGTTGCATGTGCCGGTGGATCTGGAGCAGGAAGAGGGGCTGGATGCAGAGCTCGGATCCTGGCTGGCTTTTGCCGTGCAGAAGCTGGGCGAGCTGGATCTGCTGCGCCGGGCCCTGGCAGGCAGTAGTGATGCCCAGGTTGCGGCGCTGACCGCTCAGCGGCAGGCACTGCAGGCGCGGCGCAGGTCGCGGCGTATTCACAAATCGGCGGTTCGCGAGCGTGCGGCCGGCGTCACGGACGCCATGGCCCGGCGTGCCTGTTCCTATAAGGAACGGGCGCAGAAGCAGCATGAACGCTTTGCGCTGCCCCTGTATCCGACAACCACCATTGGCTCGTTTCCGCAGACCGGGGCTATCCGCAAGGCACGCAGCCAATTCAGGGCCGGAGAAATCCCGGGTGATACCTACCGTCATCGCATGGAAGCGGCCATCGCCGAGGCGGTGTTCCGTCAGGAAAAACTCGGCCTGGATGTGCTGGTGCATGGCGAGGCCGAACGCAACGACATGGTGGAATATTTCGGCGAGCAGCTGGAGGGCTTTGCTTTCACCCGATTTGGCTGGGTGCAGAGTTACGGCTCGCGCTGTGTCAAACCGCCCATTATCTACGGTGATGTGTCAAGGCTGAAGCCCATGACGGTGGAGTGGGCCGTGTATGCCCAGTCGCTGACCGGTCGGCCCATGAAAGGCATGCTCACCGGTCCGGTGACCATCCTGCAATGGTCCTTTGTGCGCGACGATCAACCGCGCGCAGAAACCTGCCTGCAGATCGCTCTGGCGCTGCGCGACGAAGTGCTGGATCTGGAGCGCGCCGGCATCGGCATGATTCAGATCGACGAGCCGGCGTTGCGCGAGGGCTTGCCGCTGCGACGGGCAGAGTGGCAGGACTATCTGGATTGGGCGGTGCAGGCTTTCAGGGTAACGGCAGCCGGCGTGGATGATGCCACCCAGATTCACACGCATATGTGCTATGCCGAATTCAACGACATTATCGAGGCCATAGCGGCGCTGGATGCGGATGTCATCACCATCGAAACCTCGCGCTCGCAAATGGAGTTACTGGCCGCATTCGAGGATTACGAATATCCCAACGAGATCGGGCCAGGCGTCTACGACATCCATTCGCCGCAGTTGCCCGAGACCGGGCATATGGTGAGTCTGCTGCAACGGGCGGCGCGTAACCTGCCGGCCAGTCGGTTATGGGTGAATCCGGACTGTGGTCTGAAGACGCGCCGCTGGGAGGAGGTCGAGCCGGCCTTGCAACGCATGGTAGAGGCGGCGCAGGAGCTGCGGCAGCAGGCTGCCTGAGAGGTCTGTGGCTGCCTGCTCAGGTCGGCTGTGGGCTCAGATGCCCGAGGAAACCCTCAACCGCCCGGCTGAAGATGTCATTGCGGTCGCCGGCCACCATGTGGCCGGCGCCTCCCACTTCAGCCACTTCGGCGTGGGGAATCCGGTGGCGGAATTCCTCGATGATGTCGTCGGTAAGGACATCGCTGATCAGTCCGCGCACCAGCAGCACCGGCTGGGTCAGCTTTTCCGCTGCTGCGTAAAGAAAGTCGGAAGCCATGGCGGCTTCCTGGTCTACCTTGAAGGTTTCCAGCATGACCGGGTCCCAGTGCCAGTACCAGCGGCCATCCGGATGCTGGCGCAGGTTCTTTTTCAGGCCGCTCGGATCGGAGCGCTGCTTACGGTGTGGCTGATAGGCGGCGACCGCTTCGGCGGCTTCTTCCAGAGTGGTAAAGCCGTCCACATGCGCGGCCATGAAATCGAGAATGCGCTCCACTCCCTCCGGATTGGTGCGCGGGGCGATGTCTACAAGTACCAGCGCCCTGGAGATTTCGCCGTCCTCTCCGGCATTGGCCAACAGGCCGCTGATGCCGCCCAGTGACGCGCCTACTATGATGGGTGGGCGGTATTCGCGGATGCAGAGTTCGTGCACGTCCTGCACAAAGTCAAAGGTTTCGTAGTGAGGCGCCCAGGCGCTGTCGCCATGACCACGCAAATCGAAGGCCATGGCGTGATAACCGGCTTTGCCCAGGGCTTCGCCGGTGCTGCCCCAGGCATGCCGTGTCTGGCCGCCGCCGTGGAATAGCATGACCGGGTAACCCTCTTCCGGGCCATAGCTGGTGCCGGTCAGGGTGAGTCCATCCCGCATGATTCTGGTAATCGTTCTTTGCATGCCTGAAATCTGCCAAGTGCATGAATATTCGTGGGTACTTGGTCAGATTAATTGCAGGTTGTGATCGGCGGCAACGACGGCAGTAATGTTGATTGTCAGCCGTGGAAATGAGCGCTGTGAGGTCAAGAGGGCCAGACTTGCGGACGGTCTTGTAGATTCCTGCCCGGTAACCGCTGCAAGTACGTCCCTGCGGCAGAGGGTTCCCGTGAAGGAATCTACAAGGCCTTGGTGCTCGCTACGTTGGCACCCACAGTCCCGGAATTGCAGCGACTATGCCTGCTTTGGCCCGACCCAGACCTGCTGCGCATTGACGAATTCGCGGATGCCGTGCGGGCCGAGTTCGCGGCCGTAGCCGGAGCGCTTGATGCCGCCGCTGGGCAGGCGTGGATCGGTTTTGACGATGCCGTTGATCGCAACCTGGCCCGCTTCGATGTCACGCGCCAAGGCTTCACCGCGCTCGGCGGTGGTCCAGAGGCCCGCCGCCAGGCCGTAGCGGGTGTCGTTGGCCATAGCCAGTGCCTGGTCGGCGTCCCTGACCGGGGTCATCACCGCCACCGGCCCGAAGGTTTCCTCGCAGCTTGCGGTCATGTCCTCACTGACATCGGCCAGCAGTGTGGGCGGGTAGTAGAAACCGGGGCCGTCCGGCAGTTCGCCGCCCAGCAGGCAGCGTGCGCCGGCATCGATGGTTTCACGTACCTGGCGATGCAGGTTGTCGCGCAGGTCCTCGCGGGCAAGGGGGCCGATGTCAGTGGTTTCCTCCCGTGGGTCGCCCAGCTTGAGCCTGGCCATGCGCTCTTTAATAAGATCGACCATCTGTTCGTAAGCCGGCGCTTCCACCAGGATGCGCTTGGCGGCAATGCAGGACTGGCCGGCATTGATGATGCGCGACAGGGTAATGATGTCGGCTGCTGTTTCCAGATCGGCGTCGGCCAGCACGATGCAGGGGTCCGAGCCGCCCAGTTCCAGCACCGCCGGCTTGATTTCCGAAGCGGCGATGGCCGCCACGGCGGCGCCGCCCCGGTCCGAGCCGGTGAAAGATACGGCCTGGATGCGCGGGTCGCGAATGGCGTTTTCCACCTGTGGGGTTTCCAGCAGCAGGTTCTGCATGACGCCGTCCGGTGCACCCACGGCCTTGAAGACATCGGCGATGGCCTGAGCGCAGGCCGGTACATGCGGGTCATGCTTCATGACACAGGTATTGCCAGCCATCAGCGCCGGCGCGCAAAAACGGAAGGCCAGCCAGAAGGGCGCGTTCCAGGGCAGGATGCCGAGCACCGGACCCAGCGGCAGGTACTGCACGTAACTGCGGGTGGCATCCGATTCAATGTACTCGGTGGCCAGATAGTCCTCGGCATGCGCGGCGTAGTGCTCGGCGCACCAGGCCGCTTTTTCCACTTCGCCACGTGCTTCCTTGATGGGCTTGCCCATTTCCTCGGTCATCAGCGGCGCCAGTTCGTCCATGTGCTCGCGCATATGCGCAGCGACCTTGCACAGGATTTCAGCGCGATCAGAAAAACTGCTTCGCCGCCACTCACGGTAGGCGTCTTCGGCTTTGCCCATGACGCCATACATGTCGGCAGTGCTCAGTGGCGTGACTTCGCGAATGACTTCGCCGTTACTTGGATCGATAACTGTCAGCATGTTCAGGCGACTTCGTTGTGGTTGCTGTTAAGAGGGATGGCGCCGCCGCTGTCGGCGGCCTGGTCCGGCTTGGCGACAAAGTTCTCGTCCAGGCTGAAGAAGGATTCGCAGCCATTGGCGGTGACATGAATGCTGTCGGAAATGCCTACCGTCTTGTCGCCGTCCACGCCCCACATCCAGGGAATGATGTGGAAGGTCATGCCTTCGCGCATGATGGCCGAGTTGCCCTGCTTGAGACTGACGATATAACCCTCGTCCCAGCTGGGCGGGAAGGCAATGCCGATGGAGTAGCCGGAGCGTGTGATCAGGTTTGCGCCGACCTCATTGTCGGTAATGATGTTGCGCACGATGTTGTCGGCGTCGGAAACCGTCAGTCCCGGGCGGATGGCGGACTTGACCTCGGCCAGCGCCAGTTTCATGCGTTCCTGCGCCTTGAACATCGAGGTGGACAGTTCATCCAGTACCACGGTGCGCATCATGGCCGTGTGGTAACGCCGGTAGCAGCCGCCGATTTCCAGAAACACATGTTCGCCCGGCTGCACAGTGCGGCCTTCCCAGGTGGCATGGCCGATCATGCTGCGCGGGCCGGAGGTCACATAGGGCATCACCGCCGGGGCTTCGCCACCGGCACGGAACATGGCCGCACTGATTTCGGCGGCGATGTCGTTTTCGGTGACGCCGGCCGCGCAGGCGTCGATACCGGCGCGCATGCCGGCTTCGGTGGCGCGTGCCGCTTTTTTCATGATGTCGATTTCCACTGCAGACTTGCAGATGCGGCCTTCCTCGACGATGCCGAAGCAATCCAGCAGGCGGCCTTCGGTAAAGGCGGTGTGGATATAGTCCTGATGATAGGCCGGGAAGAAGTAGCTGTTGCGTTCGTAGCCCACGTCCTTCTTGTCCAGCCCGAATTCACGCAGGCCATGCACCAGACTCTGGATGGCGTCACCGGTATCCGGGTAGGGCCGGGTCAATTCCACCCAGGTGCGGGCATGCACATTCGACTCTTCCATGCTGCGGGTGATCATGAAGGGCTCGTCTTCCAGCGGCACCACCAGCGCCTGGAAGAAGGAGTAGCCTGTGGTCTGGTAGTCGGTGAGATACATCAGATTCTCGGGGTCCGAGATCACCACCGCGTCCAGCAGGCGGTCGCTCATGCGCTGACGAAGTTCATGCAGGCGCCGCTCGTATTCCTCGAAAGGAAAGGTCATGTCATCGCGCTGTCTCATGCGGACTTCCTCTGGTTTTCCTGCAGCACCTTGCGGACCGCGTTGCTGAAGATGTCCAGACCCTCGGAGAGTTCGTCGTCGGGAATGGTCAGCGGCGGGATCAGCTTCATCACCCGGCCACCGCTGCCGCAGGGGCCGATGAGCAGGCCGTTGTCAAAACATTCTTTGGCCATGGCCTTGGCCAGTGCGCCGTCGTTGACATCAATCGCCTGGATCATGCCACGGCCGCGTACCGCCAGTTTCTCTGCAGGGAATTCGCCGGCAATGGCCTGCAGGTGGTCGGCCATGCGCTGACCCTTGGCACGCACCTCGGACATCAGCTCGTCGTTTTCGAAATAACTCAGCGCTTCGCGCCCGGCCACGAAGGACAGGCCCTGGCCGCGGAAGGTGCCGGTGTGCTCGCCGGGCTGCCAGTGCTTGTCGTGCTCGGGTTTCACCAGGTTCATGGCAATGGGTGTGCCGAAACCGCCCAGGCCCTTGGCCAGGTTGACGATGTCCGGATCAAGATCCATGCCGTCGAAACTGAAGTAGGAACCGGTGCGGCCGCAGCCCGCCTGGATGTCATCGATGATGAACAGGGCGCTGTGGTCATGCGCCAGTTTCTGCACCGCCTGCAGCCATTCCTTGCTGGCTACATTGACGCCGCCCTCGGCCTGGATGACTTCCACAATGAAGGCGGCCGGTGGTTTGTGGCCGCTGGAGACATCGGCCAGCAGGGCGCGGTAGTCGTCCAGTGACTGCAGGCCGCCGCCGGGCCGGGTCTCGAACGGCATGCGGATGACGTTCAGCAGCGGCACGCCGGCGGCGTTGCGGAAATAATCATTCGCCGTGCAGGCCAGGGAGCCCAGGGTCATGCCGTGGAAGCCGTGGCTGAAGGCGACTACGTTGTGGCGGCCGGTGACCTTGCGTGCCAGCTTGAGCGCCGCTTCCACGGCATTGCTGCCGGTGGGGCCCATGAACTGCATGCGGTGGTTCATACCGCGCGGCTCAAGAACAGTTTCAGCGAACTTCTCGATGAAGGCGCGCTTGGGCGTGGTGTACATGTCCAGGCTGTGGGCCACGCCGTCGGCTTCCAGGAACTCGATCATGGCGCGTTTCATGCGCGCGTTGTTGTGGCCGAAATTGAGTACGCCGGCGCCGGCAAAGAAGTCGATATATGAGCGGCCGTCTTCATCAATCTGGCGGGCGTTGGAAGCGGAGGCGAATACCGTGGGGTAGGCGCGGCAGTAGCCGCGAATTTCAGATTCCCATTTCTCGAAGGCGTCGACGTTCATCACCGTTCTCCTTTACATCACGACCCGCCACCAGGGGCAAAGGCCAATGCGAATCACCGTTACTGACTAACAACTAGCACTTCATGTGCCGGAGCGCAAAAAAACATGCGGATATAAATGGGTGACAGCGGACAGCCGTCAGGGTTCAGGCAGAAGCGATTTCTGGTAACGGCGCGCCTGCCAGCCGCGCGTACATGCGGGCCACCAGGGGAATAAGTGCGTCGTTGAAATCGTAGCGCGGGCTGTGGCAGGGCGCGTCGTGGCCGTTGCCATCGTCACTGCCGATCAGCGCATAGGCGCCCGGCACTTCATTCAGGTAATAACTGAAATCTTCCGAAGCCATGATAGGCACCCGCGTGTTCTGGCTGTGCCAGTCCGGCCCCAGTTCATCGGCCAGTGCGGCTCGCAGGATTTCGGCCGCGCCACCGTGGTTCACGGTGGCGCCGTAGCGGGAATGCATCTGCACCCTGGCATCAACGCCGTGGGCGCGGGCCGTGAAAGTGGCAATCTCGTTAATGAGTTCACTGATGCGGCTGCGCAGGTTGTCGTCGGCGATGCGGAAGCTGCCATTCAGCGTGGCCTGGTCCGGAATGACCGTAGGGCCGCTAACCGCATCGAAGGAGGTTACGCTGATGACCGCTGCCTGCTGCGGTGGCAGACGGCGGCTGACGATCTGCTGCAGGGCAATGACGATGGCAGAGCCGGCCAGTACCGGATCACGGCAGGCCTCTGGCTGGCTGGCGTGGCCACCCTTGCCAGTCACCGTAATATCAAAGGTGCCGTTGGCGGCCATCACCGGGCCGTCGGGGCAGACGGCCTTGCCAAAAGGAATGGCGGGCCAGTTATGCCAGCCGAAGATCATGTCGACGCCTTCCAGTGCGCCGTCTTCGATCATGCGTTTGGCGCCGTGTCCACCTTCCTCCGCGGGCTGGAACAGCAGGCTGATCGGCCCGGGCAGTTCCGCTTCGTGTTGTTTCAGCCAGCGGCCGGCGGCGAACAGGCTGGCGGTGTGGCCGTCATGCCCGCAGGCATGCATGCAGCCGTCATTTTCCGAGCTCCATGCGGCACCACTTTCCTCGGTGATAGGCAAGGCATCAATGTCCGCGCGCAGTGCGATATGGCGGCCTGGTGCATCCGCGGCCAGGCTGGCGACGGTGCCGGTGTCGGCGCAGGCACGCCAGGCGATGCCCGCCTGGCTGAGTTCCTTGCGGATACGTTGTGCGGTTTCTACCTCGGACCAGGGTAGTTCGGGGTGGCGATGCAGGTCATGCCGCAAATCCACGGCAGCCTGCACAAGTTCATTCCAGACAGGTTCAGCAGTGTGTCCCATGGTCAAAGCCTAGCATGTGCAGGCGGTGGAGCAGGGTCAGCGATAAGCGATGGTATAGAAAGCCGACGCCACGACCAGCAACATGGCGCCGACGATCACAGCGAAAAACCAGAGTACGCCCCCGGTATGAGCAAGGTTCACCGTCCAGCCGGTCCAGGGAATCTGCTTCGGCACCCAGATGCGGCTGTCTCTTTTGCTGAAGTACAGAGACATGAATACGGGGCCGCCCCAGTTATCGGGGTTTTCCCATTCGCTGCGGTTGATCTTCTCTTGTGACACTCAGATTTCGGCCATCTCGAAATCGGCCTTGGAGGCGCCGCAGTCAGGGCAGGTCCAGTCGTCGGGGATGTCTTCCCAGCGCGTGCCGGGTTCTATGCCCTCATCGGGCAGGCCTTCAGCCTCGTCGTAGATGAAACCGCAGACCATGCATTCCCATTTTTTCATGCTTACTCCTCCAGCTTCTTGAAGTCGGGTTTCTCGCGGACTGCACAATCCGGACAGGCCCAGTCCTGCGGGACCTCCTGCCACTGTGTACCTGGCGCGAAGCCCTCATGCGGTTCGCCCTTGTCTTCGTCATAAATATAGCCGCAGTCATCGCATTCATAACGTGCCATGGTTTTTCTCCGCAGTTTCTCCGTAGTCACCTGGAGCTGAAAAAAAGAGGCACGCCTTAAGCGTGCCTGATTTCGAAGGGATGATCCACTAGGCCATAGTGGCCGAGCCATACTTGGCCAGGTACTTTTCGCGCGCCGGCGGATAGATGTTCATTTTGCTGAAATCACCCCGGTAATGCTCGATAACCCGCCTGTCCATTACGGCGCGCCAGAGTGGGGGCACATAGGCAATCAACACCATCGAGGCATAGCCGGAAGGCAGCTGCGGTGCTTCGTCAAAGTGGCGCAGGGCCTGATAGCGACGTGTCGGATTGGCATGGTGATCGGAATGACGCTGCAGCTGATACAGGAACAGATTGGTTACGATGTTATTGCTGTTCCAGGAATGCTCCGGTCGGCAGCGCTCGTAGCGGCCATTGGCTTCCTTCTGGCGTAACAGACCGTAATGTTCCAGGAAATTCACCACCTCCAGCAATGAAAAGCCATAGATCGCCTGGGCGACCAGGAAGGGAATAATCATGGCGCCAAAGGCGGTCACCAGGCCGGCCCATAGCACGACGGTCATCAGCCATGCCTGGATATTCTCGTTCTCCAGTGTCAGCGGCCCTTTGCCCAGGCGTGCCAATCGTTCTTTCTCAATGCGCCAGGCGGAACGCAGGCTGCCGATCACGGAGCGCGGCAGGAACTGGTAGAAGTTTTCTCCCAGTTTCGAACTGGCCGGATCCTCCGGCGTGGCCACGTTTTTGTGGTGGCCCTTGTTATGTTCCACGTAGAAGTGACCATAGGCCACTTGCGCAAGCGTCAGTTTGGACAGCCAGCGTTCCAGCTTTTCTTTTTTGTGCCCCAGCTCGTGTGCCGTATTGATGCCCAGGCCACCCAGCACGCCGGTCGACAAGGTCAGGCCAATGAGCCCGACCCAGCCAAGCTGACCGCTGCTCACCATCCAGCAGGCCCAGACGAAAGCCACCAGTTGCAGCGGGATAAACAGGTAGGTCAGGACGCGGTAATAGCGATCATCTTCGAGTACGGGTACCAGGTTTTCCGGAGGATTTTCCTGATCAGTGCCAATGGCAAAATCCAGAATCGGAATAATCACGTAGAGGAAGACGAAGCCGAACCAGAAGCCCAGTTCAGAGCCGGTCCAGGCATACAGCCCCCAGCCGACGAACATTAGAGCGGGAATGGTGGCGCTCAGAATCCACAGATAACGTTTGGAATCTTTCCAGTTCGAGGGGCTCATGGTCTGTGTTGTCATGCCCTTGCTCCTAATGTTGCACCGCGGAAAATTAACCGATCGGTAGTTTAAGGTTAGTACAAATCACACATCAGTTAAACCGGCCCTGCGCCGATTACGCGGGAGAATATATAATTAACCGACCGGTCAGTCAATAAATAACAGCAGCCTTATCCGGTTGAAGCAGAGAAACGTTAATAAAACCAGTCTCGTGCAGCTTCAGGAATAGAAAATAACCGCGCGTGATAAACGCTTAAAATGTAAACTAACGGTTAATTAATTTTATAGCAGGGATGGGTTATGGGGCGCAGGCCGGCGGTTAAACAGGGAGAGACCCTCAGGGACATACGCTCCGCAGCGTTCCGTCTGTTCGGACGCTATGGCTATGACGGCGTATCCATGTATGCCGTGGCCGAGGCCGCCGGCATCACCAAAGCCGCCCTGTACTGGCACTACGACAGCAAGGAAGCGCTGTTCACGGATTGTCTACGGGAATTGCAAAGCCTGTTCGAGCGCCATGTGTTCAATCGCGTGATCAGCGAGCAGGAGCCGGGGCAAAAGCTCATGGCCATCTTCCACGGCATGGTGTCCTTGCTCAAGGATCCGCGTATCCAGGAGGGCGTGGCGGGCTACTGGCTGGATGCCGCCACGGCCGAATTGTCGGAGGCCACCCAGATGCAGCGTCGTTTCGAGGAAAATGCTGCCCGCCTGATCGCTGCCGCCATTGAGCAGGGCATTGAGCAGGGGGAGCTGGAATTCGAGATACCTGTGGAGGATATGGCCCAGGCGATTATTTCCACCATGGAGGCGATTATTCTGCCTCTGCGTCGTATGCGTTCCAATGAGTCGATGCGCCTTATCGGCAGTCTGGCGCACACTTTCTTTCGTGCCCACGCCACCAGTGACGCGCTGGCGCATGAGGCCATGGAGCTGGCCGGCAAGGCCTTGAAGTCCAGCCGTTAGGGTGAATCTCCATCAGTCATTGTGTGCAGATGCTGTTTCTCTGTCTCGGCAAACCGCGCCATTTGCTGGGCCAGGCGCGGGATGCCGCGTAACTGCCTGAAACCTTCGTCCAGGGTGCTGTGAATTTCGGCCATGCCGCTGTTGCGAAAGAGACCCTTGAGCATCTTGAAGCCGGTGTGAATAAGCCGGCTGTCGATATGCGGCGCTACCAGGTGGCCAATGCTCACCAGTAATTCCAGACGTTGTTCGCGTTGTTCAAGGTCATCACATTCTGTCATGGCAGCCGCATAGTTTTCAGTGGTGATGACGGCATCGCCGAGACCGTTGACCAGACGGTCCTGCAGGCTGGCCGTGAGTACGCTGAACTCGATGGCATTGGCGAAGAGTTCATAGGCCTTGTTCAGTTTGCGGGCGTTCTCCAGGCTGTCCGGCCCCTGGCCCACCATGCCCTGCAGGCCGAGGCCGTTATGCAGGGACGATAAATAGTAGTCCAGCAGTTTCCGGTAATGGCGGTCATCGTCGATGGCCACGCAATGCCGGCGCCGGATATCTTCGGCTTCCCAGGTCTGCAGGGCTTTCAGCCGCGCCTGAAACTCCCTGTCGGCGGTGTGCCGGGGCAGGGCGATATAGTCATCAAACAGGCCGCGCAGAAAGGCGATGCGTTCGTCGCTGCTTTGATTGCTGAGAGACATATATTCCAGGTCCCGATGCGGCCGCTGTCATGGTTGCGGCAATGGATTGTGATTTATTCGTGGTGGTGTGGGCGCAGCTTTTGTTCGTCAAGGGCACTGCGTTCCCCTTCCTCCTGCAGGCAGATAATAACGCCGGCAGAAAGAAACTTTCTACGCTGCTATTCCACCGGGAAATCGAAGTAGGTGTCGGGATAGGGTTCGTCACGCAAGGTGAAGTGCCACCACTCCTTGGCGTAGTTATCGAAGCCGTGGCGTTCCATGATGCTGACCAGGCGCAGGCGGCGGCGCTGGGCGCGCAGATCAACATTCGGATCAGTGGTGTTGGCCAGCGGGTCGAAACAATCGTAACCGGTGCCCATGTCCAGTTCGCCGCTGCCGCTGCCGTTACAGCCTCGCAGGTCGGGGCCGGTTTCGCCCGGCTTGACCAGAGTGAGGTCGACGGTGCTGGCGCGGCTATGGCCGGAACATTCGGCAATATAGCCTTGCGGGATCAGCTCCGACTGCGGCAGTTTGGGGAAATACACGTCTTTCGTCTTGGCCGTGGGGCCGGCGGCCCAGCTCATGAAATCATTGACCGCCTGTTGCGGACGGTAGCAGTCGAACACCTTCAGGCTCAGGCCTTCTTCCTTGACCTTGGCCTGCACAACGGCCAGGGCATCGGCGGTCGCCTTTGTGACATAACACTGCGGCGCCTCGTAGCCGGCCACTTTGCGGCCGAGGAAGTTATCGCTGCCGGCGTAGCGGATGTCCAGAATGATGTCTTTGGCCACGCTGCCCAGGGAGACGATATCTGCCGGACGTTCGGCTACCGTGGCCGAGCCGCACTGGGCGAAACCCGGGGCGGCGGCGAGTAGCAAGGCCATGCCGGTCAATGCCTGGCCTATCGGTTTGATCATCTTGTATGACATGTTGTTCTGGATACCCGGACAGATGCTGGCGCTATTCTAACAAGAGATCATGTCGGAATTTTTTGGTGCACCCCGCGTTGTCACAAAAATGTCAATTCAACGCCCTGGAGCTATACTCCCGAAACAACGAACAGGACAGGATCGGGAGGTGTTTTCCATGGAAGGCAAGCGTCATTTGCGGCAGTTCCGCCATAGTTATCTACAGATGTTTACGGCGCTCTGTACAGCCGCCATGCTTGGCATAAGCGGTTGTGGCAGTGATTCCGAGGACAATGGCCCGGCGAGTAACAACGCTTCCTCCAGTCAGACATCGGTGCCGGCGCAATGCGCCAATATGACCGATGAAGCCTTCGTGCTGCGCGAGGATCTGGTGGCCGGAACGCGCAGTGCCGATGCCAGCCTGATGCTGCGTTTTGTACAGTTCACCGACGATCACATCATTGATGATGATGGCCAGGCGGTTAACGGCGCCTCGGAAGTCGATCCGCTGCTGGTGCAGTTCGAATCAGCCATGCGCCTGCAGGAAGAATATTCCGACGAAGTGCTGAACAACATGATCGCCGGGGTCAACGACTGTCATCGGGAATATCCGGCCGAGTTCGTGATTATTACCGGCGACAGCGCGGACCTCACGACGATCGGCGAGACCCGTCGTTTTATCGACAACATGGATGGCAGCTTCGACCAGATGAGCGCCTTCGAGACGCAATGCGTGGCCGGTTTGCCGGAGGGTACGCCCGAGGTGATCATCGAACAGGCCTGCACACGTTTCACCGGTCGCGGGGTGGCGGATACCCAGGCGCCCGACCCGGATCCCTCCAATCCGCTGTTCCATTTGATCCTGACCCGCATGGTGCAGCAGCTGCTGAACACCGAGCTGGCCGCCATCACCGGCCGGGCGGCAGATGGCTCCGTGGATCCGACCCGTCAGACCGTGACGCGCGCGCCCGGCTTGCCTGAAGTCCTGCGCTGTGAAGCAGGCAGTGAAGGCTGCATTAACGAACCGCTGGCCATGCCCTGGTACGTGGCCTTCGGTAATCACGATGGCTATCTGCGCGGTACGGTGCCCGTCGGCGTCGGCATCAATGAAGCGCTTTTCGTCAGCGGCCGGCATTACATGATCCAGCAGAACGAATTCATTGATGAATTCTTCTATACCCTGCCTGCGCCGGGGCCGGTCGGGCACGGTTTCCAGTTGGCCGATGCCGAGCGGCGTGATGACGACAACCCGCGTAACGATGGCCATTATGCCTTCGACGCCGGTGACGGCCGTTTCCGCATGATCGTACTCAATACCATTCTGGATGGCACCGACCCGCGTCTGCCGACCGATCTGGTGCGCAATCCCTTTGGCCTGTCGGACGGCACCTTGGATGCTGCCCAGTTCGAGTGGCTGCAAGCCGAGCTGGCGCAGGCGGCGGATCAGGACCAACTGGTGATGGTGTTTTCGCATCATCCGGACCTGACCTTTGCCGAATTCGGCATGCTCGCGCCGCTGATTCCGCCGCAGGATGTGAGCGCCGCCGGGTTGAACGCGGAACTGGCCTCCTGGCCCAACGTTATTGCCTGGGTGGCCGGGCATACCCATCAGCATCGTATCCGCGCCTTCAAGGTGGAGGACGGCGTGGGTTCCAATGGCACGGTTGAAGCTGCCGTGGAGTGCAAGGGGCCTGCACCTTGCCATGGCTTCTGGCAGATCGAATCGGCGTCGCTGATTGATCATCCGCAGGAGCAGCGTCTGATCGAGGTGTTTGATAATGGCGACGGCACCGGCACTATCCGTGCGCCGGTGCTCACGCATACTTTCGAGCGCGCCAAGCCGTTGGCCGAGGCGGATGACCGCTGCGCACTCTACCTGGCCGACCCGGAAGCGGTGGCTGCTGCCCTGACCGAGGCCAATCTGGATGCTCTCTGCAGTCAGGGCGGGGTGCGTGTGGGTGAGGCCGGTGATCGCAACGTCGAGCTGATGTTCGCCATTCCGTAGGCGTGCAGTCACAAAATCAGCCGCTGTTCCGTCATAAGATGTATGCATCCATGACGGAACAGCCATGACGGAAATCTTTCAGCAACAACGCGACCGCCTGTTCGGCATTGCCTACCGCATGCTCGGCTCACGCAGTGAGGCCGAGGACGTGCTGCAGGATGCCTGGTTGCGCTGGTCTTCAGCCGACATTGACGATATTCACGAGCCTGCTGCCTGGCTGACCACGGTGGTGACAAGGCTGTCCCTGGATCAGCTGCGCCGCGTGAAGCAACAGCGCCTGGACTACATCGGTCCCTGGCTGCCGGAACCTCTGGTGACTGAAAGCGCCGAGGCGCCGGACGTCTTGCTGGAACTGGCCGACGATCTGTCACTGGCTTTCCTGGCCGTGCTGGAACGGCTCAGCCCGGAAGAGCGGGCCGCCTATCTGTTGCGCGAAGTCTTCGACACTCCCTACAGCGAAGTCGCCGGTATTCTCAACAAACAGGAAGCAGCCTGCCGCAAGCTGGTCAGCCGTGCCCGCGAACGGGTACAGGCCGAGCGGCCACGCTACACCGTGGATGCCGACACGCATCGCGATGTGCTGCAGCGCTTTGCCGACGCCATGCAATCCGGCGATGCGGCTGACTTGCTGGCTCTGTTGCATCCCGAAGTGGAAATGATTTCCGATGGCGGTGGCAAGGTGATCGCCGCGCTGCGCGTATTGCGGGGCGCTGAACGTGTCCTGCGCCTTTACCGGGCAGTGGCCCGAAGAACACCACCGGGTGTGATGAACTGGCGAGTGGGACTGGCCAATGGCCAGCCTGCGTTGTTCCAGTATGTCGGTCGACGCCTCGAATCCATCGTGACCATCGTGCACGATGGCCAGCGTATTCATAGCATCTACAATATTCGTAACCCTGATAAACTCCCGGCGACAGAAAAATCGCACTGAGCGGTCACAAAGCCGATACCTCCTGCGTCATGTGTATAGACACTGATGCAAGGAGCGAACAATGAACGAAGCAAGGTTGCCCTATCCCACCCTGGCGGCCCCCGCCTTCAAGGGCATGCTGCAGATGGCCCGTTATCTGGAAGACTGCAGCCTGGACAAACGCTTTCTGGAGTTGATCAGCCTGCGGGTCTCGCAGATCAACGGCTGTACTTATTGTATGGATATGCATGCCACTGCCCTGCAGAAAGCCGGCGAGGATTCGCGGCGCCTGCATACCCTGGCCGGCTGGCGTGAATCTCCACTGTTCAGCGCGCCGGAAAAAGCGGCACTGAACTGGGCCGAGCTGCTGACCGAACTGGGTCCTCTGGGGGCGCCAGATGCCGACTATCAGCGCCTGCAGAATCACTACAGCGATCAGCAGATCGCCGATCTGACTTTCAGTATCACGGCCATCAATGCCTGGAACCGGCTGGGTGTGGGTATGCGCACGCCGTTGCCGGCGGAGGTGGAAAATGCTGCATAAGCTGCATCGCAGTTCGGCCATGATCATCGGCCTGTTCGTGCTGTTGCATCTGGTCAATCATGCAGCCGCCTTTGCGGGAGTGCAGATGCATATGGAAGTGATGGAGCGGCTGCGGGGGGCGTATCGCCACCCGTTGGCCGAAACGCTCTTATTGATATGCGTATTGTTCCAGATCGGATCGGGGCTGTTCTTTGTCGTTCGGCGATGGGGGCAGCGGCAGGGATTTTTCGAACTGGCGCAGGCTGCGTCCGGGGCGTACCTCGCATTCTTTCTGCTGGTGCACGTCAGCGCCGTACTCGGCGGCCGTTACCTGCTGGGCCTGGATACCAATTTCTGGTTTGCCGCCGCGGGTCTGAACCTGTTGCCGTATGCCTTCTTCTTCGTGCCCTATTATTTTCTGGCGGTGGTCGCTTTTTTCACCCATGTGGCCTGCGCATTGCACTGGCTTACGCGCGAGCGCTTCAGTCGCCTGCTGCGTGATCGTGCGGCTTATGCGGTGATGGGTTCCGCAGTGCTGTTTTCCGCGCTCTTGGTCACGGCGTTTTCAGGCGGCTTTTTCCCGCTGGAGATTCCGGCGGAATACCTGGCGACTTATCAATAGATCTTATGCGACGGCTGCCTGGGGTGCGCCGTCGGTGGCCCAGCGCATGAAGTTATCTGCCTGGCGTGTTTCGTAGACGGCCTTGCCGGTCAGGTCATTGACCACGCAGGCGGCGCGCCAGGCCGACAGCGAAAGCTGGGGTTCGGAGATGCCGTGGCTGTGGCGGCCGACATTCAGCAGATAGATACGGCGTCCGTTGGCCGCATCCAGTCTGGCTGAAAATGCGCCATTGAGAAGCAGGCGGCCCGCCTCATCGCGATGCAGGCGGCGCCTTAGTTCGTTCATGCAGTCGGGCAGGGATTCTTCCAGGCCGGTGCACAGGATCACGACGTCTGCGCGGTGATATTCGAGGTCGTCGTTGAAGGCGTTTCGCAGCGTCAGGCCGTAGCCACTGGAATGCACCAGGCTCTGCAGTTCGCGGTTGGGCAGCAGTGCCACCCGGTTCGCATCGTTATCCAGATGACGGATACGGTAGAACTGCTGATACAGCGCTTTCAGCGTGGAGGGCGAAATGCCATCGGAGGCCAGTTTCTGCTCGGCCACAATCTGCGCGCGGCGCGCGGCTGGCAGCTGGCGGAAGTGATCCACGTAATCGGGTGTGAACCAGTCGTTGGTGAAGGGGGTTTCATCCAGCGGCAGATAATTGCTGCGTCTTGAAATCCACAGTACCTTTTCAGCCCGGCCCCAGTGGTCGTTCAGCAGGTTCTGCACGATTTCGGCGCCGGTCTGGCCGCCACCGATAACTGCCACACGCCGGCCGCGCAGATCGAGATCACGATGGGCGATGCCCAGTGCGTGAAAGCAGTGATCGGACAGCAGTGGTTTGCAGCAGTCCGGAATATACGGCTGTTTGCCGCCGGCGACACAAAGGTTGCGGGCGCGAACAGATTCGCCGTTGACCTGCAGGCGGAAGTGGTCGCCCATATCTTCAACCTGTTCAACAGGGCTGTTCATGGCCAGATTGGGCAGACGACCTGCTACCCAGGCGAGATAGTCAGCAAATTCCTGGCGGCTGATGGCTGCCTGTTCGGCATTCATGAAGTCATAGAAGCGCTGGTGGCTGACCAGATAGTTCAGAAAGCTGTGTGGATTCGTCGGGTCCACCGGGGTGACCAGATCCTTCAGGTATGAGGTCTGCAGCAGGGCGCCAGGTAACATCAGGCCGGGGTGCCAGGCGAATTCAGGCCTGGCTTCGAAGAAGCGGCTCTGCAGAGGTTGCTCGTGCAGCAGGGCGGCCACAGCCAGATTGAAGGGGCCGGCGCCTATGCCGGCAAGGTCGAGTACCTGGGTCATGAAACAGCCTCCAGCAGTTTTGTTGCTGCCCGTGGCTGACCGTTGTTGTTTTTCTCGGTTGGCTGTTCGGCAAGATAAACAGGGTTGTCCAGATCACCGCCCACAATGGGTACGGGGCGTTCGGCGTTGTCGTCGTAGCCGACCTGAAAACGCACGCGATTAATGCACACGCGTTCGACACGTGGGCGAAACAGGTCAAACAGGTTATGGCGTGTCGCCAGCTCCGGATGTCTGTTCTGGTAGTCGCGCAGCACGCGGGTCAGGATGGCGTAGAAACGCATTTCATCCAGGCCGCTGTCGGCCTGCAGCTGCGCCGAGAGATAGCGCAGCACAGTAACGAAGTGACCGGTAAACAGGTCGTGATAGATGTAGGGCGGCGGCAGCTGGGTGAGTACTTTCTGCGCTGCTTCAGGCAGGTCGGCACGTTCGGGGAACTCGCCCGAAGCCAGGCGCAGATCGCCCTGAAAGTCCTTGAGCAGTACGCGTACCGGCAGGTTGTCTTTCAGCACCAGGGTCAGGTTCTGGGCATGCGCAACAAGGCCGATGCCGTATTTGCACAGCAGGTGGTAGAGCGGTACTACGACGCTGCCGAAAAGTTTCTCAAGCCAGGCTTCCGTGCGGAGGCCGGAAGCTGCGATCAGGGCTTTGGCGATGCTGTTGTTATGGGCGTCAGTCTGCAGCAGGGCGGCCATGAGCAGGTGGCGCTCGTCTTCTGCGCAAAGTGCGACCGGGCTCTGGCGCCAGGTAACGCCAAGCATTTCGTTGTAGCGGTAAGGGGTGCCTTCCACCTGGGCATGATGCGGGTGGGGCACATGCACCCCGGCCACTTCCTGCATGACAGCGGCGCCGCGTTGGCGCAGTTCCTCATCGCGTTCGCACAGGCTCTGCATCCAGGCCGACAGCGCCGGGCCGCACTGCATGTACTGGCCGGGGATGCCACGGTAGCAGGAAGTGTTGAGCACCGTCAGCGGCAACTTGATATGCAGCGCTTCGGGCCGCTGGGCGTTGGATAGCGTACGCAGCGATACCTGGGGCAGATAGTGATCGCCGAATTCACCCAGGTAACGGATGCGGCCACTGACAATCTCGGCCGCATAGTGATGCTGGATGTGGCGTTGCCATTGCCAGGGGTGCACGGGCAGCGGCAGGTAATGGGTGCAATCGATTCCCTGCGACTTGCAGGCGGCGTCAAAGGCGGCGAGGTCGGCCGTGTTCATGCTTTGCGCCAGCAGCTGCGGCCATTGCCAGTCATCGCGCGCGCCGTGACGGGCCAGGTCTCGGGATACGGCCAGCCAGAGCAGTTTTACGGTTTGGCCGGACTCGGTGCCGTAGCGCGCGTATTCCCCGGCACCCCAGCCAATGCGCCCCTTGTTGACGATGGCCTTGGGGTGGCCGTCGAGCAGACACTGCAGCTCTTCGTCGGGCAGTTGAGCCATGGCCTCTGCCGTCCAGCCGGCCTGTTTTTCCAGCAGGATCATGTCGGCGGACAGGCTGTTGCTGGTTTCATGCAGCAGATTACCCAGTGTGCTGGCATTCAGCTCCAGGTCGCCGGCGGCGTCAATGAAAAACTGCGCCGCATCCAGTGCCGGACCGCGCTGGCCGTCATGTTCGCGCTCGATGCTGTCTTGTTCGATATGCAGCCAGTCCCACAATGTGGCGGTGGCGCGGAAGCGGTAGCGCACGCCACTTTTCAGGTTGACGTTGAAGTTGCCCGGGCGTTCGCTGTCACAGCTCAGCGCCTGTTCGTAACAGAGCTCGGCCAGGGATTTGGCGATTACCCGCCGGTTGGCTTTTTGCCAGCGGGCCAGCTGATCCTGTGTCCGGCTCATGAGAAATCGGCCTGCGCGAAGAAGTCGTCGCGCTCACATACAAGCAGGGCGGCATGTTTGTGCGGGAAGTCGAATTCCTTGATCTTCTTCCAGCCATAGGAGTCGGCCAGATACTTCAGCAGAGCAGTGTTGTCGGCGCGGGGTTCGCCCACCAGCCGCCGGGTGCGGCTGTCGTCCAGAAACATGAAATGACAGATGCTGTTGATCCAGGCGCGGAAATACTTCGCGCCCAGGTATTCGGTCTCGCCCACCAGTAAATGCAGGCCGCGGTCGAAAGGGTCGGCGTCGTAGTAGGGGCCGAGGCGGTCTTCCAGCGCCCAGTAGATTTCAAAATAGCCGAACGGCAGGTCATCGAAGCAACCGATGACGGGTTGCTTGTGCGGGTCGGTCAGCGTTTTTTCGATGTATTCGGCCTGTTTCTCACGCGGCCAGTCCTGTTCCCAGAAGGCGGCGATACGGGGATCGTTCATCCATTTGGTCAAACGCTCCAGGTCCAGTTCCGGGTGCAGACGGCGCAGGCTGAAGTCCATGCCCAGTGAGGGTATATGCCGGCGATAGAGTTCGCCGTTGGGCAGGTAGGCACGCCGCGGATGACGCAGGCCCGTCTCGCTTTCTACCCAGGTGAGCGGGTGTTTGCCGGCGTTATTGCCGCGATACCAGGGTTCCGGGTTCTGATAATCAACTGCCTGCTGCAGAAGTTCGGCGGGGGTGCTCATGATGCAATCCTTGCCTGCGGTTGTATGACATGTTTGAGGGGGTTGGGCATCCGGTGATAAATGGCCAGCGGGTCTTCGGTGGTGGTTTCATTGAGGCCGATAATGGCGCAATGGAAATTACCCTTGGCCCAGAGTTCGTCAGCTTCGAGAAGATAGTTGAGACAGCTGCGATCACGACGCGGGCCGGCTTGCAGTTTTTCCAGCCGAGCGCGTAGCAGTGACAGTAAGTGGCTCTCCGTGCTGACGCCGGCAGCGGCCAATGCGCTGATCAGTCCGAAGCAACTGTTGACGATGAGGTAGTAGGCGAACAGACGATTGGCCATGACGTCATCGATGACATTCTCGGTGCCACTGCCCAGGTTCGGCAGATGTGGCTTGAGCAGTTCCGCGCCGAGCTGGCTGTAGCCGCTGCCCTGGCAATCCCGGAAGTATCCGGCACGCGGCAACTCGTTTTCAAAACGGATAATCAGGTTCTGCTGATGTGCGCCATAGAGCAGGCCGTAATCCGCCTGCGCGATCAACAGAGGTTCTAGCACCGCATCCATGAAGGCCTCGAACCATTCGGCGCAGGCCGAGGCCGTATCAAGTTGTCGGCGTTCGCCATACCGGGCAACCAGTTGCGCCGCCCGCGCCATACCACCGAAAGGGTGGTCCTGCGTGAGGGTGGCGAGCAGGCAGCAATTGTCGGCCGCGGTTTCACGAAAAGGGTTCTCGCGGAACAGCACCATGCTTTCGGATAATGCTTCACCCTGGGCGTCTCTGAGCATGAGGAAAGCCGGTTCGGCAAGCACGGAAAATGCGGGATAGCGGTCGGCAAATTCGCGGCCAATCGGCGTGCTTCTTACCTGCGGGATTTCAAGGCCGCGGGCCATTTCGTGCGGCAACAAAGTGCGTAGCGAGTTGGTCAGTCGCAGGCTGAGCGAGAATTTCAGCATGTAGGGACTATGCCCGGCATGGATTGCGCGCAGGGATGATGTGGCCCGCCAGGGTTTGCAGCCTTGGCCCAGCTCGATAATGTCTCCTGCCTCGATCAACCGGGCGATGTCCGGGTACTGGCGCAGGCGTTGCCACTGCCAGGGATGCATGGGGACGGGTACGTGCGTGTCCGGTACGGGGTCCTGCATGTTTTCGCTGGCCCAGACCTTTCGCGCGAAATCGGCGGCAGTCAGTTCACTGCAGCCACTTTTGCCTTCCAGCCGGGCCGCATGGATGGCCAGCCATTGCAGCGTGAAGGTATTACCGAATTCAGGTGCGTAGGTTTCTGCATCCGTATCGGTAAAGGGTTCACGGCTTTTCGGGGTCGGGTGAATGGAGTGTCCGCACAGCAGTGCCTGCTCGGCTTCGGCGAAGTCGATGGCTTTGCCGAACAGCCGGGGAAAGTCATCCTGTCTGGCCCGAATGGCCTGCGCCATGTTGCGCACGCTCATCTGCACGCGTTCTGTGAATTGATGCCGCTGGCGGGGTTCGGCCTGGGGGAATATGCCGGGTTCACTGGCGATGACATGTGCTGCCAGGGCCAGGTTGATTGTGCGGCTGTGACCTTGCGCATCCTGGTAGCGGATAGGCGTATTGAATTGATGGCGGCCAAAGAGGCTTCGATAACTCGCATTCAGCCACAGACTGGCGCCCTGGGCGGGCAGAGCGATACGCAAGGCGGGCAGGGCGATACCATCGGGTATCCACGGCCGGCTTTCCGTGATCCACTCGCCCAGGCCGGTTTCCCGTATCAGGGCATTAAAGAAACAGTTGGCTGACAGGCGCTCTGCCGCGTTGTCAGCATTTTCTGTCGCCGCTGTCGGGGCGGCGTTCACATCGACAGCCGATGCGGTAGCTTGAGCGAGTGTGTCCATAGGGCGCGAATCTTAATGAGAATGATTTGCATTTGCAAGGTGCGGCCAGTATCCTGCGTCTCTGTTCGGCCCGTTACACCTCATATTTCCAGCCATGATCCTGTTGTGCCTCAAGCCATTTTTTCAGCGCCATGTCCGCTAGTTTCTCGTTGAAGCGTCTGGGCATGGTGGTGGCCACGCTCGGGGCCGGGCAGGTTGTGTTGCTAACCATGGTGCCCCTGCTCAGTGAGCTGTGCGGGCTGAGTATCGCCAGCATCGGCAGCATCGTGGCGCTGGGCACCCTGTGTTTCATGGCGGCCGGACCCCTGTGGGGCGAGATCAGTGACCGACACGGCCGCAAACCTGTGGTGATGGCGGGACTGTCCGGTGCATTGCTGGCGCAGTTGCTGTTTGTCGGCTTGTTGCTGGCGCTGGCCGCAGGCTGGCTGGAGACTGCCACGGGCCTGATTCTGCTGGGCCTGAGTCGTGTGATCTACGGCCTTTTTGCTGCGGGTATCTATCCTGCCTGCCAGGCCTGGGCGGTCGAAAATGCAGCTCCGCACCGGCGTCTGGCCACCCTGTCTTCCATGAGTGCCGCCACCAACCTTGGTCGTGTGCTGGGGCCAATACTGGCGCTGCCGGCCCTGGGTGCCGGAATGCTGATCGCATCATCCACGGGAGTGACCGGTCTGCTGCCGCTGGTCTGGCTGGTGATATTGCCGTTAACCGGCATTCTGCTGGTTCGGTCTATGGCGAATACCGGGAACCGGGCCGCGCCAGAAGAGGCGGCGGCGCCTGCTTCCGTGATGTTGAATCGTACCCTGTGCGCCCTGTTGTTCTCTGCACTGCTGGGTGCGACCGCCATCGGACAGTTGCAGGTCATGCTGGGCCCGGTGCTTGATGATTTTTATGGATTGACCTCGGTACAGGCCTCAACGGGTACGGCCCTGTTGTTGCTGATGGTGGCCATGCACAGTGTGGCGATGCAGTTGCTGGTTGTACGAAGGCTGCAGGCGCCGCGTGTGAGCCTGGCACTGGGCGCCGTTCTGTTCCTGGTCGGGACGGTAATGCTATGGGCAACGCTGGGCCATTACCTGGCGCTGGCGGGGTTGTTGGTATTCGTGTCAGGTATCGCCTTTCTGATCCCCGGTTACTCGACGCTGGTCAGTGAGCGAGGTGGAGACAGGCGCGGTGGTCGTGTTTTCGGACTGTTGACACTGATGCACACTGCTGGTCACACCCTGGGTTTTGCGGTGGGGGGCTGGGCTTATACTTATCTGCACGACTATCCGCTGCTGGGACTGGTTGTGGCCGTTGTCATGCTGGCGGTAACAGTGATGCTGGCGCTTTTCCGTCCAGCCCGTGCCACGCGCTCTGTTGCGGCGGTTACGGACAGCGTCTAGCCGAGTCTAGTGCGCAGCACCTTGTGTCGGTGTTCAAAAAAGCGCCGCACGAACCATCTTGTCAGGCCGCGCGCCAGCCGTGGTTCGAACGTCAGGCGGTCGGTTAGCCGGGTGCCGATGGGAATGGCTTCCAGTGTACGTTCATGCCGCCAGCGCTTCATCGAACCCATGGGTGATTCCTCCACGAAACCGACGCCTGGATTGATTTCGGTCAGGGTCAGATCGGAGTAGTCGAAGGGCAGGAAGCCGAACAGGAAGATATAGCTGCGGAACAGGCGCTGGCCGGGCTGGACATCGGTCTGGCTGATGTCGCGGATGTGCTTCGGCACAGTCATTTTCATGATCGGCATCATTTCCGCGGTGATGCCTTGCACCGACGTCATCCAGCGCCAGACCTCGGGCGGCGGCACCGCCAGTTCGGAGCTGAATTCCAGAATGATGGGCGAGGAACGCATGCGTTATTCCTGGTGTGTGACTTCCCAGCCGAACCATACCGCCAGGGCCGGTACGATCAGCCACAGCATGCCCTTGAGAAAGAAGAACCAGAAGCCCAGCTTGGCCGCCAGCTTCCAGCGGAGGCCGGTTTTATCCTGCTGCTTCCTGCTCTCGTCCATGAGTCAATCTTACTCGTCAAACGCTGTTTTCAGAACCGGTAGGCGGCGGTGAGGCGAAGCGTCCGCGGCTCGATGGGATGGAAATGGATGTCTTCCACACCCGCGGCCGGTTCGCCGGCGAGGCGCGAGGCATAGAAGTAGTCGATGTCGTGGTCGTCACTGTCCAGCAGGTTCAGGGCGTCCAGGGTCAGGCTCCAGTCCTGCCATTGATAGCCCAGCGCGAGATTGGTCACGGTGGTGGCGTCGGAATTGACGGTATCAAAGCTGTCCAGCGTGCGTTCGCCGAAGTGTCGCACCCGCAGGCTGCCGTTCCAGCCCAGCGCCGGCTGGTAGCTGATACCGGCCGAACCCACGAACGGCAGCGAGCCGTCAATGTGATTGCCTTCAGCCGGATCATCCTCGCTGAACTTCGAATGCGTCCAGGCCAGTTCCAGGTCCATGCTCCAGTTCTGGCCGATCCAGTAGTAGCCGGCCACTTCCAGGCCGTAACGTTGTGAAGCGCGGCTGGCTTCGGTGTTGCCGGCATCGCCGACGAACAGCAGTTCAGAATCCAGTTCCAGCATCCACAGCGCGGCGGACAGGTTCAGGCGCGCGGCATCGTAGAAGCGAAGCCCCAGTTCGGCGCCCTGTGAGCGCACCAGCAAATCCACTTGCTCGGCCGGCGTGCCGGAGACGGGATCAACGGTAATGGTGGCGCCGCGTGCATCGTTGGAATGGAAACCGCGGCCCGCGCTCAGGTAGCCCTCGTACTGTTCATTGAATCGGTAGGTGAGGCTGAGTTTGGGGCTGATGATGTCGTCGCTGTCCGAACCGCTGTTGGCGGCCAGGCCGGAATCCACTTCCACATCATAGTAGTCATAGCGCAGGCCGGCGCGGCCGGTGAGACGTTCGGTCAGCGGTGTTTCGCCTTGCCAGTAAAGCGCGGTGGACAGTTCTTCCACTGCATCCCGGCGTACGCTGCCGATCTGTTGTCGTGACCGGGTGCGCAGCAGGGCTACATCGTCGATGTCGTCCTGGCGCAGTTGCCAGCCAATTTGCTGGCGTACTTCATAGCCGCCCAGGCGGGTATGCAGATGGCGACTCAGGTCGAAGCCATACAGGCTGCGGTCGTCCACCTGCTGGAACTGGTCGCCCTGTGTCGGGTCGTCAAGGAAATAGGTGAAGTTGGACCACAGGTCGAGTTCGTAGCGGATAGCGTAAGCCGAGACATTCCAGTGTGCATTGCGCCAGTTGCCGGACAGGCTGTAACGACTGGATTCGCCGCCCACGGTGGTATCCAGCGAGCCCAGTTCGTCGATGATGCCCTGATCGACCGCGCGCCGCGGAATCTGGTCGGCGGAATTCCAGCGGTTGTCGTAGCCCATGAAACTGAGGCGCAGTCGGCCATCCCGCAGAGGCTGACTCCAGGTCAGCACGGCATTGTTCTTGTCCAGGTCCTCGTCGATATCGGTCCAGGGGCCGTCGTAGCGCTGGCCCTCGAAAGCTATCAACAGGTTGCCGTCGGTAGCTGCCACATCGCCCATGGCCAGCAGGCGCTGGTAGCCGTCCTCGCCGATGCCCAGTTTGGCCAGCGGCCGGCTGATGCGGCTGCGGGTGGTGAATTCGGCAGCGCCGGCACCGGAGAAATCACCCACGTCGGCGTAATAGGGCCCCTTCTTGTAGTCGATGGTCTGGATCAGTTCGGGGATCAGGAAGTTGATGTCGGTGTAACCCTGGCCGTGGCCGTGGGTGCGCATGTTCACCGGCATGCCGTCGACGCTGGTGTTGAAGTCGGTGCCATGGTCCAGATTGAAGCCGCGCAGGAAATACTGGTTGGCTTTGCCGGTGCCACTGTGCTGGGTGACGATCATGCCGGGCACGAATTCCAGTACCTCGCCGGTGCGCAGGATCGGGCGCGCCTCGATTTCCTTCTGTGTAACCAGGCCCTCCGAAGCGGTCGTGGCTTCGCCGATGAGATTGGTGCGATGGCCTTCGACGATCAGGACCTCAAGCGTGCTGCCTTCATCCGTTTCATGGGCCTGTATCAGGGGCGACAGGGTCATTGCCATGCAACACCCTGCCACGCAGGCGCTGTGGCCTGCGGCTCTCCTCCATGCCGACATCTTGTCTCCCTTTTTTCTCGGGTTGTTCTGAGTGATGCAAAGCCTAGGGTTGTTTGGTGGCAAATGCCAGCTGTTCGCCGCCCCCTTCCTGGATGGCGGCAATGACCCGCGCCATGATGCCGTAATCGGTTTTGTCATCGCCGCCCAGGCGGATGACCGCCTTGGGGTCGCGTTGCAGGGCCTCGCTGATTGCCCGAGGCACGTCTTCCACGGCCATGGGCTGATCGGCGACGGTAATGGTGCCCCCGGCGTCCACGACCACGTCGATCAGCCTGGGTTCGTCCAGTGGCGGCGCCTCGGCGGCCGGCAGGTCCACGCGCAGGGCCTGGGCGAACAGCGGCGCCAGGATGATGAAGATCACCAGCAGTACCAGCATCACGTCCACCAGCGGCGTGACGTTGATTTCCGCCATGGGGTTTTCATGTTCGGATGATAGTGGTCCGGCCATCAGCTTGTTCTCATGGAAAGCAGGTCAACCAGTTCACGGGCATTGGCGGCGGTCATGGCATTGATCTGGCGCAGCCAGCGCAGCAGGCCGTTGTAGGCGATCAGGGCCGGGATGGCGGCGAACAGGCCGACGGCGGTGGCCACCAGGGCCTCGCCCACCGGTCCGGCCACGGCTTCCAGGGTCAGCGCCTGGCCGGCCAGGGTCTGCAGGGCATGCATGATGCCCCACACCGTGCCGAGCAGGCCGATAAAGGGCGCCGAACTGCCGACCGTGGCCAGAATAGTGAGATAGCGTTCCTGGGTAACACGAATCGGTTCCTGCACGGCGTCCATGCGCTCCTGCAATTCGGCGGCGCTGGCCGCGCGGCGCTTGAGCAGGCGCTGTGCGCTTTCCAGCAGCTGGCGGGAGGGCGCTTCGGCATCCAGCCCGGCCAGACCATGCGGGTCCTCGTCGGCCAGCAGACGGGCGGCGCGTTGTTCGTTGCGCGTCAGGTTCAGGAACTGCGGCAGTTTGAAAAACACCACCACCCAGGTGGCGAAAGAGGCCGCCACCAGGACCAGGAACACGCCACGTACCACGACGTCGGCATGTGCCCACCACGAGAACCAGGTTGTATCAAAACTCATCTTGCTGTCCTTGAAAGAATCTCTTGTTTCTGCGCATCAGCCTTCATTCAGGCTGAATTGAATAGGCACTTTCACATTGCTGGCGGCGACGGCCTCGCCGTCACGCGTGGCCGGTTGAAAGCGCCAGCGCCGCACAGTCGCCAGGGCGGCCTTGTCCAGAATGCGGTGGCCGGAAGAATCGGCGATGTCCACGCTCACCGGGTTGCCGTCCTTATCCAGGTTCAGCAGCAGCACCACGGTGCCCTCCCAGCCGCGACGGCGCGCCACCGAGGGATAGGGCGGCTTGGGATTGTTCAGGTAGGCCACGCCCACATCGACGGGTTTGTAGACCGGCCCGGGCGCCGGGCTGGGCGGTGCCGGCGGTGCCTTGACCGGTGGTGCGGGTGGCGCCGCTTTCGCGACCGGCACTTCGGCAGGCGGTTCGGGTTCCGGCTCGGGTGGCGGCAGGGGTTTGGCGACCGGCTTCGGCTTGAGTTTGGGCTTGGGTTTAACCACCGGCTCGGGCTTCGGTTTGGGCGGGGGTGGTTTTACCGGCGGCGGTGGTGGTGTCGGTTCTACCACCGGTGCGGGTTTGGGGGGTGCCAGTTTGACCAGTTGTACGGATTTGGGCAGTTCGATTTTGACCGGGTTGCTGGGTTGCAGCGCGAGCGCGCCTGCGACAGCGGCATGCAATACCGCTGAAGCCAGCCAGGCGAAGACAACCAGGCCACGCTTCACACAGCCTCCTCGGCCGGGGAGGGTTCTTCACTGAATTGCCTGCGCTTGAAGCGGCGCAGGCCGCTATAGGCGAAGATCACCAGCAGGGAAGCGCCGAAGGCGGGCAGCATCAGACCCAACACGGCAATCAACAGCCAGCCCTTCCAGCCGGGTCGCTGCGGATTATCACCAAGCTCCGGCAGTCCGATTTCACCCGGCTTGCGCCGCAGCCACCACATGACGATGCCGGCGATGCTGATGAAGACCATGAGTAGTGCAGCAACAAAGGCAATGATTTGAGTGCCCAGCCCGAAGATGCTGCCGGTATGCAACGGGAAAAACAGCATCAGCGCCTGGGCGCCGGGTTTCAGGTCTTCCCAGCGAGCCTCGCCCAGCAGTTGGCCGTTGTAGGGATTGTAGTGTGCCTGACGCAGCTTCCAGACATCGAAGCCAATGTGAGCACTCAATACGTAGGCATCTTCCGGGGCCTCCGGGTAATGCACGTCGAAATGCTCGACATCATTACGGGCCAGGAAGTCATCAATGATACCGTCAATGCCCAGACGCTCTGCATTCGCAGGCGGATTCTCCACCTTGGGCGGACTTATATATATGTCCGGCAGTTGGTCGGCAGCGAACATGCCGGCAAGAATGGTGTAATTGGCCCAGGGCGAAAAGAACAGGCCGGTGAAACCGATGAGCAGGAAGATCGGCAACAGGTAGAAGCCGATGACACTGTGCAGGTCGCGCCAGAAGCGCCGTCCTTTCGAGCGCAGGCGTGGCCACCAGCCACCGCCGCCCTTGTTACGCCGCGGCCACCACAGGGTGAAACCGAGAAACAGCGTCACAAATATCCAGCTGATCATGATCTCGGTGATATTGCGGCCGAATTCCCCTGCCAGCAGCGTGCGGTGCAGGCGCAGGATAAAGGTGAAAATGCCCTCATCCGCACTGCGCTGATGCAGCACTTCGCCAGTATGCGGATCCAGAAATACGGCCAGGTCTTCCTTCTCGCCAGCCGGGTCTTCCAGGTGTACCTGGATGCTGCGGCCGTTGCCCGGGTCAAACAGGGCATGCAGATGCCATTCCGGGCGCTGTGCATGACCGGTTCCGGTCAGTACCGAGTAGGGCAGTCGCTCACAATCATCGCAGGGCGCATAGGTCTGGAAGGGTTCGAATACCCGTTCGAGTTGCGGTTCGAAGGCATACAGCGCGCCGGTGATGCTGACGCTGATAAGTACCGGAGCAGCAAGCAGGCCGATAATGAAATGCCAGCGCCATAGTAGTGGGTAGAGCAACTTCATTTCGGAATGACCATCTGGAAAGGGTTCATAACGGGCGTACCGGGGGCGGACGAAGCGTGACCGCTTATTCTAAATGAGATTGCTTCTCAATTACAGACGGTGCCTGATAAGCCGTCACAGCATGAGTTCAAGCTGAACCCCGATAATTCTCGGGTCGCCATACTGAATGGCCCGCGAGGGTTCCGGATAGCCAAAGGTGCCATCGTACTGGTAACGATAGTCGGCGTAGTCTTCGTCCGTGATGTTGCGGCCATAGACATAGGCTGACCAGTGTGTGGCTTCGTAGCCGACTCGCAGGTTGACCAGCTGGCGTTCGTCGCCGGTGGCACGCGGGTCGTTGTCCGGTTGCAGGAAGTATTCGTCGGTGTGGCTGATGCTGCCGCTGGCGAACCAGCCGGACAACCCGCGCCAGCGGGCACCGATACTGCCGCTGTGTTCCGGTGCCTCGACGAATTCATTGCCCGAGTAATCATCCGAGGCGGTGCGGTAGTCTTCGAACTCGGTCTGGCTGTAGCCGTAACTTGCATAGAGGTTCCAGGCAGGACTGAGTTGCCAGCTGGCCTCCAGTTCACCGCCTTGCAGGGTGGAGGAAGCGGCGTTCTGGGTGATGAAGTTGATGCCGTCGGCGGTCGGCACCTGTACCTGCTGATCCTGCCAGTCCACGTAGTAGGCGTTCAGGCTCAGGCGGATGCCACGGGTCGGCCAGAAGGCGCGCAGGCCAACCTCGTAGTTCTGGGTGAACTCGGGATCAAACTCGTTGATGCTGGCGTCACTGCTGTTCACCTCGGCACCGCCGGCGCGGTAGGCCTCGGCATAAGTGGCAACCGCGGTCCAGATTTCCGTCAGCCGGTAGCGCAGTCCCAGTTTGGGCAGCAGCGCTTCATACTCGGCTTCGGCAGTCTGTACACCATTGGTGCCGGGATTCGGCGTGACGCCGGCGCCGAGCAAGGGCAGCAGGTCCACGGTGCCGCCGGCCTGCAGAATCTGGCCGAGAATCTCGACTTCGGACAACGGGCCGCCGGGCACCAGGTAACCGTCTGCGCGGGTAATGGCGTAATCATTCACCGCTGCGCGCTCCTCGGTGTCGTAACGCAGGCCGAAGGTCAGGGTCAGCCGTTCGCTGGCGGCATAATCGAATTCACTGAAGAAGGCCAGGTTGTCCGCTTCATCGCTGAAGTCGTTGTACTGGTCGATGCTGATTTCAACCAGTTCGCCCACAACCGGTACCGGCAACACTTCGGCACCCGGAATCCTGACGCCATTGTTGGCATACAGGGCCTCGCTGAGGAAGCGGCCGCCGTACAGCCCGACCACGCCGGTCCAGCGGCCCCAGTCCTGGATGTTCAGGCGGATTTCCTGGCTGTAATTGCGGTTGTGCTGGTCGAAAAAGCCGATGCCGCCATCGTAGTCGGACTGGTCATAGTCCAGGCGTTCCGCCCAGACGGTGTCGATATAGCCCGTGGTGGCGGTCAGCGTAACCTGCTCCGTCAGGGGATAGCTGGCGCGCAGCGACCACAGGTCGGATTCCAGTTCGTTAAGACCCGGGTCTTCATTGTTGGTCACGGTGCGGCGGGCGGAATCGCCGTCGGAATTCTGCTCAATGCCAAGGCTGCGGCGTCCTTCGCGGCCGGTGCGGGCGCCGGTAAGCATCAGTTTCAGGCCGGGGGCAAAATCCGGGCTCCAGGCCAGTTTGCCGCGCAACAGATCGGTTTCCTCGGCGCCCCATTCATCGTCATTGAGCGTGGTGTTGGTGAGGAAGCCCTCAGTCTCACGGTGATTGGCAGTAACGCGAAACGCCAGGCTGTCACCGAGGGGGCCGCCGCCGGCGAACGCGTATTGCCGGGTCCCCAGTTCCGCGGCACGCAGGCGCAGGCGCGCATCCCAGTAGGGCGTTGGATCACGGCTCACCGCCACCACGGCGCCGGCCAGCACATTGCGGCCCAGGCTGGTGGATTGCGGGCCGCGCAGGATTTCGATCTGTTCCATATCGAAGCTGTCGAAGACGTTGCTGGCCAGGCCGAAGTTATCCACCGGCACGCCATCCAGGTAGGTACTGATGACTGGCTGGCCGCCGCCGGTGCCTTCCGCGCCGGTGGCGCTGACGCCGCGAATGCTCAGTCCACCCTGGCCGCTGGTGGTGACATTGGCGGTGCGTTCGGCCACGTCATCGAGGTTTTCGTCGCCGTAGTCCTCCAGTTCGGCCTCGGTCGTGACCGATACCGAGCTGGCGGTTTCTTCCAGGCTGCGGCCCAGCTTTTCACCGGTCACGACCACGGTATCCAGTTCTTTTGCGGTTGTGTCCTGATTCGCTGTTGCCGCCGGTTGTTCGTTTGCAACCGAAAGGGATGGCTGCATCAGGATCAAATAAATCGCTGCGCGCAACGCGCGTCCTGCCCTTGGTTTGTTTTGCATTGTTACCACCTGAAATTTGACAGCGGAGTTTATTTCAAATGAGAATGATTCTCAATGATGTTTGCGTGGCCGTGGGAAAGCTGCGTGGCAAGGGCCGCCGTACACATAAAATGAACAAACAGGGAGACTTGAAAACATGCATCGCATGGCAATGTTCTCGATTCTGTGTTGCCTGAGTGTCATGGCCGCAGCTGACGAACGCGAAACTGCTTCGGATACGGTAAAGGATGAAAGCGCGGCAGCGGGGCAACCGGCCGACGGGGCGGTGGAGCTGAAACCCGTCATCGTCACCGGCGAATTGATCGACCGCAGTACGCTGGAAACCACCAGCAGCGTGGCCGTAATCGAGGGCGGGGAAATCGAGCGCAGCGCAGCGCAGGATGTTTACGACGTGATCCGTGCCACACCCAATGCCAGTCTGGAAGAACATGATTACGGTTTCGGCGGCATGACCCTGCGCGGTATCGGCAGTTATGGCGCCAGCGGCGCCGGTGCCTTTGCCGCCTATAGCACGACTTCGGCAGTGGTTTTCGACGGCGTCGGTCTGCCGCGTTCGGCACTGAGTTATGCCGACCTGTCGGCTTTCGATCTGGCCTCCGTGGAAATTCTGCGCGGCCCACAGTCCACCAGTCTGGGGCGTAATGCCATGGCCGGCGGTGTGGTGATCAACTCCATAGCGCCCGAACCCTTGCCCGGCTTTTTCCCGCAATTGCGCGGTCGCGTCAGCGGGGGCGATGCGAACAGCAGACACTATGCCCTGGCCGGGGAAGCCACCCTGTTGCCGGATACCCTGGCGCTGCGCCTGGTGCATGACCGGCGCAACGATGATGGCGATAATTTCAACGCCACGCGTGGCGAAGACGACTGGGCGCGTCGCGAAAGTGAGAGCACGCGCTTGCGCGCCAAATGGCAGCCCGCTGGCGCCGGGGGGCGCTACAGCGCCTTGTTCGGCGTTTACGACATGCAGCGCTATTCGGGCAGCAACTACGTGTTGCTGGGCGAGGAGGAATCACGCGTTGCCACCAGCAACGCACCCTACGACTACGATAACGACGCGCAGATGCTGTCTCTGGATCAGGGTTTTCGCCTGAGCGACCGCTGGCAGATGCACGCCGTGAGCGCCTGGATCCGTTCGCAAACTATCAGCCGCTTTGATACCGACTACGGCCCGGAGGATGACGCGGCCACCTTTCAGGAAGAAGATGCCCGCGCCTTCTCGCAGGAGCTGCGCTTGCAGTACCAGGGCGAACGCATCAAGGGCAGTGTGGGCGCCTACTACTACGACAGCCGCGACGGCGATGTCAGTTCGGGCTACATCAACATCAATGCCGCCCTCGACCAGGCCGGAATCTGCGGGCTTGAAATCCTTTGTTCCCTGCCGCTGGGCAATGTTCTTTTCGAAAGCGCGCAGCCAGCGGAAGTCGAGGATATAGCGGTATTCGGCGAGCTCGACTGGGCAGCGACCGAGCGGCTGACACTGACGGCCGGGGTACGCGCCGATCGTGAGGAAAACAGCCGCGTGATCAGCGCCAGCACGGCGGGTGACAGCCCGACGGCAGATCTGGCGGTGAGTCTGCTGACTTCGGCAGGTGCCGTGCCGGGCAATACTCGTCAGGAAGTCTCACGTGAGTTTTCGGAAGTACTGCCCAAGGTGGCGGCGCGTTATGAGCTTTTCGACGGCTGGTTCCTGGGCGCGGCCTACACCGAGGGCTATCGCCCCGGCGGCTCCGGCTTCAACCAGGTGTCCGGTCGTGTCTTTGAATTCGATTCGGAGCGCACGAAAAACGTCGAGCTTTCCTTCAAGGGTATCTATGACCCCTGGAAGCTGCAGTTTGCGCTCAACCTGTTCCGTACGCGCTGGGAAGACATGCAGTTGCAAGGCGGCGAGGGCACCGATACTTTCATCGAAAACGCCGGCCGGGCGACCATCCAAGGCGGTGAGCTGGAGTTCCGCTGGCAGGCCATGCAGAAGCTGCAGCTTGTCGGAGGGTATGGTGTGACGCGTGGCGAGTTCGATCAATACATCAGTACCGAGGGCGAAGACTTTGCCGGCAACAAACTGCCCAAGGCGCCGGAATATTCCGGTCTATTGGCGCTGGAATGGCGGCCCTGGTCCAGTCTGCTGATTCGCCCGGATGTGCAATGGACGGGTTCGACGCCGGCCAATGCCGACAATCAGTCGCAGCATGAGCTGTTCAGTTACCGGCTGGTGAATATGACCGTGCGCTGGCAAGTCGGGCCGGCGACCCTGTTCATGGCCGGCACCAACCTGACCGACGAACACTACCGCCGCGATGCCAATGACTTCAGCCTGTTCGTAGACGATGTCGTCAGTCTCGGTCAGCGCCGGCGGGTGATGGGTGGACTGGAGTTCGAATTTTGAATGGTCGCATGACGAAACGCCTGCTCACTATAGGGATGCTGGCCGGCCCGCTCGTCCTGCTGGTAGGGCTTACATTGGCCATGACCCGCGAGGGTTTTGAGCTGCAGCGCCATGGCAGCAGCATGCTGGCGCTGGGCGAACACGGCTGGTTGCAGACGCTGAATTTCTGCATCACGGGTCTACTCACTACCGCATTGGCGTTGGGCATCGGTCGCGCACTACGTGGTCAACCGGGTGGCCGCTGGGTGGCCTGGTTGCTCGGCGCTTTCGCGCTGATGCATATTCTCGTCGCCCTGTTTCCCACCGATCCGGCGTTCGGGTTTCCACCGGATCCCGGTACGCCGCCAGGTGCACCTTTAACCGACGACGCGAGTTTTCACGCCATCGTGCACAGTCTGGCCGGTTTCACGGGATTCAACGCGCTGGCCATTGCCTGTTTCATCCTGGCCTGGCATTTCGCCCGCAAATCATTATTCTGGTGCGCCCTGTCCGTTCTTACTGCTGCCGCCATTATCATGATCGACATCTATGCTATGCGTTGGGAACTCGCACATGCCGGACCGGAGCGCGCATCGGCACAGTTCAATTTCCTGCCGATGTGGGTATTACTACCGCTGATCTGGGGCTATCTCAGCGGGTTGGCCTGGGTAATGAAACGCCGTCTGGAGGTGGTGCAGTGAGCGGTGCGGGTTCGCGCTGGTTTCGCATCAACCTGTGGCTGCATCGCTGGACCAGTCTCATCGCCACGCTGCCGTTTCTTATTCTGTGTCTGACCGGTACGGTGCTTATTTTCCACGAAGAGGTGGATTATCTGTTGGGCGTCGTACCCGAGGCCAAGAGCCGAGGGTTTGATGCCAGTCTGCCATTGTCTGAGTCAGTGGCTGCCGTGAAGGCCGCCTATCCGGACGAGCGGATCATGAGCGTAGGGATTGATCCGGATCATCATCCCGGAGTGCTGTTGGTGGTGACCGCACCGAAGCTTGAGCCTGGCTTTCAGGCGGCCGAGTTGCGCTTTACGGATATCGCCACGGGTGAGCTGATTGGTGATCCAGAGCAGGGAATAACCCTGACAGGTTTTTTACTGGAGTTGCATGCCGAGTGGTTCCTGGGACCCTGGGGTGAACTTGTCGGGGCCCTGATAGCCCTGCTCGTGTTGGTTTCCCTTTTATCCGGCATGGTGGTGTATGCGCCCTACGTGAAGCGCGTGGCCTTCGGTGTTTTGCGCAAGGGCAAGGGAGCACGTCTGTTGCAACTGGATTTGCATAATTTTATTGGCGCCATGGTGCTGGGTTGGGCGTTGGTGGTAACTGTTACCGGCCTGCTGCTTGGCTTTAACAATCTGGCCATAGGTGTTTGGCAGATAACAGGCCTGAGCGACTTCCGTGCCGAGGCTGACGCCATGATGCCGGTGGATGCTCTCGAACCTCCCGTGAACCTGGACAAGGTTTTCGAGGTGGCCACTGCCACTGCTAAACCGGGATGGCAGGTAAGTTCGGTGGTGTTCCCGGCGACGGAGTTTTCCTCGCCGCGGCATTACACAGTATTGCTGGTGGGCAGCGAAGGCCTGGAGGAGCGTATGTTCAGCGTGGCCTTTGTCGACGCGGCCACCGGCGAAGTGCCAGTGGCTCTGGATCTGCCTCTGTATCTGAAGGCGATCACGTTGTCACAGCCGCTGCATTTCGGCGATTATGGTGGCTTGCCCCTGAAAATACTCTGGACCCTGTGTACCTGGTTGACACTGTTCATTACTGCCAACGGTGCCTGGCTGTGGTGGAACCGGCGACGACGGCGACGGCCTGAAGAAGTCGCAACGGAGGTCGCTGCATGAATCCGGGCAGGCGGTTGCAGGCACTGATGTTGATGGCGCTAGTGGTGATTGTCGGCATTGTCGGCATTGTCGGCATGTTGGTGATGGAAGGATTGCCTGATCTTCTTTTTTTCGTTCTTGCAATGCTGCCGTTGGTTCTGGGTGGCTGGCGATGGATGATCGCCGGACGCGCGAGACAGATATCCTGAGGCGACCATATGATCACTTGTTCATTGTTACCCTAAATGAGAACTGTTATCATTTAGGGCTCTTGCAAATCCATGGATCTTCCGTAATGCAGCAATTCCTCAAGCCGGCGCTCTGGTCCGCAGCCCTTGTTTTCGCTTTCGCCTGGACGCAGAGCGCCTTAGCGCACTCTCATGAAGGCCCCGGCGAACATGTGCAAACCTTCGAAAAACATCTGGATGCTTATGTCGCGGATGTTGAAAGGCTTTCCACGCTTCTGGATGAAATTGCCGGCCAGTATGCCGCCGAAAAGGATGTGCAGCCCGCCATTGATGCTTTCATCGAAGAATGGGAAGTGAAGAAATATCATGAAGCTGTCGAGACCGTATCCATCCCGCTCTATCCGCCGATCTGGGCCGCCATCAGCGTGATGCAGCAGGCGGCCAAGGAAAAGGCCTCTGTCCGCGAATTCGTGATGAGTGTGCGCGGCGTCAGAGACGCGCTGCATGAAGGCATGGGCGGCATCCGCCTGGCGGCTGCGCAACGTGTGCAAGGTGTGGAAGCCACGCAGAATCGGGCGGCTATGCAGCCGGCAGCAGGGCAGTCGGAAAGGCCCGATAGCCAGGACGAGATTAAAGCCATCAAGGCGGCGCTGGATTCGGCCGTCGAGAAATACGCCGGCGGCGATGCCGAGGCTGCCAAGAGCCTGATCGGTGATGCCTACCTGCATCGCTTCGAAGGTCTTGAAGGCGACCTGATCGCCCAGGACGCAGAGCTGGTGTCCACGCTCGAGAAGGAGTTCAACGTCGACCTGCCGGTGTTGATCAATTCCGGCAAGCCGCAGCAGGAAGTCGTCGCGATGGTCGAACAGATGAAAGCACGGCTGGACAAGGCTGCAGAACTGCTGGCCGGGGTTGACGAGAAGAAGTCCAGCGTATTCTAGACATGCAGCGAAGAACGCTACTGAAGGCTGCTGCGGGCATCGGCCTGTTGGGTCCCATGGCGCTGCGGGCTGCGCCGACGCCCGTTGGGGGTTTCTCCCCGGCACTATCGGTAGATGAGCTGCCCGAACTGAAAGGGAAGCTGCGCATCTACCTGGGCCATGGCGAAGGCGGACTCTACGAAGACGTCATCGACGCCATTCGTGATCGTAATTCTGATCTCGACCTGCGTATCCGGCGCGCGCCGTCCAGTGCGCTGGCCAACACCCTGATCGCCGAGCACAAGGCCGGCGGCGTGCGGGCCGATGTTTTCTGGTCAGTGGATGCGGGCGCCCTGGCGGTCGTGGCGGCGCGGGGCATTTCAAGAGAACTGCCCGAATCGCTGCGCCAGCAGATCAATCCGACGTTCCGTTACCCGCGCTGGGCAGCCATCTCCGGGCGGGTACGCACCCTGGCCTACAATCCGCAGAAGGTGACGGCTCAGCAGTTGCCGAAAAGCATCATGGACCTCGCCGACAGTGATCTGAAAATCGGCTGGGCACCGGCCTACGGCGCGTTCCAGTCCTTCGTCGCTGCCATGCATCTGCTGGAAGGCGAGGCGGCTACCCGCGAGTGGCTGAAAGCGATCAAGGGCCGGGCCCGCGGTTATGCCGGTGAACTGGGCGTGGTGCTGGCGACTGCCCGCGGCGAAGTCGACGTGGGGTTGTCCAATCACTACTACACCCTGCGTCTCAAGCAGGGGAAACCGGATGCCGCCGTCGAGCTGGCCTTCACGCATAACGACGCCGGCTGCCTGGTCAATGCCTCGGGTGCGGCGGTATTCAGCGAAAACGAGAACGCCCTGAACTTCATCCGTTATCTGCTCACCCGCGAAGTGCAGTCCTACCTGTCCCGCGAGGCGTTTGAAATTCCTCTGGTACAGGATGTGGCCGGCCCCGAAGCCCTGCCGGCCATGAGCGAGATCAATCCGCCGCGCCTGGACCTGGGCCGCCTGGCGGAACTCGAACCGGCGTTGGCCCTGATGCGCGAGACCGGCGTGTTGTGAGGCACAACACCTCTTTCTGGTTGAGTGTGCCGATCGCGCTGGCGGCGCTGGCGCCGCTGGCAGTGCTGGTCTGGCTCGGCTTCAGCGCCGAGCTGGAATTCAGCGGACGCACGGCCGAAATCCTGCTCAATACCATCCTGCTCACCGGCCTGACGGTGCTGACCAGCATCCTGGTCGGCGTACCGCTGGCCTTTGTCATGGCCTATGCGGATCTGCCGGGCCGCCGCTTCTGGCTGGCGGCCCTGGCCGCGCCTTTGGCCATGCCCAGTTATATCGGTGCCTTCGCCTATTTCGCCGCTTTTGGCGGCGGCGGCGAACTGGAAACGCTGCTCGGCATTGCCACGCCACGCCTGGAAGGGCTGCCCGGCGCCGTGCTGGTCATGACGCTTTATACCTTTCCGTTTGTGATGCTGACCACGCGCGCGTCGCTGCGCAATCTGGATCCTTCCATGGTCGATGCGGCACGTGTGCTGGGCCTGTCCCTGCCGCAGGCCATGCGCCGCGTGGTGCTGCCGCGAGCCCGCGGCGGTATTGCCGCCGGTGCCCTCATCGTGGCGTTGTACACCCTTTCGGATTTCGGCACGCCGGCCATCATGCGGCTGGATACCTTCACGCGCATGATTTACGTGGAATACAACGCCTTCGGTCTGGAGCGCGCGGCCCTGCTGTCGGTTTATCTGCTGGCGCTGGTGGCCGTGGTGCTGTGGCTGGAATCACGGGTCAGCGCCGAGCGCGAGCGTCCGGGGCGTACCCTGAACCTGTATGTGAAGCCGGGTCACCTGATCCTGCTGGTCGCTATCGTGTTGTCGATCCTGATGGCGGCGCTGGGTCTGCCACTGGGCATGTTTACCGTCTGGCTGCTGCGTGAAGGTGCGGCCGGCTTTGATCCCGCCTATGCCTGGAACTCGGTACATGCTTCGCTGCTGGCCGCCATCGCTGCGGTGATTGTCGCCCTGCCCGTGGCCTATGCTACGACTGCCGGCAGAGCAGGGCGGCTGCTGGAGCGCGCCACCCATTTCGGTTTCGGTGTGCCGGGTATTGTGCTGGGCACGGCGCTGGTCTACATCGGTCTGCAGCTGGATATGCTGTATCAGACCCTGGCCCTGCTGGTGCTGGGTTATGTGCTGCGCTTTCTGTCGCTGGCGGTGGGCAGTATCCGCAGCCGCGCCGAGCGCATCGACCGCAACCTGGTGGCGGCCGCGCGCAGCCTGGGGGCTTCGCCGGCGGAAGCTTTCCGGCGCGTCAGCCTGCCGCTGGCGTTGCCGGGTATTGCTGCCGGCGCGGCATTGGTTTTTCTCGAAGCCATGCGCGAACTGCCTGCCACGCTGATGCTGCAGCCCACCGGTTTTGATACGCTCGCCACCTATCTGTGGCGGGTCTACGAAGCCGGTTATCTGGGCTACGGTGCCATCCCGGGCCTGCTGCTGGTGCTGGTGTCCATGGTGGCGCTGGTGGTGCTGCTGTCCGGCGAAGAACGGGCATCTCTGTAAAATACGCGAAACCCTCGATCTCCCGAGCTGCTCCCGGATGAATCAAAGCATGCTGGCAATACGCAATCTCTCCGTCGCCTATGACCAGAACGTGGTCGTCCACGAGGTCGACTTCGTGCTCGGCGAGGGGGAGATTCTGAGTCTTGTGGGGCCCACGGGCTGCGGCAAGTCGACGGTGCTGCGTACGGTGGCCGGTCTCGAACCGCCGCACAGCGGCGAGATCCTGATTGGCGATCTGAAGATCGACCGGCAGCGCATGGTGCCGCCGGAAAAACGCCGCACCGGGCTGGTCTTTCAGGACTTCGCCCTGTTTCCGCATCTCAACGTCGAACAGAACATCAACTTCCGGCTGAAGAACAAGCAGGCCGCTGACCGCTGGATCGACATGCTGGGTCTGGCGCCCTTCCGGCATGCCAAACCGCAGACACTGTCCGGCGGCCAGAAGCAGCGGGTGGCCCTGGCCCGGTCACTGGCCCATGAGCCGGCACTGATGCTGCTGGACGAGCCGCTGTCGAACCTGGACGCGGCGCTCAAGTCGACCCTGCGCTGGGAAATCCGCGATGTGCTGAAGACCGCCGGCGTGCCGGCCATCTGGGTCACGCATGATCAGGAAGAGGCCATGTCCATCGGTGATCGCATCGGTGTCATGCGCGCCGGCCGGCTGGAACAACTGGACAAGCCCGAGGCCTGTTTCCGTGATCCCGCCAACCGTTTCGTGGCCAGTTTCCTGGGTGATGCCGAGTTCATTCCCGGCCAGTTGTCCGGAGGCGAGGTCACAACGGTGCTGGGGCGCAACCAGGCCAGCATTCACAACGGCGGCGGTCCCGAGGTCGATGTGCTGCTGCGGCCCAACGATATGTCACTGACGCCGGCCTCGCCGGGCAATGGCCATATCGCCTGGTGCCGTTACGAAGGCGAGACCCGTCTCTACGGTGTGTATCTGTTCAACGGCCCGGAAGTGAAAGTGCGGGTCAATCACGAGCAGGAACTGGCGGTCGACGCCACCGTCGACGTGCGCATCATTGCCGATCATCCACTCACGGTGTTTTCGCGTGGGTCAGCTGGCTGATTCCTTAAATATGGTACCGGTCGCCCAGGCCTGCGCGTCATGGGCCTTTTTATAGCGCGTCCTGTGCTTAAGATAGAACATATGTTACCTTTTTGGCTCGCATCGTTCCAGGATCCAGTCATGCTGAGTCGAGCCAACCGCCTGCTGCAAACCACCGGGTATATCCTGCTCTGCGTATTCGTGCTGACGGGATGCGGCAGCGACAACAACGACGACAGTGACGGCAGCAGTGCCGCCCAGGCGCAGCCGCGGCAGTACAGTCGTCAGGCTTGCGAGTTTGTGCCGCAGTCAGCGGGCGATGATGCGCCCCTCGGTCCGGAGTTGGAAGTCGAGGTTGCGGTCGAAGGGCTCGAGATTCCCTGGGGTCTGGACTGGTTGCCTAATGGCGACATGATCTTCACCGAACGGGACAAGGGGCTGCTGCGCATCGTCCGCAGCGGACAACTGCAGTCGGGTGCGGTGGCGCAGGTCGATATCGCCGAGATTTCGTGGTTCGAGGAGCTTGGCGGTCTGGGCAGCGAGGGTGGTCTGCTCGGAGTGCTGCTGCACCCTGACTTCGCGGAGAACCGGCAACTCTACATGTACTGGACGGCCCGGGCGGCAGACAACTCGTTGTACAACCGTCTTGGCCTTTTCACGATGGCCGAGGACTACAGCAGCGCCGAGCTTGACCGAATTCTTATCGACGACATCCCCGGGGGCATCCATCACGCTGGCGGACGCATGCGCATCGGCCCCGACGGCAAGCTCTACCTGGGCGTGGGCGCCTACGAGGCCCGGCAGGCACAGCAGCCCGATTCGGTGGCCGGCAAGCTGCTGCGCATGAATCCGGATGGCTCCATTCCGGACGACAACCCCACCCCTGGCAGCTATGTGTACCTGTCCGGCATCCGCAACACGCAGGGCTTCGACTGGTTCGATCCCCACCATCTGCTGATGATGGAACACGGCCCGACCTTCAACGATGATGGCGGCCCTTTTACCAAGGGCCTGGACGAGTTCAACGTGTTTCGCGCAGGTGAGAACTCCGGTTGGCCGGACACCACCGGATGCGACAAGGCGCAGGGCGTCACCGAGCCGGTAATTGTCTGGGAGCGCTCGCTCCCGCCCGGCGGCGCCACGTTGTATCGGGGTAATGCGATTCCGGAATGGACCGGCAGCTTCTTTGCGGCCACCCAGGGCCTGCCCATGCAACCGGACGAGGGCCAGCACCTGCACCGCATCCAGTTGGATCCTGATAATCCATACATCGTCGAGGCACGCGAGGTCCTTCTGAAGCAGCGATTCGGGCGACTTCGTACCGTGGCAGAAGGTCCGGACGGCTACCTCTATGTGACCACCACCAACTGCGACGCACGCGGGGCGCTAGCCTGGAACCCCAACTTCTGCCTTCAGGGGGGCGACAAGATTCTGCGTATTATTGGATTACAGTGAAAGCCTGGGGTATTGATTCCTTTATAAACAATGTTTTACCCTAAAGACTTTAGGGAGAGTCTATTTCAGGGGGGTGCGGGCCTTGGTCCCGTGTCCGAGCGTCACAAACCAGGTACAGGGATCAAGCCAATGATACGAATGCTGCCGTCCTCGCTGCGCCTCGTCCTGCTGGCGCTCGTCACTCTGCTTCCCATGAAGCCGGCGCTGGCCGCCGACGCGTACAACGTGTCTTACCTGTGGTCGCGTTACCTGCATAGCGCCGAGGATTACCGCGCCAAGGTTGCCGCGGTGCTTGGTCCACAGATCGCGGGCGACCTGCGGATTGTGGAGAAGGAATCGCTGTACGGCGTTATCTACTACCGGCGCGGCAGTGCGTATGACGCCCGGCGTGTCGCGGCGAGCCACACGCGCCTGCTTCAGGCCAGGGGCCTGGATCGCGCCGTGCCCATGCGCGCGCGCAACTGGAACTTCGCCGATCGCGCCCCAGTCGAGGCGAAGCGGGTCGCAAAGGCAGCGTCACCGACCTCGGATGCCAGAGCGATCAAGGCCTCGTTCAGCCCCGCTACCGAATCGGCTACCGAAACAGTGCGGGAGGCCGTCGCGAAACGGTCGATGCACAACGACATCGAGGAGGCGGTGGAAGGCTACGTCAAGAAGCTGCGTGCGCGCGGCGTCATTAACTCCCACGAGCGCACGGCGTGGTCGGTATATGACTTCACCAGCGGCGAGAAATTGGTCGGTATCAACGAGGACGCCAAGTTCCAGGCCGCGAGCCTGGTCAAGCCGTTCTTCGCCATGGCGTTCTTCCACAAGGTGCAGGAGGGCAAGCTGCACTATGGTCCCAAGTCGAGACGTCACATGGAGCGCATGATTCAACGATCCAACAACTACTCGACCAACTGGATCATGCGTCAGGTTGGCGGGCCTGCTGCCGTGCAGAGCATTCTGAGTGACCAGTACCCGGGTATCTTCGAGAACACCGAAATCGTCGAATACATCCCCGCCGGCGGGCGCACCTATCGCAACAAGGCGTCGGTGCATGACTACAGCCGCTTCCTCTATGCGCTGTGGAAAGAAGACATCCCCGGCGCCGACGAGATCAAGCGATTGATGGCGTTGCCCGGCAAGGACCGCATCTACACGGGAGCACATTCGATTCCGAAGGGCACAGCGGTCTACAACAAGACCGGAAGCACCGCACAGCTCTGCGGTGACATGGGCATCCTGGTGGTGCGCGACCGTAAGGGCAAGCGCTACCCGTACATTATTATCGGCGTTATCGAGAGGGATGCCCGGGCGCGGAACTACAGTTCCTGGATTCGTTCGCGCGGGAACGTTATCCGCGGGGTGTCGAATATCGTCTACGATGGCATCAGCCGGCACCACGGGCTGAGGTCTTAGGAACAACAGCGTGCTAGCAGGTCTATTCGTTCACAAGTGTGCAGAGCAGGATATTGATCTGCTTCTCGACGTTTTCGCCGGTATTACTCTGGCCGGTTTCCTTGTGGCTGACGGCCTGTAGCACCTCAAAGCCCGCTTCCTTCAACAGGGTCGTTGTCGCCTGTTGGTCGTAGAGAGTGAAACCATAGAGCGTGAAGGGTAGTTCACGCATGAAGCTGATGTCGCCGAAGGCCAGGGCGAAACGCGCTCCGGGTTTCATCACACGGTGGATTTCCCGCAGGTGGTCCAGCGGTTGTTTCCAGAAGTAGAGCGTATGCACGGCCAGTACCCGGTCGAAGTATGCGTCGGGCCAGGGGATGGCATCGGAACTGCCCTGTTCGAAGCGCAGCTCGTGATCCCAGTCGCGATAGCGTTCCCTGGCCTGCTGCACCATGTCGGCCGAATGATCCAGGCCACAGTAGCTGACCTGATCTGCGGCGCCGATGATTTCAGGAGCGAAGGCGGCATTGGCCGGGCCGATCTCCAGCACCCGGTTGTTGTCGGTGATGCCCAGCTGACTGATGACCCGGCGGTTGGTTTCGCCATTGGCGGCATTCATCCGCTCGGCGGTTTCGCGGGCATCACTACCACTGGGGCAACGCAGCTGGGCAGCGATGTCAGCGGGATTCATGGCAATGCCTAGAAGCTGCCCTCGAACTGCACGCCAAGCACACGACGCTCGCCCACCACTACGCCACGCAGGCCCACCGAATCCAGGTTCAGGCGGTCAGTCACGTAGTATTCGTCGGTGAGGTTGCGGCCGAACAGGTAAACGCCGTAGTTGGACCACTCGTAGCCCAGCTTCATGTTCAGCAGGGTGTAGGCGTCAGTTTGTTCCGACTCGCTGTTTTGCGGATCGGTAAACGAGGCTTCGGTATGGCCGACGTTGAAGTCCACCAGGTAGTGATCCCAGGGCCGCCAGGTGAGCCCGGCGCCGCCCGTGTATTTCGGTGCATAGGGGAATTCGTTGCCCGAGAAGTCCTCGTCGTTGTCCTCGAACTCGATGAACTCGGTGCGTACGTAACCGGTGTTCATATACCAGTCCAGGGTCGGCATCAGCTTGCCGCCCACTTCCAGTTCGGCGCCGTAGAGTTCTGATTCACCGGCATTCTTGATCAAGCGGTCAATGGTGCTGGTGCGGATACGCACCTGCTGATCTGTCCACTGCACATGGAACAGGTTGGCATTGATGTAGACCGGCCCCCAGTGGCCCTTGTAACCGAGATCGATGTTGTCGGTAAATTCCGGATCGAACTCGTTTACTACGCCTTCTGATGTGACCTGGGCGCCGCCATTGCGGTAACCCTGGGTATAGGTCAGAAAGACATTGCTGCGATCAGTGAGGGCATAACGGATACCGAGTTTGGGCAGGGTCTGCTCATGCTCGCTTTCAATCTCGTAGCCGCCCACCGGCAGCAGGCCGGTCTGGTTGATAAGCGGCGCAAGGTTGATCTGGTCCAGGATCGGCTGGGCCGGACCGGACAGGCCGTCGAGCACCGGTCCGAGCAGGGTACCGAGTCCGGGGATGCCCAGCAGTTCTTCCACGCTGGCGCCGTCCGGAGCGATCAATGTGCCGTTGGTGGCGATGAACAGGCCGCTGTCGGTGGGTTTGTTGCGCTCATGACGCAGTCCGGCCGTCAGCGTCCAGCGTTCGGTAATGTCGAAGTCCACTTCGCCGAAGATGGCGTAGGTGCGACCTTCCCGCGCCTGGAAGGAGTCGGCGTCGGCGCGCAGTTCCAGTCCCTGGAAGGCGTAGGGCAGGCGGCGGGTGAGGGCGCTGGCATAGAGATCTTCATCGAAGCCGTAGATACCCGCGACCGCCTGCCAGCGGCTGTAGTCAAAGTGCAGGCGGAATTCCTGACTGTAATTATCGTAGAAGGTTTCGTTGATGAAAAAGCCGTTATCCTCGGGGCCGGCATCGTAGTCGCCCTTGCGGATCTGGTCGGTGCTGGCATAGCTGCTGTGCGAGACAAAGCGCAGGTTGTCACCGACCGGCACGTCGACGTTCAGGCTGTAGACATCAGTGTCGTCGGTAAAGAAGCCCTGTTCGTTATCGGTGGCGATGCCTTCTTCGGCCAGTTCTTCGCGCAGCAGTTCAGTGCCTTCCTCCAGCGAAGTGCGTTGGGCGCTGAACAGTACGCGGGTACCCTCCTGACCAAAGGGGGTCCACAGCAGTTTGGCGCGGCCAAGTTGACGTTCCTGCGCGTGCCAGCGGTCATCATGCAGTGTGGTGTTGGTGACCTGACCGTCGGTTTCGTTGAAGTCGCCAGTGAGGCGGAAGGCCAGGTTCTCGGTGATCGGGCCGCCGCCGGCCAGGGCATACTGGCGTGAGCCGGCTTCGCCGCCGCCGATCAGCCCGTTCAGGCCCCAATAGGGTTCCGGGTCGCGCGTCTTGACCGCAATGGCGCCGGCCAGGGAATTGGGGCCGAAGGTGGTGGATTGCGGACCGCGATAGATTTCCACCTGCTCAATATCAAACGCATGCACTACGCCACGAGCCTCGATGCGCGTGCCGTCAACGAAGACGCTGGCGGCCTGGCGGATGCGGCCGGTCAGACCCTGGTTGTTGATACCGCGCAGGGAGAACTTGTCATCGCGGGGCGCGGCCACATTGGCGCTGCGGCGCAGCAGTTCGGAAAGATCCTGCTCGGGAGTATCGGCCAGATCCTCGCCGCTGGTGACGTTTACGCTGGAGGCGGTATCTGCGAGCGCACGGCCCAGTTTTTCGCCCGTTACAACGATGACTTCCAGTGCCTCGGTGGTCTCGGCAGACGCCGATTCGTTATCTGAGTTGCTGCTTTCGCTTTCTGCAGCGAACACGGTTGGTAGCATGCAGGCAAGCACAGCCAAGCTTGCGGCCATGTAGGTAATGCGCATTGACGGATTCTCGAATGGATTTTTCTTAAAGGAGAATATTATTACAAACGAGAATCATTCTCAATATAAGTGCGGGAGAGTTGCAGAAGACGATACTCCCGGGTTTGGCGCTATAAGATCAATGGCATTTCAATACGCCAACCACTTTTTCCACCTGCTCGTCAGATAGTGCCGAATAAATCGGCAGACAGAGCACTTTGTTGCTGATCGCGTTGGCGACAGGAAGATTGGCGGGGTCCGCGGAGGGTAAGTTGCGATACATGGGAAGATTGGAAATAAGGGGGTAAAAATAGCGACGAGAGAAAATGCCGCGGGATTTTAGTTTTTCATACAAAGAATCCCGATCGAGGGGATAACCTGGTTCGACGAGTATTGGAAAATAAGAAAAATTCGAAACCTGCCGACCATCACGCTGCATCAGTGTAATCCCGGGAATGTCGCCTAGTTGCTCCCGGTAGCTCGCATCTATCATTTTTCGTCTAGACACGAGTTGTTCAAAATGCTTCAGCTGGAGTAGCCCGAGCGAGGCCTTGAATTCATCCATTTTGCCGTTGAGTCCCGCGGCGACTACGGTGGTTTCATCTGCGATGCCGAAGTTGTTGAGTTTGTCTACGAGCTCCTTGGTTTGTCTGTCGGCGCAAACAATGGCGCCGCCCTCAAAGGTGTTAAATACCTTCGTGGCATGGAAGCTGAGCGCGGAAAAGTCGCCATGCTTCAATACAGAACCAGCGTCGTCCTGCACACCGAAGGCATGTGCCGCATCGTAGATGACTCTCAAGTTGCCTTTGTCCGCGACTGCTTTTATCGAACGCGTGTCACAGGTATTTCCGTAAACATGTACGGGCATGATCGCGGCTGTTCGAGGGGTGATTGCGGGTTCGATCGTGGCAGCATCCAGGCAAAAAGTCATCGGATCAATGTCAGCAAAGACAGGGGTCAAATTGCTGTTAGCCAACACATGCGCTGTTGCCGGAAACGAATAGGGTGAAGTAATTACCTCGCCCTCGAGTCCTGCAGCATGCAATGCTGTGCTCAGCGCAATCGTGCCATTGGCACACAATGCGACATGCTCCACCTGCAGAAAATCGCAGAGCGCCTGTTCAAACTGACGATAAAACGGCCCTCGGTTGGTTAAAATTCGGCTATGCCATATTTGCTGTAGATATGGCATGAACTCTTCAAGGGGTGGTAGCCAGGGCTGGGTCACATAGATCGGCTCATCGCTCATATGAGGTTTTCCCGGTGGCAAGATCAACCGTTATCCGGGATGCAGTACAACCACGCACTTTGTTGGCTACGCTAGTGAAAGTGTTCAATGATGGACTTTGCAAACTGGTCAACTGTGGCCAGCACGTTTTCGTTGTCATTTTTTATTCGCTCGATCAATAGTGGAAGTGTTTCCTGGGCCCGGTCGAGGTCGTCTTCGCCGTAGGCGACGCCCCAGCGACTATCTTCCGCTTTTCGCCACGCTTCAATAGTCAACTGCGGGTCGGGAACGACAATGGATTTGCACCCGCATAGCGCCGCGTAGGAGGAATAGGCGCTGTGTAAATCGTAGGAAATACAATACTCGCACTGGTTGAACACTTCCGCTATTTCATTATTTGGAAGTTCGTCGATGATGATGCCATTAGTGAGATCGTGCTCGATTGTTCTGTTTTTACCTTTGCGCAATATAAAGCAAGTGCCACTACGCTTGCCGAAATTGGTCTTTTGAAAACACTTGAGCGATACGAAAAAGCGGAATTCGGTTGATGGATGGTCGGGGCTGCGAAACTGATCCCGGAAATGAAAGTGCAGCTCATCATCGCCATATTCGACATGCCCGGTAAAGAAGCCGGGTCGATTCAGGAACCAGCGTACAACGCGCTTGGCGTAAAGCGGGTTTCCGGAAATAACCTCCGGATATATCACAATCGATTTGGCCAAATCCTGATAGCTGGCGACGGGCGTATTGAGCAGGGGAGAGGTGAAAGCGCGCCTGGAAGGTTTATCGCCAGGCATTGAAAGACGGTGTTTGAGGCGCTCCACGTGATACGTCATCGTCGATAGCCAATTCCTTCGGGTTTTTTTGCGCAGCTTCTTGTCCCACTTCCAGAGATAAGCAGGGTAACCACATTCGTTTAAATAGTGACAGAGGTGGTGCAGCAGGAGGGAGCCTCCACTCTTTTCCTCATAACGTTGCGTATAGATGACAAATGAAGGTCTGTCGGTCATTTTTTGAGATGAATCGATTGGGAAATGCTGGTAGCGTCTGCAGCTTCGCGCGAAGCTTTATGGTTGTCGGATTATAAAGTACATATAGATCAGGGTCTTTCGAGAGGATAAATGTCAGGGTCCCGTATTGTTATCTTGTTGCTATCAGGAGCCAGCGGCGTTGGCCTGAACGTTTTGGCCACCTTGCGTGAAAGGCGAGATGCGCTACAACTTGTGGCTACCAGTAGTGTCGCGGATGCGCCGGGTCTGTTTGACTACGATGAGGTTTATCTCGTACCCGAAACAGCCGACGGTGAGTTGATATTCGATCAGCGGATGAACGATATCTTTGATAGAACCATGCCTGATCTTGTGATTCCATGCCGCGACGATGACGTGCTTTGGCTTGCGAATAAAGCCGCTCAAGACCCACGCTGGGCTGAGGTTGCCCTATGTGGAAGCCGGGAGCTCGCAGAAGTCATGCTCTGTAAGCACGCTTCTGCTGTTTTTTGCCAGCAGCGTGGATTGCCCTTTGTAGCGACGATTCGCTTGAGTGAGCCGACAGACTCCGTGGACAGGTTTATTGCAGAGCATGGTTTCCCGCTGCTCCTTAAGCCTGCTACCGAATTTGCCTCGCGGCGGGTTTCCATTGCAACCCGTAGATCCCAACTGGAGCGAATTGGCGGTGCAACCGATCTGGTTGCTCAGCCGTTTTTGGGTGATGCAGGCGAGATAGAGCGATACCTGGCTGAAATCGAGGCCGGTGGCGTGCCGCTCTTTCACAGTTTTGAAGGTATCAAGACTTCCATTCAGGCGTACATTGCTCCGGATGGCGGTGTCTGCGGTGTCTTCGCGACCAGGAACACCATGCGAGCTGGAAAGAGCGAGTCTGTTCACATTGAAACTGACGCAGAGGTGATTGAATTAGGGCGTTCCAGCGCCGGGGTATTTGCCGAGCTGGGATGGCGCGGTCCGCTGAATCTCCAATGTCAGCGTTCCCGCGATGGTGAGCTGAAAATTTTTGAGTTAAATGGTCGATTTACCGGTGCGACTTCAGCCCGCTATCTTCTGGGTTACGACGAAGTTGGACTTGCCGTTCGCTGGCATGCTCTCCACCAGCTGCCGGATGTTGTTCCCGGTGTCGAAGCATGCACTGCTGTCGCCCGTTTGCCGGAGAGCTGCTCTATTCAGTCGAAGCTGGTCGAAGTGTTGCGGCCAAATGGCCGCTGGGTATCTGCAAATACGCCCTGACAGGCGCTGAATTCGTCTCCATTTGAGTGCATGAGCTATTAAATGATTATTGACGTGCGTTGCCGTTTCACGGGTGGAGAGTCAGCTGACTACTACAGAAACCAGTTGCGGAAGAGTGGTCGGTTGGAATTGATTGAATCGTTGAAGGAGGGTACCGAGGCCAGTTTTTTTCATGAAATCGAAGCAGCGGGTATCACCACGGCTGTATCGGCATCTGGATGCAATCCCGGAGCGAAACTCGCCAAGTACACTTTTCCTGATCGCACCACATCCAACGATGAGTTGGCAGATATCCAGCGCCGTAACGCGGGAAAGTTTGTTGCCTGTGGTGGTATTGATGTGAGCAATACTTTTCACAACAGTCTTGAAGAGATCGAGCGATGCTTTAAACAGCTTGATATTTGCGTTTTTGGTATTGAGCCGGGTCGTGCGCCAGGCTGTGCGCCATCGGATGACTCGCTATTTGATGTGTATGCATTACTGCAGGACCTGGACGCAACGGTCATCATCCAGACGTCCGGGTTAAAGGGGGGGCAGTATTTAACCTATGCACACCCGAATCATATCGAAAGGATTAGTGAACATTTTCCGCACCTGCGAATTATCTGTGCTCATGGATGCTACCCCTATGTCCGTGAGGCAATAGCTATAGCAATGCGCCGCGATAACATCTGGCTAAGTCCCGAGGGCTATCTTTGGCACATGGGGCACGAGGACTGGCTTCGTGCGGTAAACAAAAACCTGGAAGGGTTTGCCAACAAATTTCTGTTTGGTTCCGCATATCCATTGACTCCTATCAAGGACTTTGTGGAAAACTTCAAAAAACTACCGTGGGCGGAGGGGGTGTTGTCAAAATTGTTGTATGAGAACGCCCTCGACGCCTTGAACTTGCGTGACAACAAGACTTTCAGTTCCGGCTTGGTATCAGGACTCTGATTTCTGTTGCAGCAGATATTTTTCGCCGTTGCGGGTTCTTCAGTGCTGCATCATGTTGCAAACGAGAATGACGCTTAATCTTCGGAACAGGTGCTTACTACATGCGTAAAGAAACCGGCGGAACAGGCCGCCGGTTGTGTGATGCAGGCTATTCGACTATCTGGCGACAAACGCCCGCTCGATCACGTAGTCGCCTTGTTCGCCGATGCCGGGGGAGATAGCGAAGCCGCGCCCATCGAGGATGGCGGCGGTGTCGTCGAGCATGGCCGGGCTGCCGCAGAGCATGAAGCGGTCGTTGGCCGGGTCGATCGGCGGCAGGCCCAGATCGTCGGTGATCTTGTCGCCTTCCAGCAGATCGGTAATGCGACCCTGGTTGCGGAACGGTTCACGGGTTACGGTCGGGTAGTAACGCAGTTGGTTGCCGACCATTTCGCCGAGGTACTCATGCCGGGCCAGTTCGTGCTCGATCAGGTCGCGATAGGCCAGGTCGCTGACGCGGCGCACGCCGTGCACCAGGATGACTTCATCGTAGCGCTCATAGGCCTCCGGGTCCTTGATCAGGCTCAGGAACGGCGCCAGGCCGGTGCCGGTGGCCAGTAGCCACAGGCGCTTGCCGGCTCTGAGGTCATCCAGCACCAGAGTGCCGGTGGGTTTGCGGCTGATGAGAACCGGGTCGCCTTTCTTCAGGTGCTGCAGGCGCGAGGTCAGGGGACCGTTGGGTACCTTGATGCTGAAGAACTCGAGGTTTTCCTCGTGGTTGGCGCTGGCAATGCTGTAGGCCCGCAGCAGCGGGCGTGCCTCGGTCTCGAGGCCCACCATCACGAACTGGCCATTACGGAAGCGCAGTGATTCATCACGCGTGGTGGTGAAACTGAAAAGACTGTCATTCCAGTGACGGACGTCCAGGACCTGTTCCGTGGCGAAAGCGACCATGTGTACCTCGCAATCAATGCAATCGGTGAATGTGAGGCAGCACTGTAGTGGATTAGTTTCTAAATGAGAATGATTCTCACAAAATATGATAAATATATTCCATTCAGGAATAAATAATTTGTTCTATAGCTTGAGAATAATATATCAAGAGGCCTTGACTGGAAGCTCTGCCAGGCGGCGTTCCAGGAAGCGGCGTTCCGGCGCCTGGCGCACCAGCAACAGGGCTTGTTGGTAGGCGCTCCGGGCTTCCCCGTGCTTGCCCAGGCGGCGCAGCATGTCGGCGCGCGCGGCATGGGCAAGGTGATAATCGGCCAGATCACCACTGGCCAGGATGGCATCAATCCGCCGCAGTGCTGCTTCGGGTCCGTCACGCATGGCCAGGGCTACGGCGCGGTTCAATTCGATCACCGGATTCGGCTGGATACGCAGCAAGACGTCGTACAGCGCCACGATCTGTGGCCAGTCGGTGTCTTCTGCGTTGCTCGCCTCGCAGTGTACGGCGGCAATGGCGGCCTGCAGAGTGTAGGGGCCGAAACGTTTCGAACCCAGGGCCTGTTCGATCAGGCGGATGCCCTCGGCGATCTGTGTCTGGTCCCAGAGGCTGCGGTCCTGCTCGTCCAGCAGAATCACATCGCCATCAATGGTGCGGCGGGCGTCGCGCCGTGCGTCATGCAGCAGCATCAGCGCCAGCAGGCCAAGGGCCTCTGGCTCGGGCAACAGGGACACGAGTTGTTTGGCCAGCCGGATGGCCTCGGTCGAGAGATCATGCCGCAGGACCTCGTCGCCGGCCGATGCCGAATAACCCTCATTGAAGATGAGATAGACCACCTGCAAGACGCTGTCGAGACGTTCGGGCAGATCCTGCGCCGCGGGGATTTCGTAGGGAATACCGGCATCGCGGATTTTGCCCTTGGCCCGCACGATGCGCTGCGCCAGGGTAGATGGGCTGGTCAGATAGGCGCTGGCGATTTCTTCTGTAGTCATGCCGCAGACTTCGCGCAGGGTCAGCGCGACCTGGGCATCCGGCGCCAGCGCCGGGTGACAACAGGTAAAGATCAGGCGCAGATGATCGTCCTCGACCGCCCGCTCGTCGAGTTCCGGGGCGTCTGAATCGTCGCCGTCGAAATGCTCGGCGATTTCATGCGCCGAATTGTCGAAACGGGCGCGTTTGCGTATGCCGTCAATGGCCTTGAATCTGCCCGTGGAGACCAGCCATGCCCGCGGGTTGTCGGGCAGGCCTTCGACCGGCCACTGATTCATGGCGGCGCTGAAGGCTTCGTGCAGAGCTTCTTCAGCCAGTTCGAAGTCGCCCAGCAAGCGTATCAGCGTGGCCAGTACACGGCGTGAATCATTGCGGTAAATCGCCTCGATTTGGGCATGTATGGTCTTGGTGTCTCCCAGGCGTATCGGCATGGCAGGCCCTGGATCAGAGTTCCACTATGGTTTCGAAACCGCCCCAGAACATACGCATGCCGTCAAAAGGCATTTTCTCTGCATGCATCATGTCTTTCAGGCGGGGGTCTTTCATCACCTTATCATTGACCTCGTCTCTTTTGGCGCGTGACTCATAGATGATCCACGAGAACACAACGACTTCGCCGGGCTTGAGTTTGACTGCCTGCGGAAAGGAGGTGACTTTGCCGTCGGGTACATCTTCAGCCACGCATTCAATGTATTCCAACGCACCGTATTCTTTCCACACCCGGCCGCATTGCTCGGAAAGCTTGCGGTATTGCTCGACATTGCTTTTGGGTACGGCCAGCACATAGCCGTCGACATATTTACTCACGCCTGAGCTTCCTTGTCGCAGTTCACCATCCAGGGTACACCGAAGCGGTCGGTGAGCATGCCGAAGCGTTTGGCCCAGAAGGTTTCCTCCATCGGCATATTGATCTCGCCACCTTCGGACAGGTTGGCGAAGAATCGCTCGGCGTCTTCCGCACTGTTGGCGTTGATCACCACGCGAATGCCGTTCATGGGTTTGAAGTTTTCCGGCGGTGTTTCATCGGAAGCCATGATGCGTTCTTCGCCCAGCAGCAGGCTGGCGTGCATCACCCTGTCCAGCATTTCAGCCGGCATGTCATCGGCCATGGGGCCGTCGCGCCAGCTCATCATGTCCTCGATCCGGGCATCAATGGCTTGTTCGTAAAAGGCAAAGGCTTTCTTGCAGTTGCCGTCGAAAAAGAGATAGGGATTGATTTTCATGGTCGTTTCCTTGTGGGTAAGAGAGCAGCCATATTGCAGGCCGCTTCGAACATGGTTGCCTGTTAGGAGCCGTTTTCGACCTGCTGCTTGAGCTGTGCCAGGCCGCTTTCGAACTCCTTGCCGATCATTGCGTCGAAATCGAGGAACAGGCTCATCAGTTTCGACAAATAGTTTGCCGGTCCATACATCGCCCAGGTTACTTCGGTGCCGCCAGCTTCCGGGCGGAGGGTGAACTCGGCCGTGTTATTGGCCTGCATGGGTTCGAGAAATTCCAGTGCAATGAGTACCTGGCTGGGCGGGTTGGATTCAATCACCGTCATGCGCCCCTTGCCTATATTGCTGTCGCCGGACCATTCGTACTTGGCGTCTTTACCGGCCTGCGGACCGCTGTAATCACGCTGCATGTCGGGGTCCTTGTTTTCCCAGGGTGACCATGTCTGATGGGCACGCGGGCTGTTCAGGTAAGGAAAGATGGCTTCGGGAGCCGCCTGAATGAGCAATGATCGTTCAATGCGGGAATGATCGGGACGCGTGCTGGCGTAGAGCAGAACGGCCGCGGCCAGAATGACAATCGCAAGTGATATTTTCTTGAACATGACGGTTCCTTGTTGGCTATCGGGGACTCATTACCTGATAGTCGACTGTGGAACCTTGGAATCGACAGTCGCTTTTTTATTTTTCAGATCATTTTTTCAGATGGGCTTCGATAAGCGTTTCGGCGATGCGGGGCAGGGCGTCGGCGGGGTCGTCTTTACAGTCGAAGGTCAGCTGGGAGATATAGGCGCCTTCAATCAGGAGGTGAAGGGCGTCGCCAAGTGTGTCGGGGTCTTTGGCCTCCATATCGCGGCACAGCTCACGCAGGCGTTCGCGGATCAAGAACTTGTGTTCCACGATGACCGCACGGCCAGGGTGACTCTTTTCCGGAAGTTCTACCACAGCATTGGCCAGAGGGCAGCCGCGTGAGCGGTCACCGCATTCGTGGCAGATAAAGGCATTCATCAGCGCCAGTAACTGAGCCTTGGGATCGCCCTCATGCGGTGCGATCACAGTTTCCCACCAGTCCCAGAATTCACGTTTGTGATCACGCAGGCATTCCGCAACCAGTTCGTCCTTGGAGCTGAAATTCCGGTACAGCGTCATCTTGGTGGCATCCGCTTCGGCCGCAATGCTTTCCACCCCGACTGCGCGTATGCCGTAGCGGTAGAACAGATCCTTGGCGCTATCAAAGATCCGGTCCCGCGCTGTGCGGCGGGGTTCGGTGGTGGCGACTTCGGCCTTGGCTGCACACATGGAAAAATCCTCTTGACATGTGAGTGACCGGTCAGTAACATTTCAAATGTTACCGAACGGTATAGTCACATTGTTGCGGGGTCGGCCCCTTAAGTCAAGGACTAAAAAGGCACGCCGAACCTGTCATCGAGCAAGGAGCAGCAGCATGAAAAGTCGTCAACAAATAGCACCCCTGGCCCTGTTGAGTGTTGTTGTGGGCTTTGGCGTTGTGCTGGGAGCGTGGAAATACGGCGCCATCCAGGAAGCCGAAGCGGCTTCCGCCAATCAGCAGGAACCGGTGGAAAGCATTACCGCGGTGGAGGCGCAGCAGCGTGAGCAACGACCCTCCACGACTTCGGTTGGTACGGTATTGGCCCTGCAGTCCATCAGCCTGCGCAATGAGCTGCCGGGCACGGTCAGTCGGGTGAATCTGGAGTCAGGTGAAATCGTCGATGCCGGCACCGTATTGGTGGCGCTGGATGTTTCGGTGGAAGAGGCAGAACTGGCTGCGCACCGGGCCGAGGCCGGGCTGGCTGAAACCCAGTACCGGCGTCTGTCGGAACTGCGCAAGAGCGGCGCGGTATCCCAGGATGAAGTGGACCGCGCCAAGGCCGAGCGTGACGTGGCGCTGGCCGGCATTCGCCGCACCCAGGCCATCATCGAGCGCAAGACTATCCGTGCGCCGTTCCGCGCGCGGGTAGGTATCGCCGACGTGCATCCCGGCCAGTACCTGAACCAGGGCACGCTGCTGACCACCCTGCAGGGCGTGGGCACCGGCGTGCACGTGGACTTCACCGTGGCCCAGCAGGTCGCGGAGCAGTTGCGCGAAGGTGATGTGGTGAAGATTGTTTCCACTGCGGCTGATACGCCCATGGAGGCCACCATCGTAGCGCTGGACGCTCGTGTTGATCCGCAGACCCGCAACGCAATGGCGCGCGCCCGCATCGAGTACAGCCATCGTCTGCCGTCGCCCGGTGCATCGGTACAGGTGGAAGTCCCTGTGGGGCCAACGCGCCTGGCGGTGACCGTCCCCGTAAGTGCCTTGCGCCGTGGCCCCGAGGGTGACCGGGTGTATGTCATCGAGCAGGACGAAAACGGCGACAGCCGAGCCCGCATGCGGCGCGTGCAGGCCGGCACCGTGCTGGGTAACGAAGTGGTGATCGAGGCGGGACTGTCCGTTGGCGAGCAGGTGGCGGCGACCGGCGCCTTCAAGCTGCAGGACAGCGCCCTGGTGTCGATTGCCGTGCCACAGGTGGCGCAAGCCGGCTCTGCAAACAATTCCCGCAGCAACTAAGAGCAAGGATTCAGGGAGGGTATTGCCATGCGTGCATTTACCGACGTTTTCATTCGACATCCGGTGCTGGCCATCGTCGCCAACCTGGTGCTGGTGCTGATGGGCTGGCGCGCGCTGTCGGCCCTGCCCATCCAGCAGTACCCGACGCTGGAAAGTTCCTCGGTGGTGGTGAGCACTGTTTATACCGGCGCCAGCGCCGAGACCGTACGCGGTTTTCTGACCACGCCGATCGAACGTGCCGTGGCTTCCATCAGCGGGGTGGATTACATCGAATCCACCAGTCGCGCCGGTATCAGTACGGTGACCGTGCACATGCAGCTCAACCACAGCAGTACCACGGCGCTGGCCGAAGTGACTGCGCGGCTGCAGCAGGTGCGCAACGAGTTGCCGCCCGAGGCTGAACCACCGACGGTGGAAGTGCAGCGTGCGGACCGGCCCTATGCCACTTTCTATCTTGGCTTTACTTCCTCCGAGCGTGACGTGCCGGCGCTGACCGACTGGCTGGCGCGCACTCTGCAGCCGCAGCTGGCGACATTGGACGGCGTGCAGCGCGTGACCTTCGAAGGCGCCCAGCAGGTGGCCATGCGGGTATGGATCGACCCTGACCGCCTGGCGGCGCTGAACCTGTCGCCGGGCGATGTGCATGCCGCCCTGCAGCGCAATAACTACCTGGCCGCGGTGGGCCGCACCAAGGGCGAGTGGGTACAGGTGAACCTGCTGGCCAACACCGACCTGCGCTCGGCCGAGGAATTCGCCAACCTGATCGTCGCCGAGCGCGAGGGCGCCACCGTGCGCCTGCGTGACGTGGCGCGCGTGGAGCTGGGCGCCGAGGAAGCCGAGATGGTGGCCAAGTACAACGCGCAGGAAAACGTTTACCTGGGTGTGTGGACGCTGATCGGTTCCAACGAACTGGAAGTGGCGCAGACGCTGAAAGACGAGATGGAGCGCATCCGCCCGAACCTGCCGGCCGACATCGAAATGCGGCTGGTGTGGGACGGCACCATGTTCATGCGCGACGCGCTGGAGGAAATCAGCAAGACGCTGGTAGAGACCATCCTGATCGTGGGCCTGGTGGTGTACCTGTTCATGGGTTCCGTCCGCACCGCGCTGGTGCCGCTGATTGCCATGCCGGTATCGCTGATCGGCGCCGGGCTGGTGATGTACGCCGCCGGCTTCAGCCTGAACCTGCTGAGCCTGCTGGCCATCGTGCTGTCGGTGGGCCTGGTGGTGGACGACGCCATCGTGGTGGTGGAGAACGTCGAGCGCCATGTGCGCGAAGGCAAGTCGCGTATTGCCGCGGCCCTGGCCGGTGCGCGCGAACTGCGTGGCCCGGTGATTGCCATGACCATCACCCTGGCCACGGTGTACACGCCCATCGCCTTCCAGGGCGGGCTGACCGGCGCGCTGTTCCTGGAATTCGCCATCACCCTGGCGGCCGCCGTGGTGGTGTCCGGCTTCGTCGCGCTGACGCTGTCGCCGGTGATGAGTTCGCGCTTCGTGCACCCGCACGGCAAGGAGGCCTGGCTGACCATACGCGTCAACCGTGGTTTCGACGCCGTACGGCGGGTCTATGAGCGGGCGCTGGATATCGCGCTGGAAATGAAGTGGGCAGTGGTGGCCGCGGCCCTGATCGTGACCCTGTCGGCCTGGCCGCTGCATCATTTCTCGAAAAAGGAGTTGGCGCCGGTCGAGGACCAGAGTCACATCAGTTTGTTTTTCGAGGCCGCACCGGATTCCACCCTGGCTGCCAGTCACCGGCATTCGCTGGAAGTGGCCAATGCGATTACGGCGTTGCCGGAAACCCGTTTCACCTGGTCGCTGATCGCCTCCTGGGGCGGCTTCGGTGGTCTGGTGGCCAAGGACTGGACGGAGCGCGATCGCTCCACCGCGGAGATGTTTGACGACGTCTACGAGGCGGTGTCCGAGGTGCCCGGCCTGCGTGTGTTTCCCAGCCTGGACCCACCGCTGCCGACACCTGGCCAGTACGACGTGGAGATGTTGCTGCTGAGCGATGCGCCGCTGGAAGAGATGCAGGCACTGGCGCAGCAGGTGGTCAACGCCGGCCAACAGAGCGGCAAGTTCCTGTACGTGGACAGCGATCTGAAGATAGACCTGCCCGAGGCGCGGGTGGTGCTGGACCGCGAGAAGGTGGCTGACCTGGGTCTGGATCTGGCCGGTGTGGCGCAGGAGCTGGGCACATTGCTGGGTGGCGCCTACGTGAACCGCTTCAACTACTACGACCGTAGCTACAAGGTGATTCCGCAGGTGGGTGACGAGAACCGCGCCACGCTGTCGCCGCTGCTGGACCTGAAAATCCGTGGGCCCGGTGGTGAGTTGGTGCCGGTCTCTTCCTTCACCCGCATCGAAACCGGCACCGCGCCGCGCGCCCTGCATCGTTTCCAGCAGCGTAACGCGGTACGTATCTTCGGCGGCGTCAATTCCGGTACCACCAAGGAAGAGGGCCTGCGCGTGCTGGAAGAGGCGGCCCTGGCCATCGGCGGTCCGCACACCGTGATCGATCATGCCGGCGAGTCGCGCCAGATCCGTCTTGAGGGTGGCACGCTTACTGCGACCCTGGGCTTTGCGGTGTTGCTGATCTACCTGGTGTTGTCGGCCCAGTTCCAGAGCTTCCGCGATCCGCTGATCGTGCTGCTGGGCTCGGTGCCGCTGGCCATCTCCGGTGCGCTGCTGTTCACCTTCATGGAGTTCACCACGCTGAACATCTATTCACAGGTGGGCCTGATCACCCTGGTGGGCCTGATCGCCAAGAACGGCATCCTGATCGTGGAGTTCGCCAACACCCTGCAGAAGCGCGGCCTGGAAAAAATGGCGGCGCTGCGCGAGGCCTCGCTGACCCGTCTGCGGCCGGTGCTGATGACCTCGGCGGCCACGGTGTTCGGCCACCTGCCGCTGGTGCTGGTGTCCGGTCCCGGCGCCGAAGCACGCAACAGTATCGGCATGGTGCTGGTCACCGGCATGGTGCTGGGCACCGTCTTCACCCTGTTCGTGGTGCCGGTGTTCTACGCCCTGATCGCCGAGCAGCACCAGCCTGATTCGGAATTCGAAGAAGCCGCCGGCGATGCTGCCGGTGCAGAGGAGGTGGCTCATGCGTAGCTTGCTTTCCCCCTCCCCCTTGACGGGGGAGGGATGGGGAGGGGGTGTGACCCTTCTTGTACTTTCGGCATTTCTGCTCAGTGCCTGCGCGGTCGGTCCCGACTATGTGCGGCCCCAGCCCGCAGCGCCGGCGCAGTTCGAGCGCGCCGACGCCGCTACCGAAACCACCGAACCGGTGGCCGAGTTCTGGCAGCGCTTCGAGGACCCGGTGCTGACCAGGCTGGTGCAGGAATCGCTGGTTGCCAACCACGATCTGCGCGGCGCCCTGGCGCGGGTGGAGCAGGCCTTCGCCCTGGCGCGACTGCAGGGTTATGACCGCCTGCCGACCGTGACCGCCGAGGGCGGCTACACCGAATCGCAGACCAGCGCCGACCAGGCGCCGGGCGTGCCTGCCCAGGCCCTGGAAACGGAAATCTACGATGCCGGCGCGGTGGCCTTCTGGGAGCTGGACCTGTTCGGCCGCGTGCGCCGCAGTATCGAGTCCAGCCGTGCCGAGGCAGCGGCGGCTGAAGCGGACTTGCGCGCCTTGCAGGTGAGCATTGCCGCCGAGGTGGCACGCAGCTACTTCGAGTTGCGTGGCCACCAGGAGCAGCTGCGCATCGCGCAGGACAATGCCGCCAACCAGCGCGAGACCCTGAACCTCACCGAGTTACGTCTGAAGGCCGGACGCGGCACCGAGTTCGATACCGCACGTGCACGTGCTCAGCTTGAGTCGACGCTGTCGCGTATCCCGGCGCTGGAAGCGGATATCGCCGCCACCATTCACCGGCTGGCCGTTCTCAACGGCCGCCAGCCGGGCGAGCTGCGCGCGGAACTGGAAGCCAGCCAGCCGCTGCCGGTGCTGCCGGCGACAGTGGCGGTCGGCACACCCGCCGAACTGCTGCGCCGCCGGCCTGACATCCAGGCCGCCGAGCGCCGCCTGGCGGCGGCGACAGCACGCATCGGCGTGGCTACGGCAGATCTGTTTCCGCGCGTGACTATCAACGGAGCCTATGGTTCGGCGGCCGACAGCCTGGGTGATCTGTTCTCCAGTTCCACCGAAACCTTTGCCTTCGGGCCGTCCATCAGCTGGGCCTTCCTCGACCTGGGCCGGGTACGTTCACGCATTGCGGCCAGCGATGCGGCCACCGATGCACAGCTGGCGGCCTACGAGGGCACGGTGCTGCGGGCACTGGAAGAAGCCGAATCGGCCCTGGTGCGCTACCGCAAGACGCGTGACGAAAGCGGGCACCTGAAGGATGCCGCCGAGGCCAGCACCAAGGCCGCGCAGATGGCGCGGCTGCGCTTCGACGCCGGCGCCGCGGATTTCCTGCAGGTGCTGGATGCCGAGCGTTCGCTGCTCAGCGCCGAGGATCAGCTGGCGGAGAGCCGCACCCGCGCCACGACGGCGCTGGTGGCGGTCTACCGTTCGGTGGCCGGTGGCTGGCCGGAGCGGGCGCCGCAGAGCCTGACGGCGAGAAAATCGGATGACGATTCCGGCGACGATATTCTGGAAGCATCAAATCTTTCAAGGAACACAGCGACAAAAAAGGAGTCATAAGCGTTCGGAACACGGGCCGGTCGGACCCCCTCCCCCACAGGGTTTCAACACCCTGAATCTCCTCCTGCCGCCGGCCGGCCCGTCCCTTCCTTCAGTTAAGGAAGGGAGAGGGCTTCATTTGTCATGACAGGGTTTATCTTCCTTGCCGTAACGGTCGTGATGCCGCCACCAGGAATAGCGGGGTCCTTTCGGCCAGCCTTCGGGCGAGTCTTCCCAGTCCTCCTGGCGGCCGTAGGGGACGATGTCGAAAAAGCTGAAGCTGGTGCCCAGGTATTCAACGCCGCGGTGCTGGGTGAACCAGGTCCGGTAGATGTTGCCCTCGTCGTCGCGGATAAAGACGCTCATACCGAACATCTCGCCGTCCTGGTATTCGCCGGCCTTTAGGGTCTTGTGTCCCAGACCGAAATCGAAGCTGAAGTCGTTGCCGAATGACGAGTACCAGGGCAGGTCCCAACCCATGCGTTTTTTGAACGGCTCGATTTTCTCCAGCGGGGCGCGTGACACCAGCACCAGGTTGATATCGCGGGCATGCAGGTGTGCCGGGTGGCACATGTTGTCGACCACCATGGAGCAGCCGTCGCAGCCCTGCTCGGCATTGGGACCGAACATGAAGTGGTAGAGAATGAGCTGGCGGCGGCCGTCGAACAGATCGAGCAGACTGACCTTGCCGTCCGGGCCGTCAAACGCATAATCCTTGTCGATGCGGTACATTGGATGGCAGCGCCGTTCGGCGTTGAGTGCGTCGCGTGCACGGCTGTGCGCCTTCTCTTTGGCCAGCATTTCCTCGTGCGCCTTCAGCCATTCCTCTTTCGAAACGACTTCGGGCAGGGCAGTCATAGTTTCGCTCATGGGGCCTCCTCAGGAAGGTATCAGGGTTGCAGTTCGGTCAGTGCGTTCATGCTCTCCGGGTCGAAAGGCGCGGAATAATGCTCGTGGACAATCAACCACTGGCCATCGATCTTGCGCAGGCACACCGTGCCGCGCATCCAGCCGGTCTGTTCCTTGCCGTCTTTATCGATGCAGCCGCAGTTGGAGAGATAGTGGCAAAAGGCCACATCGCCGCCGATGGTGATGCTCATTTCGGGTACCTTCACGATCATGTCACCCATCGACTCCGAGAAGCTCATGCAGTATTCCCAGTGCTTGCGGTAGGCGTCGGCACCCTTGAACTGCAGGGCGACAATGGCGTCGAAGGCCACCACGCCTGGTGCATAGCAGGCCATGACCGCATCGATATCGCGGTCGCAGGCTTTCTCCACCCAGCGGTCGATCAGGGCCCTGATCTGTTTTTCGTCTTCACTCATATCAATCTCCTTTGTGGCAGGAAGCGCTGTCCGCCTGGTAGCGCCCACGTGAATCGACGTGGCCACCAGAGCCGTAGCGGTCGTGATGGCGTACCCAGTCGGTCAGGTTGAAGTTGGGTCCGGTTTCGTTGCGACCTTTGGCAGTGATGTCGAGCAACATATAAGTGCCCAGCACTTCTTCGGCGCCGCGACCGTAGGCGGAGAAGGTATGAAAAATCTCGCCGGCTTCATTCATGTAGAACGCACTCAGGCCGGAAAATTCCTCAATCGGCACTTCGGTTTCCTGGAAGTTGTAATACGCCTTTCCGGCCTTCATTTCTTCTGCGGTGAACGATACGTGGAAGTCGTAATTGAAGTCGCTGCCGTGGGAGGAGACCCAGTTGAACTGCCAACCCATGCGCCGCTTGAAAGGCAGGATTTCAGCCAGCGGGGCGCGGGATACGGCGGCGAACTTCACGTCATGCTGTTCCAGGTGCTGCAGGGCGCCCTCAATGTGGTCCATTTCGAAGGAGCAACCCACGCAGCCCTCGCTCCAGCCAGGGCCGAACATGAAGTGCTTGATGATGAGCTGGCTGCGGCCCTCGAACAGGTCGGCCAGGGTTTTCCTGCCGTCGGTGGTGTCGAAGACATAGTTCTTTTCGATTTTCACCCATGGCAGATTGCGGCGCTCGGCGCGCAATTGATCGCGCTGGCGGGTCAGGGCCTTTTCCTGTGCCAGGTGTGCGGCGTGTGCGGCACGCCATTCCTCGGGGGATACAATTTTCGGCGTTTCCATTTTCAATGCTCCTTCCGTGGTGGGGGCGGAGTGGCAGGTCGGGCGGCGCGCCGGTTGATATAGCGGCGTATCGCCAGGGCCGAGACCCCGCCGACCGCAGTGCTGCCGGCGGAGGCCAGGGCCAGTGTAGTCAGACATGCGGGACACATGGTTCTACTCCTTTGCCCTTGGTTCAGGCTTCCTGTGGCGCCATTTGCGCCAGGGTGGCGTCCATTTCTTCCTCGCTGACTTCGCGGATATGCGTGCCCAGCGACCAGCAATGTCCGAAGGGGTCGACGATCACGGCATAGCGGTCGCCCCAGAACATGTCTTCGGGCGGCATCTGTACCTTGGCGCCGGCCCGTTCGGCCTGTTTCACGGCGGCATCACAGTCCTGCACATAACGATGAATGGTGACAGGCGAACCGCCAAGGGCCTTGGGCGAGTTCGGTTTGCCTTCGCCATCCATGCAGAACTCGGGGAAGTCGTCGACCAGGAACAGCACGCGGCCGTCGATGCGCATGGCAGCGTGCATGATCTTGCCAGTGCCCGGCTGCTCGACACGGCCCAGTTCCTCGGCGCCGAAGGCCTTCTTGTAGAACTCGATAGCCTCGGGGCAGGGGTCGCAGACGAGGTGGGGGATCAGGCCTTCGTGGCCTTCCGGGATCGGTTGAGTCATGACTTTAATCTCCTTGGTTGAGTGGTTAGTCACAGACTAGTCGAACCGCGTTGCATGAAATCGACAGGGGATAATATTTAACCAATGGGTTGACTATATCAGGACCACGACTATAATCAACCATATGGTTGAACAAAATCCCGAACATCTCGACAACATCTTCCGCGCCCTGGCCGACCCCACGCGCCGCGAAATGCTGCGCCGCCTGAGCAGGGGTGGACAGCGCGTAAGCGACCTGGCCGAGCCCTTCGCCATGTCGCTGGCCGGCGCTTCCAAGCATCTCAAGGTGCTGGAAAAAGCCGGACTGGTGCGCCGACGGGTGCAAGGCAGAACCCACTGGTGTGAACTTGAAGCTGCCCGGCTGGCCGAAGTACATGAATGGCTGGCTTACTACAAGCGATTCTGGAGCCGCAGCCTGGATGCGTTGGAGGCTGCGCTCAAAGCCGAGGACGAAGCGGCAAAAGCCACGCAAAACAAGGAGGAATCATGAGTATTGCAGAAGGCACAGTTGCAGCGCGTGCCAGTCGTCGGATGGCGGTTTCGCCCGAGCGGGTGTTTGACGCCTGGCTCGAGCCGGAAAGAATCCGCAGCTGGATGGCCGCGGCGCTGAAGTCGGCAGGGCTGGCGGGCGATGTGCGGCGTGTGGAAGTGGATGCCCGACCTGGCGGCCGGTTTGTCTTTTCCGACATGCGCGACGAAGGCGAGGCGATTCATTGGGGCAGCTACCTGGAAATGGAGCGCCCGCACAGGCTGGTATTCACCTGGTTCACCTCGGAGGAAGAGGAAACGCAGAATCTTTCAACTGTAACCCTGACCCTGGAAGCTGACGGGGAAGGCTGCGTGGCAACCATCGTTCATGAAATGAGTGCCGAATGGTCCGACTATGTGGAACAGACAGAAGGCGGCTGGGGTCGCATGCTGGCGCAGATTGAAGCCTTGAGCGAATCATGGAAAGCAAGGAGCTGACATGCCGGAACTGAATATCCAGGAGCCTGCAGGCGAGATCGTCGATTCCGCCACGGTGCGTATCGAGCGCCTGCTGCCCGGGCCGATTGAACGGGTATGGGCCTATCTGGTGGAATCCGACAAGCGCGCCAAATGGTTGGCTGCCGGGAGCATGGACCTGGCGCCAGGTGCGGGATTCGAGCTGGTGTTCAGGCACAGCCAGCTGTCACATGAGCCCACTCCCGAGCGTTGGGCTGACGCCGACGGGCATGTGCATCACTGCCACATCACCCGCTGCGAGCCGCCGCGGGTGCTGAGCTTTACCTGGCCGCAAGGCCACGGCGAGGGCGCGCCTGCCGAGGACTCGGAGGTCACATTCGAATTAACGCCACAGGATGATGGCGTACTGCTGGTGGTGACGCATGAGCGCCTGTTCGACAGGGCGACCATGGCCAATGTGGCCAGCGGCTGGCATACGCATCTGGGTCTGTTGCTGGATCATCTCAACCACCGGGCGCCGCGCGGCTTCTGGTCGTCATTCACTGAGGTGGAAAAGCTCTATAACGAGCGGATTTCCGCTCGTTGAATTCAGACGACAAGGAGTGCGCAATGGCACGTCAGATACTTACCCACCTGATGTTCGAGGGCGCGGCCGAGGAGGCCATGAACTTCTACGTTTCATTGTTCGAGGACGCGGCTGTTACCGAGGTCCGGCGTTACGGGCCCGGTGAAGCCGGCCAGGAAGGTTCCGTCATGATGGCGTATTTCAGGCTGCGCGACCGGGACTTCATCTGCATCGACAGCCCGATCGAACATGGTTTTACGTTTACACCGGCCATGTCTGTCTTCGTAGAATGCGAGGACGAGGCTGAACTCGAAAGACTATTTGCCGAGTTGTCCAGCGGCGGGCAGGTGATGATGCCGCTGGACGACTACGGTTTCAGCCGGCGTTATGGCTGGGTCTGCGACCGTTTCAAGGTGTCCTGGCAGCTCAATCTTCAGTAGCGGTTGCTCGTCGGCAGCCCTTCCTGAATAGGTCGTACCTCGATACTGCCGATACGGGCCGACGGCCAACGCGAAGCAATGTTCAGGGCTTCGTTGAAGTCGCGGGCTTCAATCAGGAAAAAGCCGCCGATCTGTTCCTTGGTTTCCGCAAAGGGGCCATCCGTGGCCGACATTTTGCCGTTGCGTACCCGTACCGTGGTGGCAGTGCGTGCGCTCTGCAGGGGTTTGGTCATGATCAGCTGATCGCTTTGCTGCAGGGTCTCGACATAGGCCAGCGTTTCCGCACGCAGATCCAGCCATTGTTCCCGGCTGAGCGCGCTCAGCTTGCTTTCTTCTTCATAGGCCAGGCACAGGTATTTCATTACGACTCCTTGAAAAGTGATTATCCGGTAGTCGTATTTGCCAACCTGAAATCGACAAGCCCGGACAATCAGGTGGCGCCCAACACCCTTCCCGGCAGCTGGCGGACCGGCCGCACCTCGATGGAGCCGACATCGGCGGGCGGAATACGCGAAGCAATTTCAATTGCTTCGTCCAGGTCGCTGGCCTCGATCATGTAAAAACCGGCCAGCTGTTCCTTGGTTTCGGCAAACGGGCCGTCGGTGACGCTGACCTTGCCGTCGCGCACCCGCACCGTGGTGGCGGTATGCACCGGTTGCAGGGCTTCGGAGGCGATGCATTGGCCGCTTTTGCGGATGCCTTCGTCAAACTCCACACAATGTTCGTCGTTCACGGACGCAATTTTGGCTTCTTCGCCATAAACCAGGCACAGGTATTTCATGTCGGCTCCTTCCTGAAAATACGATTTTGCACACTATAGTCGATTGGGATTACTGAATTTCGACAGAAACAAAAACGCCGGCAGTCGCCGGCGTTTTTTGCCCCGTTCGGGATCAGGTGCCGATTTCGCCGCCATCCTCACGACGGATGACTACCGTGGAGGAACGTGGCACGGCGCTGCCGCCTTGCGGCCAGTGGCCGCCCGGATGCTGGATGTTGACGAACATGGTCCTGTTGTCCGGCGTCATATCCACGCCGGTCACTTCGCAACCCACCGGGCCGACAAAGAAGCGCCGCAGGCTGGCATTGTTGTCGGGCGTGATCACGCGATCGCCGTCCAGGTTGGCCGGGATCACGGCCAGCATCTGGTCGTTCTGGCCGAAATCCAGTGGTGCGCCGTTATCGGTCTGGATCCACAGAATGCCGCGTGAGTCGAACCAGATGCCATCCGGGCTACCGAATTCGTTGGAGGCATCGAGGCCGGAGATGTTGAAGGCCGAATCCGCATTGGCATTGGAGCCGAATACGAAGATATCCCAGGTGAAACCGGTGGCGGCCGGGTCGTCGCCGTCTTCCGCCAGGCGTACCACGTGGCCATGGCTGTTGTCGGCGCGCGGATTGGGCGCGTTCTCGTCGCCGGATACGCGCTGGGTGTTATTGGTCAGGGTCAGGTAGATTTCGCCGGTGTTGGGGTCGGTCGCTGTCCACTCGGGACGGTCCATGGGTGTGGCGCCCAGCACATCGGCGGCGCTGCGGGTGTTGACCATGACATCCGCCTGGCTGACAAAGTCCGTAGCCAGCGCAGCGTTGGAGTAGTCCACCGGCAGCCATGCGCCTGTACCGTCTTCATTGAATTTGGCGACGAACAGTGTGCCGTTGTCCAGCATGTTGGGGCTGGGGCGGTCCGGGTCGTAGTTGTCGTCTGTCACGAACTTGTAGAAGTATTCGAAACGTGAGTCATCGCCCATGTAGAAGGCGATTTTTTGCCCCTCAACCACGCGGCCCGGTGTGCAGCCTTCGTGGCGGAAACGGCCCATGGCCGTGCGCTTGATTGGCATGGCGCTGGGGTTGCGGGGATCGATTTCCACGATCCAGCCGAAAGTGTTGGCCTCGTTGCGGTAGTCCCCGGTGGCGTCGCCACCGCCGGGCGTGGTGTCGAAGCGGGCGAATTCACCGTTTACTTCGGAAGCATCACCGGCAACGTTGTTCCAGAAATAACCAAAGCCGGCATCGTTGATACCCATGCGGTCTTTTTCCCGCGGTGGGGTGGCTTCGTTGGTGATGAAGTAGCCCTGGATATTTTCCTCGCAGGCCAGGTAAGTGCCCCAGGGCGTATAGCCGTGGGCGCAGTTATTGACCGTGCCGCGCGTGGTCATGCCGCTGTTGTCATAGGCGGTGACCATGAAACTGCTGCCTGCCGCCGGGCCGGACAACAACATGGGTGTGGCGGCGGTAATACGGCGGTTGAAGCCGCTGCCGGATACCAGGCTGACCTGGCCTTCGCCGTTACGCTCGATTTCGATGATTGCCACGCCATGGGCATTGATGTCCTTGCGTACCTGCTCCGGGTCGGTGGGCTTGCCATCGACATCTTCGCTACGCGCGCCGCCGGGGAACAGCGTGCTGTTGCTGTATTCGTGATTCATGACCAGCAGGCCGCGGGAAGACGGATCAGACTGCGACAGCGGAAAGTAATGCATGCCGTCGTGGTTCTGGCCCATCTGCATGGCCTGTTCGGCGGCGCTGTTGGTCGAACCGGAGCCATCGGTAGCGAAGGCCGGCAGGCTGCCCAGGATCGGTGTACCCCAGGGCGCCAGGATTTCTGCAATGTAACCTTCGGGCACCGTCAGGGCATCGACATCAGAACCATCCACCGAACTGAAGCCCAGCTGCATGGTGGATGTACTGCTGTCATCGCTATCGTCGTCACTGTCGGAGCAGCCGGTTAGTGCGGCGACGCCGGCGCCGGCAAAGATCGTGGTGGTGGCCAGGCCCAGGCCGCCGCGCAACGCGGAGCGACGCGAAATGCGTGCCTGCATCAGGGCCTCCAGGCTGGGGCTGGCGCTCTGCGATGTCGTTTTTTCGACTTTCAGCGCCTGGCGCTGAACAGGGGATGCTTTCTTGCCGGGGGTCTTCTGGCCTGCCATGCGGGTTCTCCGAATAACTGTCGTGAATCCGGAAAACTAGCGGGACTGAGTGACGAATGGGTTACGCTTTGTTGAAGCTTTTTTGCCGCTTTGATGACAGTGTCCAGGGTATAAAAAACCGGGCCGGCAATCCATGCCGGCCCGGCCTCTTACTCCGTGGTATTAGTTCGTGGAGACCGGCAGGAAACGGAAAGTGATATGACCACTTTCATTGCCCGTGTCCGGGTCGTAATAATCAATGATCTGCAGGGCATAGACGGCAGAGCTGTCATCTTCGGTATCCACATCGATCATGTACACGCGGTAGTTTGGCCACAATGCGTGTTGATTCTGCAGGTTGTAGGCATACCAGGATTCCAGGTCGATTACGCTACTGGTGGTGTCTTCGCTGTAGTGACTGGCAATCGGCTGGCTGTCCGGACCTGTGGTGCCGTTGTCATAGGTGGTGATTTCGGTCCACGGCAGAGGGCCGAAGGCGCCTGCACCACCGCTGCCCGAAGGTCCACTGTTGGTGCGTAGCGAGAAATCCTGGCCGTCGGCCATCAGCTTCACATCCCAGGCCGTGCCCGAGCAGTCACCGACCTCGATATCTGCGTCGAAGTCATAGCAGAGTTCGCCCAGTGCGAGATCGCTTACCTGCCAGGTACGCGTTTCACTGAAGCTGCTGGTGTTGGCCAGTTGTACCAGGAAGGCGAAAGTTGCACTGACGCCGTCCGAAGTACTGTAGCTGACATCGGTCGCGCGGAAGCGTGCGTAACTGTCACCCTCTGCCGAGCGCAGCAGCCAGCCGTTTTGGTCGTTTTCCTCAATGGTGTGTGGCGTAGGCAGGCAGCCGCCGTGATAGATATACCAGCCATAGTCGATGCGGTACTGGGGCGGTGAGATGGGTGTGCAGCTGGAGTCGTCATTGATGGCTTCGGGCGCCAGGGCGCTGACTTCCGCATCGGCTACCCAACTGTCGGGCAGGGTGCTGGCGTTAACCAGATGATCGCGTTCGCCAGCCGCCGTGGCGTTGATGAAGGTGGTGGTGTCGGGATTGCCTTCGTCGTCATAAAAGTCTTCCTGTGCATCCACCAGGGCAGCAGCGGCATGGCCGTTCGATGAGGCACCGCCATTGGTTTTGAGGGCATAGCGGCGCAGGGCGATGTTCCAGGCATCAGAGCTGAGTGCTTCGCTGTCGCTCAGATCGACGATTTCCTGGCCATCGAGATCGAAATACACATAATCCGTGTAAGAGGTAGCGTCGATAGTGCAGGTGACGACGCCATCGGTATCCGGCGCACCGCAGGTGCTTTCAGCACTGTCGCCGTCCCCGTCCCCATCGCCGTCACCGTCGCCATCTCCGGATGAAGCATTATTGTTGCTGCCGTCGTCATCCGAGCCCGAGCCGCAGCCGGTGACTGTCAGGGTCAGAAAGAGAGTCAGTAAAAGTAAACGTAGCCAGTTCATGGGTCCTCCCGGTGGGTTGGAAAAGGCATCAGGGTTGCTGCCAGTCGTAGCGCAGACCGGCATAGACAAAGCGGCCCTCAACGGGCCGGAAATCGTTGGCGCTGTCGGTGAAGTCCCGTTGCTCGTGACCGAGGTTGTCGATGCCGGCAAACAGGCGCAGTTGATCCGACCAGTCAAAATTCAGGGACACGTCGAGCACCGCCCAGGAAGGTGAGCGTCGGCCCGTGGCGGTGCTGACCAGTTCGTCACTCTGATAGCGTGTGCGCGAGGTGAAACTCCAGCGCGGCAGGAAGCGCCAGTCCATGCCCAGGCGTGCCTGTTGTTTCGGGCGACGGGTCAGTTCGCCGCCGCTGTCCTCGTCCCGCGTGCGGGTATAGGTGTAGCCGGCCGACAGTCCCAGCGCGCCGGTGGCCTGCCAGTAGGCGCCCAGCTCCGCGCCACGGGTGCTGGCACGGTTGATGTTCTTGTAAGTGAATTGCTGGATGCCATTAACGACGGGCGCGTTGTCTTCGTCGACCTGAATCAGGTCGCGCAGGCGGTTGTTGAACAGGTTGATGTCCAGCCAGGTGCTGCCTCTCCAGGCCATGCGCCAGCCCAGTTGCCAGCTTTCCGAGCTTTCCGGCTGAAGGTCGGGATTGCCGATGACGACATAGCCCAGATTGCTGTGATTAAACAGGTAATGCCGCTCCTTGAGATTGGGCACGCGGTAGCCTTCACCCCAGCCGAAACGCAGGGTGCCGCTCCAGTCGCCGTTCTGCAGCAGATGTCCGCGCAGGTTGGCCTTGGGAGCGCTGTGGCCGCCAAAGTCGGAATCGTCCTGGTAGCGGGCGCCGAGCAGCAGTTCCCAGCTGTCGGATAAAAGGACGTCGTCATGTACGAACAGCTCTTTGCTGCTGCGGGAAATTTTGCCTGACTGCTGCAGTTCGCTGTTGCCATCAATGGTCTGGCCCAGGCTTTCGGTGTGATAGTCACTGCCAATCTGCAGCAGGTGTTTGCCCAGGGCGGGCAGCACCGCCAGTCCCGTGATATGCGTCAGACCCAGTTCCGCCTGGCGATCATCAAAGCTGCTACTGCCGGCATATTTAAGGGTCCGGTCGTCGAATTGCTCATCGACAGCGTTCAGTTCCAGCCGCAGATCATTATTCAAAGTCCATGAGCCGCCGGCACTCAGTCGCAGGCGCTCGGCGTCTTCGAGTTTTTCCTGGGGCACATCTCTGCCGGGGCGTACTCGCAGATATCGGCTGCTGGCCTGTTCCTGGAAAGTGCTGACACTGGCGTAGGCAGAGCGTTTTGAACCGGGTACCCATTCGCCACGCAGGCTGAGTTGCTCGCGGTCTACTGCATCGCCGGGGACCGGCCAGGAATCGGGATCAGGGTCCACGCCGTCGCTGTTGCGAATATCACCGGCCAGGCGCAGGCGCCATTGTTGCGTTCCGCCCTGGATATGGAACTGGCCGTGCTGGTTGCTCAACTCATTGCTGTCGCCTGAGGGGTTCTGGTCGCCGTAACTGCCGGCATCCAGTGTGATGCCGCCGGACAGGCCCGGTTGTACACGGCGTGTAATGACATTGATAACGCCGCCCATGGCAGCACTGCCGTACTGGGCCGACATGGCGCCCTTCACCACTTCAATGCGTTCCACGTCGACCAGCGCCAGCTGGCTGAGATCCACCGTCGATCCGGTGGTGGCGGTGAGGGGCAGGCCATCCATCAGGACCAGCACCTGTTCGCCGCTGAGTCCCTGCAGCGAGGCTTCGTAGCCGGCTTTGCCGTGGATGGGGCTGAGCTGCAGACCGGGAATGTCTTCCAGGGCTTCCTTGAGTGTGCGGGCGTGGGTGCGCTCTATTTCCTCGCGGCTGACGACCTCGGTGCGCACCGGCGCATCTTCGGCGGGGCGTTCGCTGCGTGTGCCGGTAACGACGACCGTGTCGAGTTTATTGCTGCTGGCATTACTGGCTGCGTAAGCCGGCAAGCACAGGCAGGACAGCAGCGTGACAAGCATCAAAAGCGAATGAGAATCATTCTTGATATTTGGTCGAGATGGTCTCATAGGGCGGTACGGGAAAGGGGTTCAAGCGGCAGGAGGGTTCTGCGAGGCAGAGCCGGCGGCGATCAGGGGATAGTCGAGTTCAGGGTGTCGCAGTACCTGCATCGGCAGGCGGTAATGCTGGCTGAGGCGCTCGGAAGTCAGCACTATGTCGGGCGGGCCGTCGGCCACCAGCCGACCTTCGTTGACCAGTGCGACACGGTCGGCATACCGCGCCGCCATGCCCAGATCGTGCATCACGATCAGCACGCCCAGTTGCGGGCCAACGCGCGCCTTGAGCATTTCCAGCATATGCACCTGGTAATGCAGGTCCAGCGCCGCCAGCGGTTCGTCGAGTAACAGGTATTGCTGTAAATGCGGCTGCTTGCGCCGGTTGGGCCAGACCTGGGCCAGCGCACGCGCCAGCCGCACACGGGCACGCTCGCCGCCGGACAGTTCGGTATAGCAACGTTCGGTGAAGGCGGTGGTGTCCGTAACACGCAGTGCGGCGCGTACCACTTCCACATCATGTTGCGTGGTCTCATGCTGGTGCGGCATACGCCCGAGCATGACTACCTCGCCCACGGTAAAGGGGAAGGTCAGGTAATCGCTTTGGGTATACACCGCACGGCGCTGCGCCAGTTCGTTGATATTCCATTCTGCAAGGGGACGGCCGTTCAGTGCGGTGCGACCCTGTACAGGGACAAGGTCGCCGGACAGGGTTTGCAGCAGGGTCGACTTGCCGGCACCGTTGGGGCCGATCACCGCAACCAGTTCGCCCGTGTTGAATACAAAGTCGGGCACGTGCAGCACACGCTTGCCGTGCCGGTCGATGAAGGCCTGTTCAACCACAAACATCAGCCGACGATCCTTTGCCGTTGCCGGATCAGCAGCCAGATGAAAAACGGGCCACCGATCAGCGAGGTGATGATGCCGATGGGCAGTTCGGCCGGCGCCACCAGGGTGCGCGACATGGCATCGGTCCAGACCATGAGCAGGGCACCGCCGCAGGCGGAGGCCTGCATCACGATGCGGTGGTCCGGCCCTGTGATCAGGCGGATGAGATGCGGTACCAGCAGGCCGACAAAACCGATGATGCCGGTCAGGGACACCGCGGCGCCGACACCCAGAGTGGACCAGATCAGCAGCATTTTTTTCAGGCGTTCAACGTTCACGCCGAGATGGCGGGCCTCGGCTTCACCCAGCAGCAGGGCATTGAGCGGTCGCGCCATGCGCAGCATAACCAGCACGGCAAGGATCAGCATGGGCAGGGCGGGAACCAGTTCGCGCCAGCCGGCGCGTCCGAGACTGCCCAGGGTCCAGAAGGTCAGGCTGCGCAGGGCGAAGTCATCGGCCAGAAAACTCAACAGACCGAGCCCGGCGGTGGCAATCGCGGTCATGGCGACGCCGGCCAGCAGCAATGTGGCAACCGAAGTGGCACTGCCGACTTTGGCAATACGGGCCACGATGATTGCGGCACTCAGGCCACCACCGAAGGCGGCCACCGGCAGCAGCCAGACCGGTGCAGTCACGCCGACAAGGACGATGACGCTGCCGGCAGCCAGCGCGGCGCCACTGGACACGCCTATCAGCCCCGGATCAGCCAGCGGATTGCGGAACAGGCCCTGCAGCGAGGCGCCGGCCAGCGCCAGCGTGCTGCCGGTCAGCACCGCCAGGATCAGGCGCGGCAGGCGCAGTTGCCAGACCACCGCCTGGTCCTGGACGCTGCCGCCACTTAACGGAGAGAGCAAGACGCTCCACACCTCCGCCGGGCTCAGGCGTACCGGCCCGATGCCGATGGCGACGAGGCAGGACAGCAGCAGCGCGACGGCCAATGCAGGCATCAGCCATCCGCGCGGCAGGCGCAGGCCGCGCCATTGCCGCATGCGCAGGGCCAACTCACTCACTGCACGTTCTCTGCGGTTTGTTTGCCATGCAGCTGCGCGGCCAGCTCTGTCGCGGCAGCGCCCATGCGCGGCCCCATGCCCAGCAGCAGGCCGCTGTTCATGACAATGACGCGGCCGCTGCGGCCGGCCGGTGTCAGCGCCAGGGCGGAATCCTTCATCAGCTGGTCCACACCGCCGACCTGTTCCATGCCATGACTGGCGGCGAGGATCACATCAGGCTGCATGCCCAGCAGGGCTTCGGCGCTGCCCGGGCGATAGCTGGTGAAACTGGTGGCCGCGTTTTCGCCGCCGGCCAGTTCGATCATGGTGGCGGCCTTGGTGTCGCGGCCGCCGATGGTGGGTTGCGAACCATGACCGCCGAGAACGAACAGCACGCGCGGACGTTTTTCCTGGCCGGCGTATTGTTCCTGCAGGGCGGCCAGTTGTTCGCGGTTGCGCTGCGCCAGCTCGCGCCCGGCGTCGGCCCGGCCCAGCAGTTCGCCGACTTTCTGCATGGCGGCCAGGGCATGTTCGGCGGTGGGTCCGGTGTCGATCATTTCCACCTGAACACCGGCGCCGCGCAGCTGTTCCAGCACCTGCGGCGGGCCGGCTTCGTGGCTGGCGATGACCAGGTCCGGTTGCAGCGAAAGCAGGCCTTCAGCCGCCAGCGTGCGCAGATACCCGACATCCGGCAATTCGAAGACGGCGGCAGGATAGAGGCTGGTGCTGTCGCGGCCGACCAGGCGCTGTGCCTCACCCAGGGCAAATACCGTTTCGGTGATGGAGGTGCCCAGCGTGATGATGCGCTGTGCTGTTGCGGCCTGTGTGGTCAGCGGCAGCAAGACCAGCAGGCATGCGAGAATGCGCGGCATCAGGCCGCCTCCGCCAGCAGTTCGCGGGTCAGGTTGCGCCAGTCGTCGCGCTCCGGCACGCCGGGTTTGCGGGTGCCGAAGAACTGCACCATCAACTCGCCGTTACGGTCATAGACTTCCACCGAGTTCACGTCGCCGTCCTCGGTAGGTTTGCGTACCCACCACACCTGGCCGACGTGGTCTTCGCGCAGGTGCAGATTGAAGTCGGGATCAAGCACGTTGAACCAGGGGCCCATGCGCCGCAGGTTTTCCACCATACCGCTGTGAATCTGAATGGTGCCCCGGTTGCCCACGAAGACCATGATCGGCTGGCCGCTGGAGGCCGCGCCTTCCAGCAGACGGCTGACACTCTGCGCCGGCAGAGGTCTGGCGTAATCTTCCCCGATCAGCCGCAGTGCCTGCAGCCGTCCCAGCTTGTGGCGGCTCAGCAGGCCAGTGAACTGGTGCGTATCGGTCATGGCCGCCCATTCGCTGCGGAAAGCTACCTGATCAATCTCGGCATCACCGGCGGTGACGGCTTTGTTATGCACTGTTTCGAGTTGCAGCGGGCTTTGGGGGTCGCCGGAGGCGAAATCGAAGACCAGGTTTTGCCAGGCCTCCATGTGGCTTTCCTTGACCGCGTAAATCTTGAACACCGCCCGGCCGCTGGCGTCGAAGAACTGCAGGCTGTTGCGCTGGCCGGAGGGCAGCGACTGGGTGGTGGCGAAACCGTAGCGCCACTGGCGCAGGAACAGGCGCAGGTCGATATCCGGACCCAACACCAGGCCCATGCCGCCGTTGATGCTGACGTCTTCAAAGCAGCCGTAGCGCTCATGCACGACCGAGTCGTTGCGCGTGAGGCACATGACGCGGCCGATCTTCGGCATGCGTTCCAGAATGCCGGCCCAGTCGTCGCGCAGGCGGATGGTGTCCTCGCCGCAGCCGCAGGCCACCAGTTCGACTTCGGAAACGCCGAGTTCATCGGCGGCTTCGCGGTAGCGGATGCCGGGGCGATTGTCGGCCAGCGCCTGCCAGGCAATACGCAGGTCTTTGCAGGAGCCGGCCAGGCGGGTGGCGGAGACACTCATTGCTCACCTCCCACGCGCTTGTTGGCGGGGCCGAGCAGCAGAACGAAACCAAGGCAGACCAGCAGGTCAAATATCAGGGCGGCAGCAAGCATCATCATCTCCTCCTTGTCAGGAATCATTGACGTGCTGGCTGTACACCCGGTTCAGATAGGGCGCTGGCTGGCTGGTCGGACTATTTGTAGAGCAGAAGTTTGCCGTTACGCGTTTGCCGCAGACGGTACTCAACACCCAGATGTTCAATGATGACCTCGTGGGCATCGCCGAACAGCTGCTGACTTTCCAGTACAGGCGTGGTGGGTCTGGCAGTGGACGCCGGAGTTTTACAGCGTACGTGCGGTGACGGGCAATCCTTCATGAACACAAATGATAATCATTATCATTTAAGTGTCAAGCAGAAATTGCTCCATGGTGGCCGCTACCGTCTCCGGTGCATCGAAATGCACCATGTGGCCGCAGTCGGGAATCACGACGGTACGTGAATCCCTGAAGGTTGCGCGGCGCCGGCTGACTTCCTCTTCACCCAGCATCTTGAACATGGGTGAAGTGGCGCCGTCGATGCACAGGGCAGGGGCCGTGACTTCTTTCCACACGGCTTCGGCTTCGGCCAGGCGATAAAGCGAAGGGCCGTGAATACGGTGTTTGGGGTCACCCACCAGTTCTACCCTGCCTGCCTGGTTGCGCTGCCCCCAACCCCGGGCGACTTGCAGGGCGCGTTCCGGCGAAAGCCCGGCGTGGTGTTTGCGTATACGTTCGGCCAGGGCTTCGAAATCGTCATAGTCCTTGTGACTTTGGGGTTCCTTGATCTGATCCAGCCATTTGCGCAGACGCTTGGGCGCCAGTTCAGGAGGCATGTCCGGCACATTGAGGCCGTCCAGAACGATGAGTTTGCTGATGCGCTCCGGACGAATGCCGGCGTACATGCTGGCGACCTGGGAGCCCATGCTATGGCCTGCCAGATTGACGGCGGCGTCAGGTGTCAGCGTATCCAGAATGGCTTCCAGATCGGCATAGTACTCGGGAAACCAGTAGGTGTCGGGCGCCCATTCGGTGAGTCCGAAGCCGCGCAGATCCGGTGCGATTACCCGCCATTCCGACTGCAGCGCATCCACCACGAACTGGAAGCTGTTGGAGACATCCATCCAGCCATGCAGGATGACCAGAGGCGGGGCTGTGTCCGGACCCCAGCAGCGCAGGTGATAGCGCAGGCCGCGGATGTCCAGGAACTCTGAGCGGGAAGGTTTCATATCGTTCTCTTGCTAACCAGGGCCGCATGCCGCAAATGGCATGCGGCCTCGTTGATCCGCGATCAGGCGGCCAGCTTGCCCTGCAGGAAGGCTTCCAGGATCGGCAGGCGGTCGTGTCCCCAGAACATGGTGTCGCCCACGAAGAAGGTGGGTGCACCGAAGGCGCCACGACTGATGGCGCTTTCACAGTTGGCCTTGAGTTCATCCTTGATGGACTGGTCCTGTGTAGCGGCCAACAGGGCTTCACCATCCAGGCCAAGGCTGCCGGCGATCTCTGACAGGACTTCGGGCTGGCTTACATCCTTGCCCTCGCCCCAGTGCGCGTGCATTACGGCCTTGGCCAGTTCCGCTCCCTTGTCGCCATGCATGGCGGCCAGCGAAAACCGCATCGGCAGCAGGCTGTTGATGGGGAAAGAAGCCGGCATGGTGATTGGAATTCCGAGGTAACCGGCGCTGAGCTTCAGGTCGGTCATCATGTATTTGCCCTTGGCAGGCACGGCCATGGCCGGCGGTGAATTACCGGTGGCCTTGAAGGCCGCGCCAATCAGGAAGGGCTTCCATTCCACCGTGGCGCCACTGCGCTCGGCAATACCTTCAATCTGCGTGGAAGCGAAATAGGTATAAGGGCTCGCAGCGTCCCAGAAAAATTCGATGGTCTTGTTGGACATGGCTGTCTCCTTGTTTTAGATACCAGTTGGTATGGAGTGTGCCACGCTGGCGGGGCAAGGTATAGCTTCATGTAGACTCTCGGGTATTCCGTATTATTCCGTCCCTTTTTGCGCCCGTTTCTTGCATATGGGTGGAATGGCAGGCCCATCCAAGTCGGCCTAGAATGACGGTATTCACTGCTAAGGGCACAACATGACTTATTGTCTGGGTATCAAGGTCAATGACGGACTGGTGCTGGCGGGCGACCGGCGCACCAGCGCCAGCGTGGACGACGTGCGTACCTATAACAAGCTGCACAGTTTCGAGTTTCCGGGTAACCGGGTCTTCATTCTGCTGGCTTCGGGCAATCTGGCGACCACCCAGGCGGTACTGACCCAGATTCAGGACGACCTGGAGAACCCGGAGGCTGCAGAGAATCTCCTGACCGTGCGGCATATGTTTGATGCTGCGGAATACATTGGCCGGCTGGGCGTGGAGGCGCGCGAGAATGTGCCGGGCAAGGACAAGGAAGGCGAGAGCCTGCATCTGGAAAGCACCTTCATCCTGGCCGGGCAGATTGCCGGTGAGGAGCCTACGCTTTACATGATCTACCCGGCCGGTAACTGTATTTCACCGGCGCCGGAAATGCCGTTCCTGCAGATTGGCGAAAGCAAGTACGGCAAGCCGATTCTGGATCGTATCATCCGGCCGCATGTCAGCCTGGGCGATGCTACCCGATGCGCCCTGGTGTCGCTGGAGTCCACCATGCGCAGCAATATTTCTGTTGGTCCGCCGCTGGACGTTATTGTCTACCGGCGCGATAGCCTGGAAATCGATCATCGCATGCAGTTCGACTACAGCGATCCTTTCTACAACCAGCTGCAGGCGGAATGGACGCGGCAGCTGGAAATGGCTTTCCAGGCCTTGCCGCGCTTCTACTGGGAAAAGGAGGAGTCCAGGGAGCAGCAGGAAGAAATCATGCTGCCGCAGCAGCAGGTTCAGCAGCAGTAGAGATCAGGAATAGAAGTAGGTCTGGCCGATACTGTCGTTCAGCTCGAACAATTCGCGCTGTATTTCATCCACGAATTCATGCAGTCCGTGTTCGCTCAGGGCGCGTACATCTGCATCCTGAATCAGATGCTTGAGCCGGTCGACATGATGCAGGGGCTTCTTGTGATTGGGCAGGGTATGCAACTGCGAAGTGATGCGCAGCAGGCTGAAATGCACCGCCCGAGGGAAGTCGGAATTCTGTAGCAGGAACCGGATAACTGACGGCCCGCTGACGCGCAGGCGGACATGCCGGCGGTACATCTGGTAGGCCGTGAGCGACTTGAGCACGCTCATCCACTGGATGTTCTGCAGTGACGCCAGTTCATCATGCTGATGTGGCAACAGGTCGGCCGAGGTGACATCCAGAATGCGGGTGGTCATGTCCGCCTGCTCGATATTGAAACCCATGCGGATAAAACGGAAGGCAGTGTCGTAACTGGTGCTGGTAAACAGCGTGCCGGTGATGAGCTGCACATCGCGGATGATTTCCGTCAGGTGATCATGACGGTGCTGGCGCGGAATGGCGCGGTAACCCTGGTCCCGCACGTCGTAGTAAAGATCATTCACCAGTTCCCAGACTTCGCGCGGTGTTACGTCACGCGTGGTGCGCAGGTTCTCGCGCGCTTTTTTCAGATTGCTGAGAATGGAGTCGGGGTTTTCCGGATCAATGATCATGAAGCGCAGTACATTGGCTTCAGTCGCTTCCTTGTAGGCCTTGGCAAAGGCCCGTTCGCCGCCCGTCATTTCAACCAGCGGCAGCCAGCCGGGCGTGATAAGACGTGGCAGGTCGAGCAGCAAATAAGTGTTGACGTTGATCAGGCGGGCGGTGTTTTCGGCCCGTTCCAGGTAGCGGCCGAACCAGTAGAGATTTTCGGCAACGCGCGAAAGCATCAGCCTTTACCCTTTTTGCCGGTTTTGCCTGCCGGCTTGCCGGTATCCACAATCCAGGTGTCCTTGCTGCCGCCGCCCTGTGAGCTGTTGACCACCAGTGAGCCCTTGCGCATGGCCACGCGGGTCAGGCCGCCAGTGGTGACATGCCGGCTTTTGCCAGACAGGATGAAGGGCCGCAGATCCAGGTGCCGGGGTGCTATGCCGCGGCCGGCTATGGTGGGCGCCGTGGACAGGGCCAGAGTGGGCTGGGCGATGTAATTACGGGGTTTGTCCTTGATCAGCTCAGCGAATTTCTTTCTTTCCGGCCTGGTCGACTTTGGACCCACCAGCATGCCGTAGCCACCGGATTCGTTGGCGGGTTTGACCACCAGCTTGTCGAGGTTGGCGAGTACATGATCGCGTTCTTTTTTCAGGTAGCAACGGTAGGACGGCACGTTCGGCAGAATCGGATCCTCATCCAGATAGTATTTGATGATGTCCGGCACATAGGTGTAGACCACCTTGTCGTCGGCCACGCCTGCGCCGGGGGCATTGGCCAGAGCCACCTTGCCCTTGAGCCAGGCGCGCATCAGCCCTGGTGAGCCGAGTACGGAATCCTTGCGGAAGGCTTCCGGGTCCAGGAACAGGTCGTCGATGCGCCGGTAGATCACATCTACCCGTTCCGGACCTTCAATGGTGCGCATGTAGACGCAGTCGTCGTCGCCGGTATACAGGTCCGATCCGATGACCAGTTCAATACCCATCTGCTGCGCGAGGTAGGCGTGCTCGAAATACGCCGAGTTATAGATGCCGGGCGTTAGCAGGGCGATGGTGGGCTGTTCATTCTTGCGCGGTGACAGTTCCGCCAGTGTTTCATACAACTGGGTGGTGTAATCGTCCACCGGCATGATGTTGGTGGTGGAGAACACCTCGGGAAACACGCGCTTGGTGACCAGACGGTTCTCCAGCATGTAGGACACGCCGGAAGGTACGCGCAGGTTGTCTTCCAGTACATAGAAAACACCGTCTGCATCGCGCACCAGATCGGTGCCGCAGATATGCGCCCAGACATTCAGCGGTGGGGTAATGCCCAGGCATTGCTTGCGGAAATTGGTGGAGCGTTCCAGCAAGTGCCTGGGGAATACCTTGTCCTTGATGATTTTCTGGCCGTTGTATATGTCCTGAATAAAAAGGTTCAGGGCTTCGACCCGCTGTTTCAGCCCGGCTTCCACCTGGCGCCACTCGCTCAGGGGGATGATGCGCGGAATAATGTCGAAGGGCCATGCGCGGTCAATCATCTGGCCTTCGCTGTATACCGTGAAGGTAATGCCCATCAGTTTGATGGTCAGGTCGGCTGTGGTGCGGCGGTGCTTGAGTTCTTCGGGCGAGAGCTGGGAAAGATAGTTAATAAGGTCCTGCGCAGCGGGTCGCGGCTCGCCGGGGGCGGCGAACAGCTCGTCGTAGAATTCACCAGGACGATATTGCTGCCAGTTAAAGGGCATAACCTTGTTCATTAATAAAGGCTTAAGCACAAACTAGGCCAAAAACGCCTTCACCGCAAAGCCTGATGCTGCAGTGCACTTGAAAGCCGCAGCCCCTATAATGCCGCGGACTATTCATGCCGAGTCCCCATGCCTGATTTTTCAGCACAAACCGCCGCTACCGACGCCGTTGAATTCAAAGGCCGCATGCTGACTCTGTCAGTGCTCAAACTGAATTCCGCCGACCTCAATCAGACCGAACCCGCGCTGGCTGCCAAGGTGCAGCGTGCTGCGGATTTCTTCCGCAATATGCCGGTTTTGCTGGATGTGGCGGTGGACGGCATCGATTTGCCGCCGCTGGTGGAGATGCTGCGGCGATACGGTTTGGTGCCGGTTGCGGTGTTTCAGCCCAGCGCCGCCGTGGCGACGCAGGCGGCCCAGGCGGGTCTGGGAGTGATCAATGACCCCAAGGCTGCACGCAAGGCGGAAGCCACGGTAGCGGAGTCGTCTGCGGAATCCGCATCCGCCCAGCCGATCACGGCAGCGGCGCCGCCGGCAAAAGCGGCGCGCAATGCCACCAAGGTGGTATCCGATCCCGTGCGTTCGGGGCAGCAGGTGTATGCCCGCGGCGGGGACCTGGTGGTGCTGGGCGCGGTGAGCCCGGGCGCCGAGGTGCTGGCCGACGGCAATATACATGTCTACGGCGCCCTGCGCGGCCGTGCGCTGGCCGGCGTGCAGGGTGACGAAAGCGCCCGTATTTTCTGCCGCGAGTTGAGTGCCGAGCTGGTATCGGTAGCCGGTTGCTACAAGATCAGCGAGGATATCAATGCCAAGCTGGCCGGCCGGGCGGCACAAATTTTTCTGGAGGGCGAGCGGCTCGAAATCGCTCCGCTCTGATTATTCAAGGAGTTGTAGTGGCTAAGATCATTGTAGTGACCTCCGGTAAGGGTGGCGTCGGCAAGACCACCACCAGCGCCTCCTTTGCCACCGGGCTGGCATTGCGCGGGCACAAGACCGTGGTCATCGATTTCGATGTGGGTCTGCGTAATCTGGATTTGATCATGGGTTGCGAACGGCGCGTGGTGTTTGACTTCGTCAACGTCATCACCAAGGAAGCCAATCTCAAGCAGGCCCTGATCAAGGACAAGCGCATTGATAATCTCTATGTGCTGGCCGCTTCACAGACCCGTGACAAGGACGCCCTGAGCCAGGCCGGTGTGGGCCGCGTGCTGGAAGAGCTGTCCGAGGATTTCGAGTACATCATCTGTGACTCGCCCGCCGGTATCGAAAAGGGCGCCCTGATGGCCATGTACTACGCTGATGAGGCGGTCGTGGTGACCAATCCGGAAGTCTCTTCCGTGCGTGACTCCGACCGAGTGCTGGGCATACTGGCCAGCAAGACCCAGCGTGCCGAGAAGGGTGAGCGGGTCAAGGAGCACCTGGTGCTGACGCGTTATGTGCCGAGCCGCGTAGCCGAAGGCGAAATGCTCAGCGTCGAGGATGTCTGCGAAATTCTGGCCATTGACCTGCTGGGTGTGATCCCCGAGTCGGAGGACGTGCTCAATGCTTCGAATTCCGGTGTGCCGGTGGTGTTGAACGAAGAGAGCAAGCCGGGCCTGGCCTATGGCGATATGGTTGACCGCTTCCTGGGTGAAGACAGGCCGCATCGTTTTCTGGAAGCCGAGAAGAAGGGCTTTCTCAACCGCTTGCTGGGTAAATAATCATGGACTGGCTGAAACTATTCCGCGGCGAGGAGCGCAAGGGCTCGGCCAGCCTGGCCAAGGAGCGGCTGCAGGTGATTGTGGCGCATCAGCGCCATAGTGGTCGGGACCATCCCGACTATTTCCCCAAACTGCAGAAGGACCTGCTGCGGGTGATTCGCAAATACGTGCAGGTGAATGAGGACGCGGTCAATATCGGTATTGAGCGCGATGGCGAACTGGAAGTGCTGGAACTCAATATCACTCTGCCTGAACATAAATAAAGTGGCCGCGGTCACCAGGAGAGAGACGTGAAGCGACTCAGTCTGGCTGTTTTGATCTGTCTGTTCGGCGCGGCTGTACAAGCGGCCGACAAACCTCTGGAAGCCGGTATCAACGCGGGCACCAATGGCCTCGGGCTGGAGCTGTCCTACCGCTTCAGTGATTATCTGCGGGTACGCGGCAATTACCATTTCTATGATCTCGACATCGATACGGATGCCGAGGACAACAATGGGGTGCCCAACGACGAGCTGCGTTACTCCAGCGAATTGCAGCTGAGTAACTTCGGACTGCTGGCCGACTGGTACCCCTGGGGCGGGGTTTTCCGCGTCAGCGGTGGCGCTGTGCTGAACGACAATGATTTCAGCGTCGAGGCATCCTGCGATAACCCCAGCGGCTGTGAAGTCGGGGGTAACAATTTTTCCCGCACTGAATTGGGCACCATCAGCACCGATATTGACGTCGAGGATTTCGGCCCCTATCTGGGCATTGGCTGGGACAAGCCGCTGGACGTGACCAGGAGCTGGATCCTGACCTTTGACATCGGCGCCTATTACCAGGGTTCACCCGACATCGAAATGACCTCCAACGGCAGCTGCGTGAATTCGGCGCTGCTGGGTGCGGCCTGCCGGTCAGCGCTGGAAGAAGAAGAAAACGAACTCGAGGATGAACTGGAAGATTTCGTGATCTATCCGGTGATCAGCCTGGGGATTGCTTACCGCTTCTAGAAAGCCGGAGCATTCCCGCTACGTACTGACGGCATTGGCCCGTCAACATAGTGTCATCTCTGCCCGATAGCCTTCCCGGTTCGAATGGATTGGGGAGTTTGAAATGCAGCATGGCACTGAAATGTCGCGCGCCGAGGTGGTTCATCTGCTGTGGCGCTTCAAGCAGGCATGCGAGCGGGACAAGACTGATGCCCTGCCATTCGTGCATTTCAACAGCATGCTGAATAATCAGGACTATCGCGACGAGATTCTCAACAAGACCTCGCTGGCCGACGATGCCGAAGTGCGTTCACTGGCGAGAACACTGCTTGAAGTGGGACCTCAGGGTAATCTGATTCACAGGCCAAACGGCGCCAACGGTTCGTATAACGGCCAGTCCTCTGTCGTATCGGGTAACGGTGCGGCGGCTATTCGTTTGCCGCCTGCGACACCCCCGGCCGCGCGGCGTTCCGGCCCTCCACGCGGAGTGACTTTCGCTGCTCTGTTTATATTGCTGGCTGCCGCGGCGGCTGGCGGTATCTGGAAAATGGGCTGGCTGGGTTCACGCGACATTGTAGTGTCTGCGCCGATTTTGCAGGACACGGTGTGGCAGACGGGCTACACCTACATATTGGACAAGATTGTTTACATCGAGGCCGGGGCGCAGCTGGTGGTGGAGCCCGGCGTACAGGTTATGGGCCGGCCGGGGTCGGCCCTGGTGGTGACGCGGGACGCCAGTCTGCATGCACGGGGCCGACCAGATGCGCCCATTGTATTTACCAGTGCTCAATTACCGGGTAGCCGCAAGGCGGGAGACTGGGGCGGCGTGGTCATGCTTGGCAATGCCCCTGTGAATGTGCCGGATGCCCATATCGAAGGGATCGATGCCAAAGACTCGCGAGGTGATTTCGGAGGCACGATGGCAGAGTCCAGTTGTGGCGTGCTCGAGTACGCTCGTATCGAATATGCCGGCTTCGAGGTATACGCCAATAACGAACTCAACGGCCTGACCCTGGGCGGCTGCGGTAGCGGTACCGTGGTGCGCAACGTTCAGGTTCATCGTGCACTGGATGACGGTGTGGAAGTTTTTGGCGGTACGGTGGATTTACGCAATGTTGTCGTTACCGGGCCGGGTGATGACGCCTTCGACTGGGATATGGGGTGGCAGGGGCGCGTGCAGTTTCTGGTTGTGCAGATGCACCCTGATACCGGTGATAACGCGTTTGAAGGTGATAATCTGAAGCAAGACCCGGACAGGCTGCCGCGGTCGGCGCCGCAATTCTTCAACGTTACCCTGCTGGCTTCTCCCAAAGCCGAAAAGAGCCAGCGTGCCATGACCATTCGGCGGGGCAGCGCAGGCACCTTCGGTAATTTTCTTGTGAGTGGTTTCAATACCGAGTCGATAGATATCATTGGGCGTGAATCCGCCACACAGGCCTTGAATGATGTGCTGAGTCTGCGCGGAGTGGCGATGTCCATGATTGGTCCGGGGGGCAAGCTTTTCTTCTCGGCGGAGAAAGGCGAGAACGACGATGATGAAGGTTTCTCCGAAATCCTCTATTTCACAGCACCTCAACGCGGAAATATGCTAGCTGCCCGAACTGGCCTGGGCATCGGGGCGCTGGATACTACAGCACCGGTGTTGGTGCCTGATCCCAAGCAGCAGAATTTGCCAGCAGCACAGCCGATTCCGCAGGGAGAGTTCTGGGACGAATCGGCTCTCTACCTGGGGGCTGTGCGTCCCGGGCTTAACCGGAGCTGGTTGGCGGACTGGACGGCATTTCCTGTGAATTGACAGCGTTCCGGCTGTATGCGGAGCGGAGAAGTGAATCCCGTCCGGCGCCTAAAGCATGTTCAGAGTGACCAGTAGAACCCCGAGCGAAAACAGTATCCCCAACACAACGGCATAAGCAATTTTCCGTTTCGGTCTCGGGGGTGTGGGCGTGCTGGGTTGTTCCCGGATCTCCTCCAGGGAATCCGGCCAGGTCATGGCCGCGTGGCTGCTGTCGGACTTCAATGTCTCTCTCCCTCAATCGCCTGTATATGGTCTGTAAGGTCCTGACAGTGCTTATTTTTGTTGCCCGCAGAGCATAGACAGCTCTTTGAATAAAGTAAACTTATTCGCGTCTCGAATTATTGTGCGGCGTGGCTCACAGGGGTGCCGGTGCCGGCCAGATCGCGCAGCGTCATATGCCCGAAAGCTTCGTCGCGTACGTTTTGCATCTGCTCGATGATGTCCCGGGTCTGCACATGTGGGGGCAGATTGTAGAAACGCATACTGATGTCGGTTTCGCCTGCGCGAATGGCGTTGAGAATATTAACGACCGGCGTGGTGTCCGGGTCGCGCCCCGGCATGAGTGCGGACTGATCCTCCCCGACTTCCGCCAGGTAACCCAGGCTCAGAAGGCGGTCGATGATGGCATAGACCTCATGCGGCGGCAGATGCAGGTGCTTGACCAGAGCCGACGGTCGCCAGGCGGACTGCCCCTCGATGAAACTGTGGGTGACCAGACCCATGATGACCAGGGCGGCCTGCTCCTTGAGGTCAATGCCAATACGGACATCCAGCTTGGCGCGGGCCAGATGCTCGGTTCTCTGCAGCAGAAAAGCCACATGAGCACCCAGCAGGGTGACCAGCCAGCTTACATAGAGCCAGATGAGCAGGAAAATCAGGATGGCAAAGCCGGAATAAATGGCGTTGTAGTTGCTCGCCCCGGCTGCGAATTTGGCAAATATCCAGCTGGCGGTTTGCCACAGGATGCCGGCAAACAGGCCACCCGCAATCGCCGCCAGCGGCCGCACCCGCGTATTCGGTATAAAGAAGTAGAGAAAGGCAAAGCCCAGGCTGATCAGCAGATAGGGCAGCAGTTTGCCGGCGAGCAGAAACAGCGTGCCGAACGGTTCAATAGCCAATATGTGCTGTACGACGCTGTTGTTGAGCACGCTCGCAGTCAGACCCAGGGCGGAGACCAGCAGTACCGGTCCCACGATCAGTACGCTGAGGTATTCGCTGAAACGCCGCGCCAGGCTTCGCGAGCGGCGTATCTGCCAGACGAAATTCAGGCCGTTTTCAAGCTTCTGGATCAGGGAAACGGCTGCATACAGCAACAGGGCCAGGCCGATAGTGCCGAGCACCCCGACCTTGATGTTTTCGACAAAGCCGATAATGGTCTGGCTTAGCTCGGTGGCTTGCGGGCCGAGCGGCATAAGAAAATTGAGCAGCACAGGTTCAATGCGGTTGTGAACACCGAAGGCCTTGAGCAGCGAAAAGCTCAGGGCCAGTAGCGGCACCAGTGACAGCAGGCTGGTGTAGACCAGGCCCATCGCACGCAATGTAATCTGCGGATCGCTCAGATCCCTGGACACGATATAGCCGATCCGCAGGGTGCTGATGATCAGTTTCTGCAGACCGCTCAGTTGTTCCAGGTCGTCCTGCCAGAGTCGCGCTTCAAGGCGTTGCTGCCAGCTCTGTAGCATCAGTGCTCCAACCAGTGCTTGTATCCTGACCAAGACTAGCGCACCTGGCAGGAAGATTGCATCTATGTTTGTCCTGTATGCGGAGCGTTCGACGCAATGCATGCAGGTTTTTTTTGTGGGGAATGTTGGACGACAAAACTTGTCATACAACTGTCCCGGACGGTGCATAGAATCTGCGTGTAGATCCCGTCGGGGACGTTGACAGTGAAAATCCTATCCACTATGATGCACCGCAACATTATGTTGCGTTGCAGCATAATGCCAGGTTCAGATCAATTCGGGAGAATTTAGACATGGCAATTCAGGAATATGTAAACGACGCGCGCAGCCGCGTTGAAACCGCGGGCCAGCGTGCCCAGGCTGCTGGCAAGGCTGCTGTTGAAGCCGCCAAGCCGGTGCTTGAACTGGTGAAGGGCAATGCCCAGAAGCTGGTTGAAACCGAAAGCCAGGCCGCCAAGGACCTGCTGGACGTTGTGGTTGGTAGCGTGAACAAGGCGCGTGACGCCGGCGTTCAGGCTGTGGCCAACGACCCGGCTGCCTACCTGCCGACTTCCGGCAAGGACCGTGCGGTTGCTGCCTACAACGACACCGTTGCCCTGCTGACCAAGGCGGGTGAGGACGTTCAGGCTGCCGTCAAGAAGGGCGTTGAAGCAGTTCGCGCCGAACTGACCGGCAAGAAGGCTCCGGCCAAGAAAGCCGCCGCCAAGAAGCCTGCAGCCCGCAAGGCTCCGGCCAAGAAGCCGGCTGCCAAGAAGGCGCCTGCCAAGAAGACCACGGCTAAAGCTGCTGCTTAAGTCGTAGTACTTCGATATAAAAGGGCCAGTCGGGTAGCCGGCTGGCCCTTTCTTTTTGCCACAACCCCCTCGATCCCCCTTGACTCAAGGGGAAGTTTTCCAAAACCCGCTCAGTCTCACTTGACTCAAGTGGGAGGTTTCCACAATACCTTCGGTCCCCGGTGCCTTTAAGGGGAAGGCAGGGCCTTCAGGTCTTCCGCGAAACTTATATAGATACGCTGACGCGCCTGACTGAAGGCATTGATGACATCGGTCATGTTGTCGCTCTCAACGTCCACTGTTTCCAGATAACGCTTCTGCAGCACAAGCTCGCGGTTGCTGAACTGTTGCAGTCTCAACGCCAGTTCCAGCACGACCCGGTCCGTACCATCATCAAGGATGCGTTCCAGGCGCAGTACATCGCCGTCAATGCTGTAGGCGACTTCAGTGCGGATATCCGCCGCGATAACTTTGTCCGCGGCCTGCATATCCTGCAGATAATGAATCAGGCCCTGGGTGAGTAAATGAGCCGGTGGCTCCGACCAGTGATGGTAACGGTACTGCTCCAGCTTGCCCGTGCTGTGCGCCTGGCTGAACAGCAACGCCCGTTCGCTCAGTATGCCTTCAGCCTTCAGTCGTTCCACCCGGACACTTCCGCCCAGTGCGGGCGCGGGTAAAGGCTGTGTTTCGATGGGCAGGAAGCGATAGAAAACTTCCTTGGGCGGCGGGGGGCTGGCCACGCAGGCGCCAAGCAGCAGACTTGCCGCCAGCAACAAACATGAGTTCCGTCTTGTCATTCGTTAGGCCCCCGGATTTCCTCGCCACTGCCGGGTTCGGTACCGCGGATAATGACACTGGGGTTATTGCGAATCTGGCGGCTGAATTCCAGCAACTGCAGGCTGGCGGCGTCCAGGTTGTGCGTAAGTGAGTCGATATGCCGCGCCACCGTTTCCAGACTGAAACGCAGATCCTTGCCGCTGGCATCAATGTTGGGGCCCAGGTCGGTGACCACGGTTCTGATGTCCTGACTGATGCCGGCCAGCCGGGCCGAGGTCTGGTCGGCATTGGCCAGGATGCGATCAATGGCCGCCAGGTTGTCTTCGTTCAGGGCGCGGTCAATGTTCTTGCCGGCGGCGGCCAGGTCGCGCGAGAAAGCCTGGACATTATTAAGTATGTCCGGAGTCTGCGTCTGCAGCTCACCCGAGGTTTCCCGCAGGTTCGCTACCAGCGCTTGCAGGTCGCCACTGAGCAGATCGCCGGCCTTGGTGATCTGGTTGTTGAGATTGGTAATCAGCGGGAACAGGCCGTTACTGCTGAGGTCGGCAAAGGTGCGGGCCATGTCCTGCAGGGCGCCGAACATGCTGGCGCTGCCAATCGCAGGCAGGGTGTCGCCGGGTTCGAAATAATTCTGGCTCTTGCCGCCGCGAATCAGAATGGTCTTGGCTGACAGCACACTGGGCGACGATACAACCGTGACGCTGTCGTCCGGAATCTGCCAGTTCCTGTCCACGGCCAGTTCCAGGCGGAATTGCAGGCCTTCGTCACCGGGTTCGGGTTCGATATTCTGTACCTGGCCGATGGGGTAGCCCTCATAGACCACCTGGGTGCCATACTGCACGCCGGCTACATTATTGAGCACGGTGAAATAGCTGTGCGTAGGACCGGTGCGGCCGGTCAGCATGGCCAGCATCAGGAACAAGGTCACCAGCCCGGCCAGTACGAACAGGCCCACGGCAAACTGATTGATACGGTATTGCGTCACTTGTTGTTGCCCCTAGTCGATGCGCAGGCCGGTCAGGCGTTCAAGGTATTCGTCCACATCGGTAACGATCTCCTCGGTCCGCCGGTTCAGCAGATTCTGCACGCGTGGATTCGTACTGCCGCGGACCTGTTCAACGTTGCCGGCTTCCACGATCTCTCCCTTGTCCAGCACCGTAATACGGTCCGCGATCTTGAAGGCGCTGTCCAGTTCATGTGTGACTACCACCATGGTCATGCCGGTGGCGTCGCGCAGCTGCAGGATCAGGTCGTCCAGTGCGGCGGCGACCACCGGGTCCAGGCCGGCGCTGGGCTCATCCAGAAATAGCAACTGCGGGTCCATGATGATGGCCCGCGCCAGGGCGGCGCGTTTGGTCATGCCGCCCGACAGTTCGGCCGGCATCAGCGCTTCGAATCCGGCAAGGCCCACAACCTCCAGTTTCAGGCGCAGCATCACTTCCATGGTGCTGCGGTCCAGGCGTGTATGTTCCAGCAGGGGCAGCATGACATTCTCACCGACACTGAGTGAACTGAGCAGGGCGCCAAACTGGAAAGCCACGCCGATTTTCTTGCGGATTTCCAGCATGTCGGTCTGGCTGGCTGTGGTGATGTCATGGCCCAGCATGTGAATGGCGCCGGAGCGGGGGTGTTCCAGCGCCAGCAGATGACGCAGCAGGGTGCTCTTGCCGGAGCCCGAGCCGCCCATAATGACCATGATCTCGCCCTCGCGGACATCCATGCTCACTTCTTTCAGGATTTTGCGGTCGCCGTAGTAGACAACCAGATCCTTTACCGAGATAGCCGTGTCCGCCTGGCTGTTCATGTCAGCGGGCCAGCAGGAAGGTGAACAGCATGTCGGTAATGACAATGGCGGAAATGGCATGCACCACCGAGCGTGTGGTGGCATGGCCAATACCTTCCGCGCCACCACTGACATTGGCGCCATTGATGACGCCGATCAGGGCGATCAGAATGCCGAACAGCAGACTCTTGCCCAGCCCGTGCATGAGATCATCCACGGTCAGGATTTCCACCAGCTGCTCGAAATAAGCGCCCAGCGACATGCCCAGTTCCATGGAGACGTACAGCCCTGCGCCGAACAGGGCGACGCAGTCAGAAAACCAGCTGAGCGCAGGCAGCATGATCAGAATGGCCAGTAAAGCAGGGGCCACCAGGTAACGTACGGGTTGAATGCCCATCACTGTCAGGGCATCCAGCTCCTGGTTGATTTTCATGGTGCCGATGCGTGCCGCCAGCGCTGAACCGGTGCGGCCGGCAACCAGGATGCCGGTAATCATGGGGCCGAATTCGCGGGTCACCGAAAGGGCAATGCCGAGGGTGACATTGTGTTCGGCGCCAAACACACGCAGCGAATAGATACCCTGGATGGCCAGCATGATGCCGATGGCCAGGCTTAGTACGGTAACAATGGGCAGGGCGCCGATGCCGATTTCCATGGCCTGGGCAAAGACTGCGCGCAAGCGTACGGGTTGGCGTTGTCCGGGCCCCATAAACAGCCAATAGATGGATTCGAGCAGGATCGCTGCAGCCTGACCGAATTCGGTGATGCCGCTGATGCTGCGCCGGCCTATCCCCTCGATGAACGCGCGCATGGCTGTGGGGTGCTTAGTCGAGAATGCTGAAGACCCGGTCCAGCCGGGCCAGGGCCAGCACCTTCAACGTGGCCGGGCTGACCTGACGCAGATGAAATTCGACCTTGCGGCTGCGGGCTTTCTGCAGGGCCTCAACCAGACTCGCGACCCCGGAAGAGTCGATGTAATCGACGGCCGACATGTCCACGTGTACTGCGCTGTGCTGAGTCACGCAGTGCAACAATGCGGCACGCGCTGCCGGCGATTTGTCCAGATCGATTTCGCCGGTCAGGTAAACGATGGCCTGGCCATCGTTGATATCCACGCGGTATTCCATACTCAGACGCTCCCCCTGTTACAGCTCTTTTAACATAACCAGACAGTTACCGCTGTGACGTTGTTGTGAATCGTTGATCGTTTCGAAGTAGACCTTGTCCATGATGCTGTTGATGAACTGGTTGCCCAACCCGCCGGGCTTCAGTTCAGACGACTGTCTGGGATTGCAGGCAGTGGGCGGGACCGTGGGCGCCTGATCACGCAGGCGGATGGTCAGGGTTCTGCCGCTCAGGTCCAGAGATCCTTCGATCTCGCCTTCGGGCTGGCCTTCGTAGGCATGCCGGATAATGTTCTGGCAGGCTTCATCCACCGCCAGCACGATGTTGTCCTTGAGTTCCGCCGGATAGTCCAGAGCGGCAAAGGCGTGGTGTATCAGGTCACGTACCAGCGCCAGCCGGTCGGGTATGGCGGTGACTCGGAAACTCAGCGGCAGGCCGGGTTGCCGGCTCTCCGGAGTCTCCAGTCCAAGCAGTGTGACGTCGTCGCGCAATGGACGGGAATCGTCGGCCAGGCGGTTAACAATGGATTCGAGACGATCGTGCAGGTTTTCATCCGCCAGTTCATCCAGTAGTCGGCAGAAGCCCTCCAGCTCGAGCTCGCTGCCGTCGGCCAGGCGGCCTTCGGTGACACCATCCGTATAGAGATAGAGTTGTCCGCTGCAAAGCAGCAGCTCGTCTTCCGGATAACGGTTGTCCTCGGTTTCGCAGAGGATACCCAGCGGCGGCATGGCGCTGGAAAGTTGCCGGAAACGGCCGTGTGCATGACGTAGCAGGGTAGGCATGTGGCCAGCGCTGCTGAGGCAAACCCGCCCTGTGTCGGGTTCGTAAACGCCCACCGTCATGGTCACGAACATGCCGGCGGTGATGGTTTCGCAGAGTTCGTGATTGAGCATGGCAAGCAGCCGGCCGGGCTCCGGCACGGATTTGGCCAGCATGCGAAACAGGCTGGTGGTCTTGACCATGAGCAGGGCGGCGTTAAGTCCCTTGCCGGATACGTCCGCCACCGCAAAATACAGACGGCCGTCCGGCAGGGGTACGACGTCATAAAAGTCACCCGACATTTCCCGCGCTGGATGGCTGATGCCACAAACGTTGGCCGGCAGGCGGCTGCAATCGGGCAGCAGGCTGCGCTGCACCTTTGCCGCCAGAACCAGTTCCTGACGTACTCTTTCCCTGCTCAGCAGCTCGCGGGTCATGTCGGCGTTGTTCATGGCCATGGCCGCGGCGCTGGCCAGGCTGCGCATCAGTTCAATATCCCGCTGGCTGAACTGGCGTACCTGCTCACCGTCCGGTGCAAGCGGGTTTACCACGCTTACAGCTCCCAGGGTGCGGCCGTGAATACTCATCGGGGCCGCCAGAACCGCGCGCGTGATAAAGCCGGAGCTGGCGTCCGCATCCGAGAAGAAGTCGGGGTCCTTGTCGACGTCGGCAACCCATTGCACTTCGTTTTTCTCTACCGAGCGGCCAACAATGCCGGAGCCGGCCGGCAGGCGCAGGCCGGTGATGTCCACCGGGCCTATGCAGGCGTGGCAAACCAGTTCACTGTCGTTGTTTTCCAGCAGGAACAGCGAGCTGCCCGCAACTCGCATGGCATCGCGTATGCGCCCCAGCGCCTTGAGATGCACGCTGGCCAGGTCGTCAGTGGTGGCATAGTCGCGCGTCAGGTCCGCCATGAGATCGAGATAATCGCTTTCAGGCGTACGCGCCCCCACTGTTAGCGGTGGTGCGTCGGTTTCCGGAGTGGGGGCGGAAGACATGGACTGGGCCGGTGACCCGCAGCTTCAGGACTTGCTGGTCTTGCGCGTGCGGGTGCCGCTTCTGCCAGTGGATTTGCGTGTGGTGCTGCGTTTCTTCGGAGCCGGTTGTTCAGGTTCTTCCGTGGTAAAGGAGTTGGCCATCGACATTAGGCGCTTCCAGGCCTTGCTGCCGGTCTCGATGTTCTCCTTGAGGAACTGGGCGGGGTCAAAGTGTTCGATGCCACTGCCGATTTTAAGGCGCAGGTAGTCGACCATGTCTTCCTGCAGAGCGCCGACATCCGGCAGTCCCAGGAAGCGCCGCAGCTCCTCCGGTTTTACGTCGATTTCAATCTTGATAATCATCAGGCTGTCACCAATGCGCTTCTGGTGTAAGTACGACCTTGCCGTCGCGGCTGGATTGCTGGGCCTGCCGCACAGCATCGCGGATGCGTTCCAGAGGATACGTGCCGGCTATTTCCGCGCGCAAGCGACCCGCTGCAACATGCTGGCTCAGACTGTGTAGGCGCTGCACCATCGCCTGGCGGCCATGCTCGCGCAACCAGTTGAGCAGCCAGAAGCCGGTAACGCGGATGTCACGGAAAATCAGCAGGCTGGGATCAATTTCACAAGCCTGTCCGGACATGCGGCCATAGCTGACCAGGGTGCCGCCTTCGCTCAGGCAGCGCGCCAGCACATTGCTGCCTGCGCCACCCACGGCATCGATCGCCAGTCGTACAGGGTCGCCGCCGACAATGGCTTTGACCTGGTCGGGAATATCCTGGCCCTTGTCCACGATGACTTCGGTAGCGCCCAGCTCATTCAGCTGCAGTTCCACACCGCCGCCACGGCGTACCAGGTTGATAGTCTTGATGCCGCGCTGTTTGGCGAGGGCAGCCAGGTAGTGGCCCACCGAGGAGTTGGCGGCATTCTGGATGATCCAGTCACCCGGCTGCAGATCGACAATGTCGCCGAGCAGCAGGTCTGCGGTGAGCGGGTTGATCGTCATCATGCTCGACTGCACCGGGTCGGTGTTGTCCGGGAGCTTGACGAGTTCTTCGGCGCTACTGCGCATCTGCTGACACCAGGTGCCGCTGCCCAGTGGCAGAAGAACCAGATCGCCTGTCTTGATGTGGCTGACTCCGCGGCCGGCTTCCAGCACCCGGCCGACGCCTTCGTTGCCGGGTGTCGCCGGCAAGGGCGGGAGCAGGCCGTATTCACCGCTGACCGTGAGCAGGTCCGAGGGATGGATGGGTGTGGCCTCGACAGTGACCAACGCCTCGCCGTCGGCGGGGTAGCCGGGGTCGTGATCGACCAGTTCGAGAACTTCCGCTGGGTTGCCGAATCGGCTGAACTGAATTGCGCGCATCGTTATCTCCTCAGCACAACCCGGAGACCGGATCATCGCCGGGTTATGCGATGTTCTTCACTGGAAATATAGCCAGCTTGGCGGGCGCTTGTCATGTGTTTTGCGAAAAGTCGCTGAAAAAACAAGAAAAAAGCGGCCCTCAGGCCGCTTTTTCCGGTGTTGCCGTGAAGTCTGGCGCGAATCAGCTGCCCGTCACCCGCGTCTGTGCTTCGCGATACTTGTCGGCGGTTTTCTGCAGGATGTCTTCGGGCAGATGCGGCGCCGGCGGGGTCTTGTCCCAGTCCAGGGTTTCCAGGTAGTCGCGTACGAACTGCTTGTCGAAGCTGGGCGGGCTGATGCCCGGGCGATAGCTGTCGGCCGGCCAGAAGCGAGAGGAGTCGGGCGTCAGGGCCTCGTCGATCAGCAGCAGGTTGTCGTTCTCGTCCAGGCCGAACTCGAATTTGGTGTCGGCGATGATGATGCCTTTCTCACGGGCAAAATCGGCCGCTTCCTTGTAGATGCGCAGACTGACGTCACGCACTTTCTCGGCCAGTTCGCGGCCCAGCAGTTTGACCGTGGCGTCGAAATCAATGTTCTCGTCGTGTTCCCCGACCTCGGCTTTGGTCGAAGGCGTATACAGCGCTTCGGGCAGTTTGTCGGCCTGCTGCAGTCCTTCAGGTAGCTGGATGCCGCATACCGAACCGGTCTTCTGGTAGTCCTTCCAGCCGGAGCCGATGATGTAGCCGCGCACGATGGCTTCCACCGGCAGCGGCCGCAGTTTCTTGACCACGATGGCGCGACCTTCCACTTGGGCGCGTTCCTCGGCGTCGGGCAGGGCTTGTTCCAGGGTCATGTCGGACAGGTGGTTGCCGATAATGTCTTTGGTGCGCTCGAACCAGAAGTTGGAGACGGCGGTCAGCACGGCACCCTTGCCGGGAATGGGGTCGGGCAGGATCACGTCGAAGGCCGAGAGGCGATCGGTGGTCACAATCAGCAGGTGATCGTCACCCACGCTGTAGATATCACGCACCTTGCCGCGGTTGAGCAGCGGCAGGCTCTTGATGCTGGATTCGAACAATGCGTTTTGCATGGCGAAGGCTTCATCTGGTTGGAAAGGGAGCGGCGCATTGTACCTGTCCTGTGTTGCTGGAGGGAACAGGGTTGCGGTGTTAAAGCTTTGCGAGAGCGTCGGCCGCATGGACGCGGCCGTCGGAGCGTACAGGGATGTATTCACAGCGTTCTCGCAAAGCTTTAACGCTGCAACTGCCCCTGCCAAAAAAGCTGCAACAGCAGGGTCCATCGGGTAAAGTAGCCGCCCCGAAAGCACTGTATTGGCAAGCGTCATGGCCCGACAAGAAGCATTGATCGCCCCCTCCATCCTGTCCGCCGATCTGGCGCGGCTCGGCGAGGACGTCGAGCGCGTGCTCGAAGCCGGCGCCGACATCGTGCATTTCGATGTCATGGACAACCACTACGTGCCGAATCTCACCTTCGGCCCACCCATCTGCAAGGCCCTGCGTGACTATGGCATCAGCGCGCCCATCGACGTACACCTGATGGTGTCGCCGGTGGACCGCCTGATTGGCGATTTCGCCGAGGCCGGCGCCAGCTATATCACCTTTCACCCCGAGGCATCCGGGCATATCGACCGCAGTCTGCAGCTGGTGCGTGACAGCGGCTGCAAGTCCGGACTGGTGTTCAATCCCGCCACGCCGCTGGATTACCTGGACTATGTGATGGACAAGGTCGACATGATTCTGTTGATGTCGGTCAATCCCGGTTTCGGCGGCCAGAGTTTCATTCCCTCGGCGCTGGACAAGCTGCGCGCGGCCCGCGCACGCATCGACGCCAGCGGCCGTGACATTCGCCTGGAAATCGACGGCGGTGTGAAAGTGGACAACATCGGCGAAATCGCCGCCGCCGGCGCCGATACCTTCGTGGCCGGTTCCGCCATCTTCAACAGCGACGACTACAAGGCAACCATCGACGCCATGCGTGGCGCCATTCAATCCACCTAGCGCCCAGTCTGTAAACCATGCCCATTCAAGGTTCCTACGCCATGACGCCGCAGCGCCGCGTGCCGTTGGTGCGTGAAGCGCCGGCGGACCTGGATACGCCGCTGTCGGTGTATCTGAAACTGGCGGATGCGCCCTACAGCTATCTGTTCGAATCAGTGCAGGGCGGCGAGCGCTGGGGCCGTTACTCGATTATCGGCCTGCCGTGCCGCGAGATCATCAAGGTGCGCGGATTCGAGGTCAGCGTGGAGCGAGACGGCGAGCTGGTTAGTCAGGAAACCGTCGACGACCCGCTGGCCTGGATCGAAGCCTATGCCGACCAATTTGATGTGCCCGAGCCGCCCGACCTGCCGCGCTTGACCGGCGGGCTGGTGGGCTATTTCGGTTATGACACCGTGCGCTATATCGAACCGCGCCTGCGCGGCCAGGCGGACGGCAAACCCGACCCGCTGGGTACGCCGGATATTCTGCTCATGTTGTCCGATGAGCTGGTGGTGTTCGACAACCTGGCCGGGCGACTGTTTGCCATCGTGCATGCCGATCCGTCTTCGCCGGAAGACATGACGCGCGCCGAAGCACGTCTGGATGAAATTGTTGAAGGTATGCGCCAGCCACTGACGCCGCCGCCGGCGCCTGCGCTGCAGGCCGGTGACCGGCCGGCGGTGGAATTCGTCTCCGGCTTTACGCAGGAAGGCTACGAGGCGGCGGTGGAACGTATCCGTGAATACATCCGTGCCGGCGATGTCATGCAGGTGGTGCCCTCGCAACGGCTCACAGCCAAGTTCAGTGGTTCGCCGCTGGGTCTGTATCGCGCGCTGCGCAGCTTGAATCCCTCGCCCTACATGTTCTGCCTCAACCTGGGCGATCATCATGTGGTGGGTGCGTCCCCGGAAATCCTGCTGCGGGTCGAAGACGGTGAAATCACCGTGCGGCCCCTCGCCGGCACGCGTCCGCGCGGTCATACCGAGGCCGAGGATCGCGCCTATGAAGAGGACCTGCTGGCTGATCCCAAGGAAATCGCCGAGCACCTGATGCTGATCGATCTGGGCCGCAACGACGCCGGGCGCGTGGCCGAGGTGGGGTCGGTGGAAGTGACCGACCAGATGATCGTCGAGCGTTATTCACATGTCATGCATATCGTCTCGAATGTCACCGGCAAGCTGAAACCCGGGATCAGCGCCATGGATGCCCTGCGCGCCACGTTCCCGGCCGGCACGCTGTCCGGTGCGCCGAAGATCCGCGCTCTGGAAATCATTGATGAACTGGAGCCGGTCAAGCGTGGCGTCTACTCCGGCGCGGTCGGTTACCTGGGCTGGAACGGCAACATGGACACCGCCATCGCCATCCGCACCGCCGTGATCAAGGACGGCCAGCTGCATGTACAGGCCGGCGCCGGCATCGTCGCCGACTCGGTGCCGAGCAAGGAGTGGGAAGAAACCATGAACAAGGCGCAGGCGGTGATCCGGGCGGCGGGCATGGCCGAGGGGGCGTCGCAATGAGTCTTTCACAGAACGTAGCGAGCGAAGTCAGGTCGCTAGCCACCGGAGCGCAGGAGCCGCAGCGTATATCTCAATACGTGAGGATTCCGAGCATCGCTGGCATGCGAGATGACGAGCGTAGTAGTTGTGGGGAAGGCTCATGATTCTGATGATCGACAACTATGACTCCTTCACCTACAACCTGGTGCAATACCTGGGTGAATTGAATGCCGACGTGGCTGTGCGCCGCAACGACCGCATCACGGTAGCCGAGATCGAGGCGCTGGAGCCCGAGGGCATTGTCATTTCGCCAGGACCCTGCACACCCAACGAGGCCGGCGTGTCGCTGGAAGTCATCGGGAAAATGGCTGGCCGTCTGCCGATCCTGGGTGTCTGCCTGGGTCATCAGGCCATCGGTCAGGCTTTTGGCGGCGAGGTGGTACGTGCCCGCGAGGTCATGCACGGCAAGATCTCGAAGATCTATCACAACGGCCAGGGCGTGTTTACCGGCCTGCCCAGTCCCTTCGATGCCACCCGCTATCATTCGCTGGTGGTGGCCAAGGACAGTCTGCCGGATTGTCTGGAAGTCACCGCCTGGACACAGGGCGAAGACGGACAGGTGGATGAAATCATGGGCCTGCGTCACAAGACGCTGGACGTGGAAGGGGTGCAGTTTCATCCCGAGTCCATCCTCAGCGAGCACGGCCACGCCCTGCTCAAGAATTTTCTCGAGCGCTGTGCATAAAGAAGGTGAGCGCCATGCCGGATAAAACCCTGCTGCAACGCCAGTTGCAACCCCATTTGCAACAAGTCATCGAAGGCCGCGACCTGAGCGCCGAACAGATGCGCGAGGCGATGAACACCATCATGAGCGGCGAAGCCACGGACGCCCAGATCGGCGGTTTCCTGGTGGCGCTGCGCATGAAAGGCGAGACCGTGGCCGAGATCGCTGCGGCCGCGCAGGTGATGCGTGAACTGGCCACCCCGGTGCCGGTCGATCCCGCTTATCGTGATGAACTGGTGGATACCTGCGGTACCGGCGGCGATGCTTCCGGCCTGTTCAATGTGTCCACCGCCTGCGCCTTCGTGGTGGCCGCGGCCGGCGGCCGCGTGGCCAAGCACGGCAACCGTTCGGTCTCCAGCAAGTCCGGCAGTGCCGACGTGCTGGAAGCGGCCGGCGTACAGCTGGCGCTGAGTCCCGAACAGGTGGCGCAGTGCGTGGCCGAAGTGGGCGTGGGCTTCATGTTCGCACCCGGTTTTCACGGCGCCATGAAGCATGCCATCGGCCCGCGTCGGGAACTGGGCGTGCGCACCATTTTCAATATTCTGGGACCGCTGACCAATCCGGCCGGCGCGCCCAACCAGGTGCTGGGCGTGTTCAACGGCCACCTGACCGAGCCACTGGCGCAGGTGCTGAATACGCTGGGCAGCCGCCATGTGCTGGTGGTGCACGGCGAGGACGGCCTGGACGAATTCAGTATCAATGCGCCCACCCGCGTGGCCGAACTCATGAATGGCCAGGTCACCAGCTATACCCTGGCGCCGGAAGATGTCGGGCTGCAGCGTGGTTCACTGGATGCGCTGCGGGTGGAGGATGCCGCCGGCAGCCTGGATCTGATCCGTGGTGTATTCGCCGGCGAAAAGAACATCGCCCGCGACATGATCGCTCTCAACGCCGGTGCGGCGCTGTACGTGGCCGGCAAGGCGCAGGATATCCGCAGTGGCGTTGCGCTGGCACTGGAAGTGATCGATAGCGGTGCAGCCAGCGCCAGGCTGCAGGCCCTGGTCGAACTCAGCCAGTCTTTCGTGGAGGCGCTGTGAGCGACATCCTGACCGAAATCCTGGCGCACAAGCGCGGCGAAGTCGCCGCGGCCAGAACGGCACATCCGCTCGAAGAAATCGAGGCAATAGCCGCGGGCATTTCCGAGCCACGGGGTTTTGCCGCTGCCTTGCGTGATCGCATCGAAAACGGCGGCGCCGGCGTGATCGCCGAGGTCAAGAAAGCCTCGCCCAGCAAGGGTCTCATCCGCGAGGACTTCGACCCGGCCTGGATCGCCGCCCGCTACGCAGCCGGCGGCGCGGCCTGCCTGTCGGTGCTGACCGATCGCAAGTATTTTCAGGGCGCGGCTGAATATCTGCAGCAGGCGCGCGAGGCCTCGGGCCTGCCGGTGCTGCGCAAGGATTTCATGATCGATACCTACCAGGTGACCGAGGCCCGCGCCATGGGTGCCGACTGCATCCTGCTGATCGTGGCGGCGCTGGAAGACGGGCAGATGAATGAACTCAATGCCGCTGCGCTGGAGCAGGGCATGGACGTGCTGGTGGAAGTGCATGATGCCGCCGAACTGGATCGCGCCCTGGCGTTGAACGATGCCGCCGGCCGGGTGTTGCTGGGCATCAACAACCGCAACCTGCGTACTTTCGAAACCACCCTGCAGACCACCATTGATCTGTTGCCGCGTATTCCCGAGGGACGCCTGGTGGTGACCGAAAGCGGTATCGGCGGTCATGAAGATGTCGCGTTCATGCGCGAACATGGCGTCCATGCCTTCCTGGTCGGCGAATCCCTCATGCGCGCGGACGATCCCGGCGTGGCGCTGGAACACCTTCTGGAGACCAACTAATGGCGATGAAAGCCCGTATCAAGTGGATTGAAAACGCAGCCTGGGTTGGCGAAACCGGCAGCGGTCACGGCCTGGTGATCGACGGTCCGGCCGAAATCGGCGGACGTAACCTGGGTGTGCGTCCGATGGAGTTGATCCTGCTGGGTGTGGGCTCCTGCTCGGCCATGGACGTGATCCATATCCTGAAGAAGGGCCGCCAGCCGGTGGAGGACGTGGTGATCGAGCTCAAGGGTGAGCGCGTCGACAGCGATCCCAAGGTGTTTACAGATATTCATCTGCATTTTAAGGTCATGGGCGAAGGTCTTAATGAGCGTCAGGTGGCCCGTGCGGTGCAGCTGTCAGCGGAAAAATACTGTTCGGCGTCGATCATGCTTCAGGCGTCTGTGAACATCACGCACAGCCACGAAATCATCGCGGTAGATAGCGAGAACTAGTTTGCGCATAATACGCGCCCATTCACGACTTTCTCAGGGAGCGCCCCGAATTGAAAAAGTCTGATAAGAAGCTGAAATTGCACGGGTTTAACAACCTGACCAAGACACTCAGCTTCAACATCTACGACATCTGCTATGCGCGTACCGATGCCCATCGTCAGGAGTACATCGAGTACATCGACGAGGCCTATAACGCCGAGCGCCTGACCAACATCCTCACCGAGGTGTCGAATATCATCGGCGCCAATCTTCTCAATGTGGCGCGTCAGGATTACGAGCCGCAGGGCGCCAGCGTCACCATGCTGATCTGTGAAGAGCCGATCAGTGAGGAAGACCTGCCACGCGAAGTGCTCAAGGATTCGGTGGTCGGTCATCTGGACAAGAGTCATATCACCGTTCACACCTATCCGGAGAGCCATCCGGACCAGGGCATCAGCACCTTCCGTGCCGATATTGATGTCTCTACCTGCGGTGTGATTTCCCCGCTCAAGGCCCTGAACTACCTGATCAGCAGTTTCGAGTCGGACATCGTGATCATGGATTACCGCGTGCGCGGCTTCACCCGCAACATCCGCGGGCGCAAGCATTTCATCGATCACAAGATCAATTCCATTCAGGACTTCCTGGCCCGCGATATTGTCGACCGTTACGACATGGTCGATGTGAACGTGCATCAGGAATACATGTACCACACCAAGATGCGTCTCAAGAATCTCGACCTCGATACTTACCTGTTTGGTGAGGCGGAAGATCTCACGAAAAAGGAAGGGCGCAATATCCGCAAGCGGGTGCAGCATGAAATCGAGGAAATCTTTTACGGACGTAATCTGCCCAAGTAGCCAGCCGCGACTTGCCTGTTACTATTTGTTGACCCGAACGGATTTTAAGTAAAGGTGATTTCGTGTCAGCACCCAAGGTATTGGTCTTTGCCGGCAGTCTGCGTCAGGCATCCCTGAACAAGCAGCTGGCTGCTGTGGCAGCCGCGGTGGCGGAAGCAGCGGGCGCTGATGTCACCCATATCGATCTGCGTGATTACCGCATACCGCCTTACGACGGCGACATGGAAACGGGCGGTGGCATTCCGGAGCGGGCGCAGATCCTGCGCAATCTCATGGAGGACCACGATGCCTTCATCATTGCATCGCCGGAATACAACAGTTCCATACCCGGCACATTGAAAAATTATCTGGACTGGGTTTCCAGGCCGGATGGCGATGTGCCCGGTCTGGCGGCTTACAAGGGCAAGGTGGCAGCCATCCTGTCGGCATCACCCGGACGTCTGGGCGGCCTGCGCGGCCTGATGCACCTGCGCGACATTCTCGAGAACATGGGTGTACTGGTGATCCCCGAGCAACATGCCGTCAGTCAGGCGGCCGATGCGTTTGCATTCGACGGCGGGCTCAAGAACGAGCGCGATCAGCAGGCCGTGGAAAAAGTGGTGCAGCGGCTGGTGAAAGTCAGCGCACGCCTGGCTGGGGGCTAGAACCAGTAAGCGGTCCGCGTCATGACTCTGGACGCAAGTTTCATTACATCCCGGATCGGTCGCGGCAGATTGGCGCCACCGGCCTGCCTGGCGGTTTCGCCGTGATGGGCTTCGTCCGCCTTCATCTGTTCCACGATAGCCCGGCTGCGCTGGTCCTGTTCCGGCAGTTTCTTCAGGTGTCCTTCCAGATGGTCACAGACCTGTTTTTCCGTTTCGGCGACAAAGCCCAGGCTCCATTTGTCACCGGCCAGACCGGCCGCGGCGCCGATGGCGAAGGAACCGACATACCAGAACGGACCCAGACGGCTGGGTTTCTCACCCAGCTCGGCCAGGCGTTCTTCGCACCAGGCCAGATGATCCTCTTCTTCGCGGGCTGCCTCTTCCATGGCTTCGCGTACTTCGGGCAGGCGGGCGGTTGCGGCCTGGCCCTGATAAAGCGCTTGTGCGGCGACTTCTCCGGCATGATTCACGCGCATCAGGCCGGCGGCATGACGGCGCTCACGGGGGCTGAGCGTATCGTTCCCGGCATCCTGGCCCGGGCTTTCGCGGTGCTTGAGTTGCTCACCGCCATGCAGTGTCTTCAGGCCCTGGCTCAGGTCCATGAGAAAGCGGTCGGCGAGTGAATAGCGGCGTGTCATATCGGCATTATAACCTGCGGATAAATGGCTCACGCAAAGCTCGGAGAACGCAAGAGAAACATGATCAAACATATTTTCCTAAAGCCTTTGCGCCTTTGCGCCCTGGCGTGAGATAAATAGATTCAGTTGTAACGGACTCCCCGTAATGCCGCTTAATCCCGAACAATTCGCTGCACAAATCAAACGCAAGCTGCCGCATATTGCCCTGGTCGCCGGCGATGAACCCCTGCTGGTGCAGGAAGCCGCGGATGCTTTCAGAACTGCTGCAAGAGCGCAGGGCTTTGAGGAGCGCGAAGTACTCTATGTCGAATCCGGTTTCGACTGGGGCCAGCTATCGGCGGCCAGCGCCAGTCTTTCCCTGTTCGCCAGCCGGCGCCGTATTGAACTGCATATGGGCGACAAGGGACCGGGCCGGGAAGGCAGTGAGGCCCTGGTGGCCTTTGCCAATAATCCGCAGGACGATGTGGTGCTGTTGGTGACCGCCAATACCCTGGACAAGAGTGCACGCAACAGCAAGTGGTTCAAGACGATCGAGAGCGCCGGCAATACGATGTATGCCTGGCCGGTCAAGGGTGTTGACTACGAACGCTGGGTGGCGGGCAGGCTGCAGGCGGCCGGTCTACGCGCAGGGCGTGAGGTGGTGCAGTGGCTGGCGGCCCTGACCGAAGGCAATCTGCTGGCCTGCAAGCAGGAAGTTGCCAAGCTGGCGCTGCTGTGTCCGGATGGCGAGCTCAGCCTTGACGCGGCCGAGCAGGCGGTATCCGACCATGCGCGCTTCGATGCCTTTGATCTGGTCGACAAGCTGCTGCTCGCACAGCCGGCTGCCGCGCTGAGAAGCCTGTGGCGGCTGCGGGAAGAAGGCGAGGAACCCTTGGGTGTTCTGGCCTCGCTGGTCTGGTCCCTGCGGGGCGTTGAACGTATTGCCGTGGCGCTGGAAACGCGGGGCAATCTGGAAGCCGCCTTTCGCGACGCGCGCGTCTGGGGGCCGAAGCGCAAGGCCTTTGAGAGCGCCGCCCGTCGCCTGGGAAGTGCGCGGATTCATCAGGCGCTCGGTATTGCCTCCTCGGTGGATCGGGCCAGCAAAGGCATGAGTTCCGACTCACCCTGGGAGGAACTGGTAAAATTATGCGCATGTCTTACGCAGTTGCCGATATCGCCGCAGGTGGCCCCGGCACTGAACCTGAAAGTGAGTAGCGTTACATGAATGCACAGACAGCCCAGCAGATCGGGGCTGACCAGGACAAACTGAGCCAAGAGGCGCTGGCAGACAAGATGCTTGGCGTGGGTGCGGCTGCGCGCCAGGCTTCCCGCGCCATGGCGGCAGCCGACACCAATGCCAAGAACGCCGCCCTGCTGATTCTTGCCGAGGCCATTGAGGCCGAGCGCGAAGCGCTGATGGCGGCGAACAAGCGTGATCTCAAGGCGGCCGAGGACAGCGGGCTGGATGCTGCGCTGCTGGACCGGCTGGAACTGACGGCCGAGCGCATTCAGGGCATGGCTGACGGCGTGCGTGAAATCGCCGCCCTGCCGGACCCCATTGGCGCCATTACCGATCTCAACTACCGGCCTTCAGGCATCCAGGTGGGGCGCATGCGCGTGCCACTGGGTGTGGTCGGCATCATTTATGAGTCACGCCCCAACGTCACGGCGGATGCCGCGGCGCTGTGCCTTAAATCGGGTAACGCGGCGATTCTGCGCGGGGGGTCGGAAGCGCGCGAATCCAACCTGGCCATTGGCCGCTGCATATCCGGTGCACTGCAGGCTGCCGGTTTGCCGGCAACAGCGGTACAGGTGGTGGATACCACCGACCGGCGTGCGGTCGGCGAACTGTTGCGCATGGACAAGTATGTGGACGTGATTGTGCCACGCGGCGGCAAGGGCCTCATTGAATACGTGGCCGAACATGCACGGGTGCCGGTCATCAAGCATCTGGATGGTGTTTGTCATGTATTCATTGACCAGGATGCTGATCTGGACAAGGCCGTAGCAGTTGCGGTGAATGCCAAGACCCAGCGTCTGGGCACCTGTAACACCATGGAAACCCTGCTGGTGTCACAGGCTGTGGCCGCTCAGGTACTGCCCTGGCTGGCGAAGGAATACCAGGCCAAAGACATTGAGTTGCGCGGCTGCGATCGTACACATGCAGTACTGGCCGATATCAAGGCCGCGACGGAAGAGGACTGGCGTACTGAATATCTCGACGCCATTCTCTCGATTCGTGTAGTGGATGATCTGGATGCCGCTATCGCACATATCAACGAATACGGTTCAGGTCATACCGACTGTATCGTGACCGAAAGCGTGACCCGCGCGCGCCGCTTCCTGAGGGAAGTCGATTCCAGTTCGGTCATGGTCAATGCTTCGACGCGTTTTGCCGATGGTTTTGAGTATGGTCTGGGTGCGGAGATTGGTATCAGCACCGACAAGTTCCATGCCCGCGGTCCCGTGGGTCTGGAAGGGCTCACGTCACTGAAGTACGTCGTGTTTGGCGACGGACACGTACGTTAGTCGTGGCGGGCCTTAACAAGCCGATCGGCCTGCTCGGCGGCACTTTTGATCCCATCCATAACGGTCATTTGCGTCTGGCGGTGCAACTGCGTGATCAACTGGGGCTGGCCTCGGTACGCCTCATTCCCAGCGCCCGGCCGCCGCATCGTGACGTGCCGGGAGCAACGCCGGGTCAGCGCGCCAAGTGGATTCGCGTGGCGGTGTCCAGTGAACCGCGCCTGGATCTGGACGATCGTGAGCTGATCCGCCCGGGTCTGTCCTACACCATTGATACGCTGACGTCGCTGCGCGAGGACCTGCCGGATACGCCGCTGTGCCTAGTCATGGGAATGGACGTGTTCGCGCAGATTCATACCTGGCACCGCTGGCAGGAACTGCTGGACTATTGCCACATTATCTACGTGCCCCGTCCAGGTGTGCGCGCGCAGATCAACGAGGAAGTCAAAGCCTGGATCGGCGACCGCGAAATCGAGGACGCACGCGCCCTGGGTGATCGCCTGGCCGGCTTTGTCTATCACGCTCTGTTCCCGCTGCTGGAAATTTCCGGCAACGAAATCCGCCGCCTGATCGGTCACGGACATAGTCCACGCTATCTGCTGCCGGATCAGGTTTGGCGGGATATTGAAGAAATTGGTGCATACACCGAACCGGCGCAGGCTGAAGATATCTGATGCAAGCTGACGAACTACTGGCCCTGGTGGAAAAGGCGCTGGACGACCTCAAGGGGCTCAACATTCAGGTACTGGATGTCGAAGAACTGACCACCATCACTTCCAGGATGGTGATCTGTACCGGCACTTCGCAGCGCCATGTCAAATCTCTTGCGGATAACGTCATTCACGACGCCAAGCAGGCCGGCGTGCGGCCCTATGGCGTCGAGGGTATTGAGCAGGCCGAATGGGTGTTGGTCGACCTGGGTGAGATTGTCGTGCATATCATGCAGGCTCAGTCCCGTGCGTTCTATCAACTTGAGAAACTCTGGGCCGCCTCTGTGAAAGAATCCGCCGCGCATACCTGATGCGTATCCACCTGCTGGCGGTTGGCCGGCGTATGCCAGGCTGGGTCGAGGCAGGTGTTGCCGAATATCTCAAGCGCTTCCCGCCGGAATGCAGCCTGCAGATTCAGGAAGTTGAACCGGCGCGCCGCAGCAAAAATACATCCCCGGATCGTTGCAAGTCGGAAGAGGCTGATCGCTTGCTGGCGGCCGTGCCCAAGGGCGCCAATATCATTGCACTCGATGAGCGCGGTAAATCTCCCGGCAGTCATGATCTGGCCGGCTGGCTGGGGCAATGGCTGCAGGATGGTCGCGATATTGCGCTGATGGTTGGTGGCGCCGACGGTCTGGATGCCCGCTGCCTGCAGGCGGCATCACAGCGCTGGTCCCTTTCGCCACTGACACTCCCGCACGGCATGGTGCGTGTGCTGGTGGCCGAACAGCTTTACCGCGCATGGAGCATCCTGAACAACCATCCCTATCATCGAGATTGATCGCCGTAGCAGACAGCAAGTCCTGTTTTTTCTGCGGGCACTGCCAAAGACCTGATTGACAAGCCATAATGCAGACAGACAGTAACTATTGCGTGAGTCGCTGATGAGCGAAGAAATCCTCGCCAACGTCACCCCCCAGGAGACAAGGGTTGCGTTGATCGAAAATGGTGTACTCCAGGAGGTTTATCTGCAGCGGTCCACCCACAGGGGGGTGGTCGGTAATGTCTACCTGGGCCAGGTGCAGCGGGTGTTGCCGGGTATGCAGGCAGCCTTTGTGGATATCGGGCTGGAGCGCACGGCCTTTTTGCATGTGGCGGATATCGCCCAGCCGCCTGCGCAGGCCGAAGGCGAGGCAGTCGAGATGCCGCCGCCGCAGTCCCTGCCCGAGATACAGCGCCTGCTGCGCGAAGGCGATACCGTGCTGGTGCAGGTCATCAAGGATCCGATCAGCACCAAGGGTGCCAGGCTTTCCACCAACATCAGCATTCCGTCCCGCTATCTGGTGCTGCTGCCTCATTGCAACAACATCGGCATATCAGCGCGTATCGAAGATGCTGCCGAACGTGATCGCCTGAAGAATCTTATTGAATCCATACGTCTGAAGCTGGGTATAGAAGGCGGATTCATTGTCCGCACCGTGGGTGAGGGCGCCAGCGAGGAAGATCTGCTGGCGGATATGCAGTTTCTGGACAAACTCTGGGGCTTTGTACGTGTTCAGGCTGAACAGGCCGAAGCCGGCAGCATGGTTTATGGTGACCTGCCGCTGGTGATGCGCATGCTGCGCGATTTGCTGGGAGCAGACGTGGATCGACTGCGCATCGATTCACGCGAAAACTGGGAGCAGGTGGTTAAATTTGCCCAGCGCTTCATGCCTGAGGTGGTCGATCGCATCGAACTCTACAAGGGTGAGTCGCCGATTTTCGATCTCTATGGTGCGGAAGACGAACTCAACAAGGCGCTCAGTTCGCGGGTGCCGCTGAAGTCAGGGGGCTACCTGATCGTCGAACAGACCGAGGCGATGGTGACCATCGACGTCAATACCGGTGGTTTTGTAGGTACCCGTAATCCCGAGGAAACCATATTCAAGACCAACCTGGAGGCGGCGCAGGCCATTGCCCGGCAACTGCGGCTGCGTAACCTGGGCGGCATTATCATCATCGATTTCATTGACATGCAGGGTGAGGACCATCGCCGTCAGGTGCTGGCGGCGCTGGAGCGTCATACTCATCGGGACCCTGCCAAGACCGTGATTACCGGCATCTCTCCGCTGGGCCTGGTGGAGATGACCCGCAAGCGCACGCGCGAGAGCATGGAACAAATCCTGTGTGAATCTTGTCAGCATTGTGGTGGACGCGGACACGTGAAATCCGTGGAAACCGTATGCCATGAAATCATGCGCGAAGTCATGCGTTCGGCCCGGCAATTTCAGGCCAGCGAATTGCTGGTTCTGGCCAACCCCGATGTCATCGCCATGCTGCTGGATGAGCTGTCATCCGCCATGGGTGATCTGGAGAATTTCATTGGCCGGCCAATACGGCTTCAGGAAGAGGCCCTATATCAGCAGGAGGCTTTCGACGTCGTTATCGTGTGAGCGGACGACCGGTACCAAGTAATGCAACGCTGGAAGAAACATGTCTGGACCGGAGCTCTGCTCACTGCATCCGTCGTATTGATACTGGCGGCCGTGGTGGTAGGTGCGGTGCGGCTGATTGATCTGGCAGCACCCAAGTACCGGGAACGGCTCGCAGCCGAAATGTCCGAATCGCTGGATCTGCCGGTTACGATTGGCGGCATCGGCATGAGCTGGCAGCTTTTCCGCCCGACGTTCGAGCTGGACGAGGTCATCGTGCTGGATGATCAGCGGCGTCCGGCCTTTCAGGTGGCGCACATCGGGTTGCCCTTCATGTGGAGCAGCCTGCTGCGCGGTGAACTGTTTCCCTACATGATTGAGCTTCGTGGCTTGGCCGTCGCGCTGGAATGGCGCGCGGATGGCAGTGTCGGGATTCGCGGCGTAGGCGAGGCGGCGGAAGGCGGTGAACTGGATGTGGCTGAGATATTTTCCTATCTGGAGAAGATCAATCGCATAGAAGTCGAAGAGGGCGTGGTTAACTGGAGCGATTTTGGCGCGCCTATCGGCCTGACGCGGGTCGAGCAGGTGAACGTGGTGCTCGAGAAGGCCGGCAAGGGTGTGCATCTGGCGCTGGAAGGCCGGTTACCTAAACATCTTGGCGAAGACTTTCATTTCGACGCTGATCTCAAGGGCGCGCTGTCCAGGCCGGATGAGCTGCAGATTCATACCCGTTTCCGCACTGAAAGCCTGTATGCCGATGGCTGGCTGGCGCCTGTATTGCGCGACACGGCAGCCCTGCGTGGCGGGCCGATGACCGTGGAATTTGCCAGTCAGTGGCAGGGTCTTTCGTTCCAGAACGCGGCATTGCGTCTCGCCGTGAGTCCGCTCAGTGATGTAGGTACCGGCGAGGAGCATCCACTGCCAGGCCTGGATGCGGAACTCCGCTTCAGTCCGCTTGGGGATGGCTGGGACATGAAGGTCCTGTCTCTGCAATATTGGCGGGGCGAAGACAGGAGTCCGGTCACCCAGGGCCATTTCCGCTACCAGCCTACACCGGACGGATTCGGTACACGGCTGGATGCGGACCTGGACAGCTTGCGCGTTGCCGACCTGCTGTCCTGGCTGTCAGTGCTTAATGTGGCGGGCGATATGCCATTGCCCCGTGGTGAGCAGGTCAGAGGCAATCTGCAGTCCCTGCGTTTTGAGTATCGGCAGGCCGTGGGAGCGCAGCCTCAGTATGAAGTTCAGGCCCAGGTACAGGGGCTGGCGTTGCCGGCGGTCGACGGTTTGCCGGGTGTTACCGGCTTGTCCGGGAAGCTTTACGCCACTGATCAGGCAGGCCGCTTTGATGCCAAGGTATCCAATGCCCGGCTGGATCTGCCTCAGGTGTTCGAGCAGGTTCTGCCGCTGAGCCGGTTCGACCTGGGCTTGGCATGGGAAAAGCAGGGTGAGGCGTGGCGAATATTCACCGACAAGCTGGAGACACAGGTTCTCACCGCCCGGGCCACTGGCAGCCTGAATCTACTATTGGATGATGCCCCCTCGCCGGCTATCGATCTGAAACTGGCCTTTGAGGCAACGGATATTCTTCCGCTCAAGCCCTATATTCCCAAGCCGCCGGCACTGCCGGGGCCGGTGGGGGAATGGTTACAGGCATCTCTGGCAGGCGGCACCGTGCCGGAAGGCACGATGCAATTAAAGGGCAGGCTGGCCGACTTCCCTTACGAAAACCCCGGCGAGCCGGGAGTTTTCCGTATTGAATTCCAGGCGCGGGATGCCAGTTTGTCCTATGCACCTGACTGGCCGGTGGTAGACCGCATTAACGGGCATGCGGTTTTCCATGGTCGCAGCATGTACATCGAAGCCGGCAGCGGGCGGATCATCGGCGTGCCGATAGGTAAAACCGTGGCGGAGATTCCGGATTTTCTCGACCCGGTGCTGATTATCAGAGGCACGGTACAGGCGGACGTTGGCCGGCAGCTGGGCTTTCTGGGGGCTTCACCGCTCAGGTCGGAATATCAGGGCCTGCTGGACGCCATCAGCCTGAGTGGTCCCGGTCGTCTGGATCTGGATTTGCGCATGCCGCTCAGCGATGTGGAAGCAGTCCGGATATCCGGTGACATCGACATGCAGGGGGCGCAACTCAAATACAGTTCACTGGACAAGACAGTGGATGCCATCCGTGGACAGTTACATTTCAGCGAAAAGGGACTCTCGGCGGAGCATCTATCGGGTCAGTTTCTCGGCCTGCCGTTAACGGCAAGACTGACACCGGTAGAGAAGGATGGGCGGCAGCTCACGCATCTGCAGGCAACAGCGCATGTGCGCTTGCCGGAACACAAACAGCCGCTCAGTGCCTATGTGTCGGCAAAGACCCTGTCTGCACTGAGTGGAGAGAGCGAGGTCGTTCTCGAATCCACTTTCGACGCCAGTGCTTCGGCATCTGAACTCAGTGTATACAGCAACTTCCAGGGTATGCGCAGCACATTGGGTGAGCCCTTTGCCAAGGAAGCCGGCGAGAGTCGTGAGTTCAAGGCCGTAATCCAGCCTGCGTCGAGGCAGACCGATATGCGCTGGCATTACAGCGACCAGTTGCATGGCTTGTTGAGATTTGTGACCAGCGGGGAGGTGACAAGGCTCCACGTAGGCAAGATTTTTCTGGGTGACGCGCCCGCACTGGCCTGGCCACTACAGCCGGGGATGTATGTGGAGGGTGAACTGCCGTTACTGGACTTGAACAATCTGGCGCCGGCTCGCAGCGAATCGGATAGTCAGTTGCCACCACTTTATGTCAACGCAGAGCTGGGAGAGCTGCGTGTGGCCGGTCAGACATTCAGAAAGCTCGGCCTGTCGTCAGGCGGCGCCGGCAAACCGTTGTCGGCAAGGCAGGGTCAAATAGCTGTGAGTGGCGCAGATGCCGAAGGTATGCTGAGCTGGAAACAACAGGAAGGCGGCCGCCTGGCTATTAACGGCGAATTTAATCACCTCAATCTCAAGGTTCCCGGCAGCCTTTTCGAGGAAGAGGAAAGTCAGGCGGGGGATAAGGTGCAGGCCGAGCCTGTTGATCCGGCCCAGTTGCCTGTACTCAACCTGAGTGTGAAGAATTTTCGTCTCGGCGATGAAGGCTTGGGACACTTGCGGCTGGTCACACAGGCGATGCCGGTCGGGGTGCGCCTGTCGACACTGGAAATCGGTGGACGGCGTATCGAAGTGCGCGGTGGCGGTCAATGGCAGCGCGAGAATGGCCAAAGCAGCGCCAGGCTGCTGCTGAACATTAATGGCAATGATATTGTCGGACTGCTCAATGCCACCGGTTACGCACCCAGCATTACTGCCGAACAGGCCGACGTCTTCATGGAAGTCGACTGGGCGCCGGCGGCCAGCGGACTGGAGATGGAACAACTCAACGGCAAGATGAGTTTTGATCTCGTGGACGGCAGTTTGCTGGAAGTAAAGCCGGGTGCCGGCCGGGTACTCAGTCTGCTCAGCTTCTATTCCCTGCCCAGAAGGTTGACGCTGGATTTCAGTGATGTGCTCGGCAAGGGCACCGCGTTTGATAAATTAACCGGCGTATTTGCCATAGAGAAAGGCAATGCCACGACAGATGATCTGGTCGTCACCACGCCGTCGGCGCGTATTGAAGTACGCGGCCGGGTGGGGCTGGCCGCCCAGGATTACGACCAGGTGGTGACCATTTATCCGGGTGTGGCTTCGGGCGTGGCACTGGCTGGCGCGGTACTGGGCGGACCGGTATTGGGAATTGGTCTGTGGCTTGCCCAGGAACTGCTTGAAAAACCGCTGGATCAGGTGGCCAAACTGAGTTATCGGCTGACCGGCAGCTGGGATGAGCCGGTGGTTGAGCCGCTGGGCGCCGAAGTTCGCAAGTCACCCGCAAATCCGGCGCCTGCGGCAGATAATCCGGCCCCGCCGGCAGAGGAGTCAGGTAGTGAAATACCCGCACCTTAATTCCGGTTTTTTAATTCCTCGCCTGTGGATAACAGTGTTGCTGGCCTGCTGTGTTTTTCCGGCCGCCGCGGAGAGTTACAGTATCGATCAGGCGGCCTGGCAGCAGCCGCGCAGTGCGGTGATGGTGAAGTCATTGCCTGCCGTGAAGGCTGCCGTGCAGGAGTTGCTGGGTCAGCCAGGCGCGCGGCTGAGCATATTGCACGAGGCTGACGAGGAAGGCGCCCTGTGGGGCGCGGAGTTGCGTGACTGGCTGGTTTCGCTGGGTGTGCCGCCGGGCAATATGATGCTGGGAACGGCAGAAGTTGCGCCCGCTGCCTTGCGGCTTGACGTGCAAACCAGTGGCCGTCGCTGAGTGACCGGAGATAGCAGGCTATGAGCAAGGTCGCCGTTATCCAGATGCAGTCCACGGATCAAATGCAGGATAACCTGACTGCCGCGGCCGGATTCATTCGATCTGCGGCCGAGCAGGGCGCCAGGCTGGCCGTGTTGCCTGAGAACTTCGCTTTTCTGGGGCGGCATGAGCGCGACAAATGTCAGCTGGCCGAGTCCTTTGGTGCAGGGCCGATTCAGGATTTCCTGGCCGAACAGGCGGTGCGTCACGACATCTGGCTGGTAGCCGGTTCGCTGCCTGTGAAGGCGATGGGCGATACCTCGCAACCTCCGGAGAAAGTCTATGCGGCAAGCCTGGTCTACAACAGTGACGGCCAGTGCGTGGCGCGCTACGACAAAATCCACCTTTTTGATGTGGAAGTGCCGGGGCGCCCGGGTGAGCGATATCGGGAGTCTGCCAGCCTGCATGCCGGCGACAAGCTCGTTGTAGTGAAAACGCCGGCTGGACGGCTGGGGCTGTCGATTTGTTACGATTTGCGCTTTCCGGAACTCTATCGCGAACTGACGGCGCAAGGGGCTGAACTGCTGGCCGTGCCTTCAGCCTTTACCGAAGCCACGGGGCAGGTGCATTGGGATGTCCTGCTCAAGGCGCGTGCAGTTGAAAACCAGTGCTTCGTGCTCGCACCCAATCAATGGGGGCGTCATCCAGGTGGCAGGCGCACCTACGGCGCCAGCCAGATACTGGGGCCCTGGGGTGAAAGCCTCGGACGCATGGCCGAGGGTATTGGCTGCGTGGTTGCGGAGCTGGATATGGAACATTTGCAAGAGGTGCGCCGCGGATTTCCCTGCCTCAAACACCGCCGGCTGCCGCTGGATACCGAATCCTGAGGATACAGGCACTGATGAATGAATCGACACTGAACATTGCCGAAAATACCCTGCTGCAGCCCGGTGGTCTGGCGCATGCCGACCTGGAGCGGCTGCTCGGGTCCCTGCTGGCGCCTTCGATTGATTATGCCGACATCTATTTTGAATATTCCCGGCGTGAGAGCTGGTATCTGGAAGATGGCATCGTCAAGGACAGCAGCTTCTCCCTGAACCAGGGGGCGGGCCTGCGAGCCATCAGCGGCGAGAAAACCGGTTTCGCCTATGCCGAGGAACTGAAACTGCCGGCGTTGCAACGCGCCTCGCAGGCCGCCGCCGCCATTGCCCGGCAGGGGCAAAGTGGCGAACTCTGCGCCTGGCGGCGCAAGGACGGCACCGGTCTGTATCCCGTGCTTGACCCGACTCATAGCCTGGAAACCAACGACAAGCTGCAGTTGCTGCAGTGGGCAGATGCGGCTGCCCGCGCCGCAGACAGTCATGTCACCCAGGTGATGGTGCAACTGGTCGGCGTGCACGACATAGTCATGACGGTGGCCAGCGACGGCACCATGGCCGGTGATGTGCGTCCACTGGTGCGCATGAATGTCACTGTCATCGTGGAAAAGGCTGGCCGCACGGAACAGGCCTCCAACGGTGGCGGCGGGCGCAGCGGCTATGGTTATTTCAGCCGCGAGCTGGTGGAGAGTTATGCGCAGGAAGCGGTGCGCAAGGCGCTGGTGCGGCTTGAGGCCGAAGCGGCGCCGGCCGGCACCATGCCGGTCGTGCTGGGGCCCGGCTGGCCAGGTGTGCTGCTGCATGAAGCCGTGGGTCATGGCCTGGAGGGGGATTTCAACCGCAAGGGCAGCTCTACCTACTCGGGGCGCATGGGTGAAAAGGTGGCCTCCGAGTTGTGCACCATCGTGGATGACGGCACGCTGCCGGGTCGGCGCGGGTCACTCAATATTGACGACGAGGGCACGCCGTCCAGCTATAACGTTCTGATAGAAAAGGGCATTCTCAAGGGCTACATGCAGGACAAGCTCAATGCGCGCCTGATGGGTGTGGAGCCTACCGGCAACGGCCGGCGGGAATCCTTCGCCCATCTGCCCATGCCGCGCATGACCAATACCTATATGTTGCCGGGCGAGGATGACCCTGGGGAAATTCTCGCCTCGGTGGACAAGGGGCTGTATGCGGTGAATTTCGACGGCGGCCAGGTAGATATCACCTCCGGCAATTTCGTGTTTTCCGCTTCCGAGGCTTACCTGATTGAAAACGGCAAGGTCACCCGGCCGGTGAAGGGCGCCACCCTGATCGGTAACGGGCCTGAAGTGCTGGGGCGCGTTTCCATGGTTGGCAACGACCTGGCGCTGGACTCCGGTGTCGGTGTCTGCGGCAAGGATGGTCAGAGTGTGCCGGTGGGTGTAGGCCAGCCGACTCTGCGTATCGACGGACTCACTGTTGGTGGCACACAAAGCTAAGGCTTCCAGACCCGACCAGCGTGGCAGTTTCCGCATTATCGGTGGACGCTGGCGCGGGCGCCGTCTGGACTTTGTCGATGACGGTTCTGTGCGCCCGTCCCCGGATCGCGTGCGGGAAACATTGTTCAACTGGGCCATGCCCGTGGTGCGCGGGGCCCGTTGCCTGGATCTGTTCGCCGGCAGCGGCGCGCTGGGCCTGGAAGCCCTGTCCCGGGGCGCGGATCAGGTGGTTTTCGTAGACAGCCAGCGCAGCGTCACAGCCAATATCAAGCGGCATCTGCAAACACTGGGGGCATCCGCCGAGGTGGTCTGCGGTGACGCGCTCGCCTATTTGCGCGGGGTTCCGCAGACGTTTGACCTGGTGTTTATCGACCCACCCTACAGGCAGGATTGGGTGCCGCGTATCCTGGAATATCTGCCTGCCTGCATGGCTGACGGGGCGCAGCTTTATGTAGAAATGGAAACAGGCAGCGCCCTGCAGTTACCCGAAGGCTTCGAGTTGCTGAAACACAAGTCTGCCGGCCAAGTGAGTTACCATTGGGTGGCGTATTCCAGTCAGCCCCCATCTGACAACCACAAAGAATGAACGATATGAGCGAACACAAATCCGTGATTGCCGCCTATTCCGGCACCTTCGACCCGATTACCAATGGTCATGTCGATGTGATTACCCGGGCTGCCCGCATGTTTGAACACATGATCGTGGTGGTGGCGCAGAATTCCGGAAAGAACCCCATGTTCAACATGGAGGAGCGCGTTGAGCTCTGCCGGCAATCACTGGCGCATGTGCCGAATCTTGAAGTGCTGGGCTGGGACGAGTTGATCGTTAATCTGTTCGAGGCCCGTGGCGTGACCGTGCTGGTGCGCGGCGCACGAGGGGTGGGCGATTTCGAATACGAAAAACAGATGGCGCTGATGAACCGGCACCTGCAACCGGGTATTGATACCATCCTGCTGGCGCCGGCTCCCCAGTTCACCCAGATTTCTTCCAGTCTGGTGCGTGAAATAGCCGGGCACGGGGGCGATCTGGATGGTCTGGTTCCAGGGCCGGTGGTCGAGAAAATACGTCAGAAACAGGGTAAATAGAGGGCACCCACGAGGCATATGGCACTCAAGATCACAGACGCCTGCATTAACTGCGATGTGTGTGAGCCCGTGTGTCCGAACGAGGCTATTTACGTAGGCCCCGTCATCTACGAGATAGACCCGAATCGCTGCACCGAGTGTGTCGGTCACTTTGACACGCCGCAATGCCGGGATATCTGCCCGGTTGACTGCATTCCGAATGATCCCGATTACGTCGAAAGCGAGGCGCAGTTGATGCAAAAATATCGGCGCCTGACTTCCGGAGATGAAAAATGATGAAACGCTTGCTGATGATGACCGCATTGCTGTTCTGCGCTGTGGGTATGACAGCGCAGGCAGGCGAAAAACCCCCTGGCGCGGCCATCGCCAGTGCTCACCCGCTGGCTACCGCAGCCGGTTTTGAAATCCTGGATGCCGGCGGTAATGCCTATGATGCCGCGGTGGCGGTGAGCGCGGCCCTGGCCGTGGTGGAGCCAGCCGGTTCCGGGATTGGCGGTGGCGGCTTCTGGCTGCTGCAGGGGCCTTACACCGGCAAGAACCGTATCGAAGTGATGGTGGATGGGCGTGAAATCGCACCTATCGAATCCACGGCCGATATGTACCTGGACGAAAACGGCAACTTCGACAGCAAACTGGCCATTAATGGTCCGCTGGCGGCAGGTATTCCGGGTGCGCCGGCGGCCTGGGCGCATATCGCTGAAAAATACGGCAAGCTGCCGCTGGAAGAGTCGCTGGCGCCTGCCATCCGGCTGGCCGAAGAGGGCTTCAAGGTCGACACACACATGTTCAAGCTGATGGCATGGCGCCGTCAGGTGCTGGCTGATTCGCCCGCTGCTGCCGATGTCTTCCTCACACTGGGCCTGCCAACGCCGCCGGGCGTGGTTATCAGGCAGCCGGATCTGGCCCGGACGCTGAAGCGTCTGGCAGAGCGCGGGCACGATGGTTTCTATATGGGCAGTGTTGCGCGCAAACTGGTCGAAGGTGTACGGGCCGCCGGTGGTATCTGGACCATGGACGACCTGGCCGACTATGAAGTGGTCGAGCGCAAGCCAAGCGTGGGCTATTACCGGGGTTATCGCGTGGTGTCGGCATCACCGCCATCTTCGGGTGGCGTGGCGCTCACTACCATGTTCAATATCCTGTCCGGCTATGACTTTGCGGCCCTGCCGCAAACCGAGCGCCGTCATCTGGTTATCGAGGCCATGCGGCGTGCGTATCGCGACCGCGCTGTTTATCTGGGTGATCCCGACTACGTGGAAATCCCGTTCACCCGCCTGGCCAGCCAGCCCTATGCCGATATGCTGCGACGGGGAATTGATCTCACCAGAGCCACACCCAGCGCCAGTCTGGGCCAGCCCGCGGGTGACACACCCAAGGGGGCCGACACCAGTCACTTCTCGGTGATCGACAGCGAAGGCAATCGTGTGGCGGCCACCCTGTCCATTAATCTGCCTTTCGGTTCGGGTTTCATGCCGCCGGGCACGGGTGTGCTGCTCAATAACGAAATGGACGATTTCGTCGCCAAACCCAATGCGCCGAACAGCTATGGTCTGGTTGGCAGCGAGGCCAATGCCATAGAGCCGGGCAAGCGTATGCTGTCGAGCATGTCGCCGACCATCGTGGAGGGCAAGGACAGGCTCGCCATCATCGGCACACCCGGTGGCAGCCGCATTATCAGCATGGTTCTGCTGGGTGTGTTGAGCCTGGTGGATGACGGGCTCGGCGCCGAAGGCATTGTGAGCCAGGGGCGCTATCATCATCAGTATCTGCCGGATGTGGTGCAGCACGAGAAATCCGCTTTCAGTGACCAGACCCGTGACGAACTGCAGTCCATGGGTCACAGACTCGAAGCGGTCGGCCGGGACTACGGCAATATGCAGGTGGTTATCTGGCACAGGAAACAGAACCGGCTCGAGGCAGCCTCCGATCCCAGGGGCATAGGCGCCGGGCTCGTGGTGAAAAAACAGAAACCCTGAGCAGGGGCTGCCAGTGCCTGCCTGGCTGTTACATGGCCTGGACTATGCCTTCATCGCTCTGCATTGCCTGGTCATCGGCTTCAACCTGTTCGGCTGGTGCTGGCGCGGTACGCGGCGGGCGAATCTGGTTTTATTGGTGTTGACCGGCCTCAGCTGGTTCGGCCTGGGCATCTTCTATGGCTGGGGTTACTGTCCGTTGACCGATTGGCACTATGACGTGCTTCAGGCGCTGGGCGAAACCGGGCTGCCTTATTCCTATGTGAACTACATGCTCGGACGTTGCTGCGGCATTACGGCTGATGCCTTCTGGGTCGATGTCTGTGTGGTTGTGTCCTACTTCACCAGCCTGGCCATTTCGTTGACACTGAATATCCGCGACTGGCGCCGGTTTGCCTAATACAGCTGCGCCGGCAAGTTCTCGACCGGCATGTTCTTGCCGCAAGTAGCCGCGGGGTCATTACGGTAGCGGCGCTGGATATTCACCAGGTAATGGCGGCCATGCGGATCATGCCGATAGTAGTGCACGGTTTCCCGCATGTTGATCATATTGGCGTCGGTGATGGTTTGCGGCACAGCCTGAACCGGTGAGCCGGGCCGCAAAAGGAAGTCGCCTTCTCGCGTACTCGTCTCCTGGAATCTGTTCAAACATCTTTCTTGTCAGAGCCAGGGTGAACAGGTAATCAAGTCAAAAAAGCAACGCCTTTGACCTGGGCGAAAACCTGCTGACCAGGCTTCAGGTTCAGTTCATGGGCTGATTTTTTCGTGATGCGGCTGAGAATGGGCACACCCGACGCCAGCAGGCGCACCGTCACCTGTCCGTTGCCTTCGTCGCTGATGGCTTCAACAGTGGCGGCAAAAATATTCAGGATGCTTGTATCTGTCTGGCGGTTCAGCGTGAGGCTGACGTCCCGGGCAGCCAGCCGCAGTCTGGCGCGGCTTCCCGGCTCGAGTGGCCGCTGCGCCACACGGAAGCTTCCGCCCGCAAAAGACAGCTCCGTGAGCTGGAAGGTTTCGTCATGTGATTCGACTACTGCCTCAATCACTGTGGCGGCATCGCTTTCGTGTGCGAGCGAGAGATCCAGCCGGCTGAACAGCGCCTGAGGCTCGCCTGCAGCGGTTACCCGGCCACCCTCCAGCATTACGAGATGATCGGCCAGCCGGGCAATTTCTTCAGGCGAGTGACTGACGTACAACAAGGGTATTTCCAGTTCATCGTGCAGACTCTCCAGGTACGGCAGTATTTCCTCCCTGCGCCGGCGATCCAGCGCCGCCAGGGGTTCGTCCATGAGTAACAGCTGCGGACTGGTGGCCAGCGCGCGCGCTATGGCCACCCGTTGAGTTTCTCCCCCGGAGAGTGTGCTGGTGCGGCGTTTCAGCAGGGGAGACAGGCCCAGCATCTCGATAGCCGAATGCAGTTCTATCCGCCGTTTACCAGTCGGTACGCGTTTATAGCCGTATTCCAGGTTGCCAAGCACATCCAGGTGTTCAAACAGGGCCGGCTGCTGGAATACAAAGCCCAGCGCCCGCCGGTGCGGGGGAATAAAAACCTGGTTCGATTGCCAAACGCTGCCATCAACACTTAGCTGACCGCCAGCGTGCCGGTCCAGGCCGGCAATGGCGCGCAGCAGGCTGGTTTTGCCACTGCCCGAGGGGCCGAAGATTCCCGTGACTCCACGAGGGGGCAGGCTCAGATCAACATCCAGCGTGAAGCCTGGCCATTGAAAGTGAAAGGCGGCCTTGACAGACATGATGCGCCGCCTACCCCTGCAGCACTCTGAAGCGGCGATTGCCGGCATAGGCCAGCAATAACATCAGGAAAGACGCCAGTAACAGGGCGCCGCTCAAGGCATGTGCGTGTACGTAATCCATGCTTTCCACATGATCGTAAATCGCAATCGAAGCGACGGTGGTTTCACCCGGGATATTGCCGCCGATCATCAGCACCACGCCAAACTCGCCGATCGTATGGGCAAAACCCAGAACCGCGGCGCTGAGAATGCCGGGTCGGGCCATGGGCAGGGCGACCGTAAGAAAGCGGTCCAGGGCCGGAGCCCTCAGTGTGGCGGCGGCTTCCATCGGGCGCTTCCCGATGCCGGCGAAGGCCGCCTGCATGGGTTGCACCACGAAGGGCAGGGAATAGATAACCGAACCAATGACCAGTCCGGTGAAAGTAAAGGCCAGCGAGTGCCCGCCCATGGCCTGCATCAGGCTGCCCACCGGACCATGCGGGCCTAGCGTAATCAGTAGATAGAATCCCAGTACCGTAGGAGGCAGGACCAGCGGCAGTGCCACAAGAGCCTCCAGAACAAATTTCCAGCGCCATGCGCTGCGGGCCAGCCACCAGGCGAGCGGTGTGCCCAGCAGAAGAAGGATAAATGTGGTGATCAGCGCCAGCTTGAACGTTACAGCCAGCGCGACCCAGTCCGCTTCACTAAACATCAGGACAGCTCATGGGGGTAACTATGGAGCGCCTCACGAAGAAACGTCGGGCCGGGCGATTCGCTCATACAAATATTCATATTGAATAAACGGCCGATCCTCGGGAAGGCCATGCACGCGGGGCTTTTTGTAAATGCGTTTGAACAACGCCGGGTCGGGCAGTAGTTCCGAGCCGATAACGTTGGTGGAAATCGAACCGTCAGTTTCCTTGAACTCCAATCTGACATCGTGATTGTCATGCAGGAAATATCTGCGGCAGGATTTCTCAATCACTTTTAGATATTCCCTGGAAGAGGCGCCATCCATTTCAGAAAAACTGCAGGAGTTGTAAAACAGATCAACAGACTTGTCTTCTAACTGTTGGATGCAGAAGTGAGGGAAGACGGCTACATCGAATGCCTCATCCGGTGAAGTGGATATCTCTCCCTCGCCAAAAAGCCGGATATTCTTTTCAGGAAAAGCCGATAGCAGAAAGTAGGAGCTCAGAACAGCCACTTCGGGTATGTCAAAAAGTATGTATTTCGATATCTGGTTCTTGCCGATCTGCAAGCTTTGGAAAGCCTGGCCGCCGAGGCCGGCTCCGATCTCTACACACACTGCGCCGGGTACGTCAGTCAGCAGGTTACGCATTTCGACTGCGTGATAGGCATGGCGAAGAGTCTCTATGGATATGATTTTTCTATCAAGATAAACGCCTGTTTGATTACCCACATTCGGAAAATCCACGTCCCGTGGATCCAGGTCCATGCTGAGCAGGCAATTCCTGTATTTGCTCCATACGTACTTGATGTACAGGCTGCCGAGCAATGATTTATAGCGCAAATAACTGTCGTATCCACCGGCACCGATTGTGCAGGGCTCCCTGAACAGGTTTTCCAGCATGGCCGAGAGTTGCTCTGCATCCCCGGCTTCCAGCACGGCAATCAGCTTGCCGTAATTGACCGATATCCATTCGGACCACAGCCCCCTTACCTGCAAGGCTTGCGGAGCGTGCTCCTGAGCCTGTTTCGCTTTCTTGTACGCCGCCATGATTCTTTGAATATGCTCGGGGTTGCTGCGGCGATGATCGGGGCGCTGACGATGATCTGAAAAGCCATCGCGTACGTTCAACTTCTTGTCAGCGGTTGATAGCAGCAGAAAACCGGCAAGTACTTCGAATGGCCGGCTGATGCGGGTCGAAAGAAAGCGGGTGGATTTTTCCAACAAGGTGCCACTTGCCCAGGCGCGAAGTATCTTTCTATAGAAATAGGCGATTCTGCTCACTTAATGCTCCCGGCCAATACAGCGTCCTGCGCATAGGCGTGCGTCAATGCCTCAAAGACGCTGCTTGTGAAACTTTATGGGTAAATCCTGAAAACCGTACTTTCCCGCATTATCGGCGAAGCGCCCACAGTCTTCGAGTCAGTAGAAAGAATAATCCAGAAATGCCGAGCGAGATGCAGAGCAGACCCAGGGGCAGGAAAAGGCTTTCATGCAGAAAACCCTGTTCGTCGACATACTGATAAAAAGTGTTTTCCAGCAACAGGGAACCTGCTCCTGCCAACAGTAGTGCGCATGTTGCTATCAGTAACTTGTTAATGGCAGCTCTCAGCCGGTTCTGTCAGGAGGTATGGAATAAGTGCCCACTGCATGAGCGACGGGTTCGGACATGCCCTCCGAGTAGATCGAAACTTCGCCAATGGCCAGCGTTCTGCCCACCTTGATCAGCGAGCATACAGCCAGCACGTCTTTGTCGGGGGCAGGTTTGCGCAGGAAATTGATATTCAGATTGGTGGTCACTGCCAGGGGCACCAGCCCTATTTCACCCAGGATGGCCGCATACAGGGCCGCATCGGCAATTTCCATTAAAACCGGTCCGGCAACCGTGCCGCCGGGGCGCAGGTGGTTGTGATCAATCTTCTTGCGCAGGGTGGCCGACTTGTTTCCCAGGCTTTCAATGACCAGGTCGACTTGCGGGAAATCATCCGCAAAGAAAGCGATCAATTGTTCTTTCGTTACCATTTTTTCAGTTCGGGTGCTTTTTCACTGAGCGGGAAAATCACTGTATTGCGGCAGGCTATCCTGTATTTCCCACCAGTTGGCCTTGTGTGCGGCAAAGATGTGAAAGGCCGGCCTTACCGGTAAATCTTCATTGATCGTGCCGGCGCGTATTCTCACCACTTCCGGCATCGTCGTACGGCGGCTGAGAATCGGCGAGCCGCAGCGACCGCAGAAAGCCCTGATTTTGCCTGGCGTGGATTCATATTCCTTCATGGCGTCCTCACCGGAGGTGATTCTGAAAGCCGAGGCTGCTACCGGAATGTTGGACACGAAAGGCGTGCCTTGCGCCTTGCGGCATTGCCGGCAATGGCAGAGCTGAACAGGTTCCAGTTCTCCTTCTATCTGGTACTGGATCGAGCCGCAGAGACAACTACCGGTGTACATGATTGCTCCAACAAGTTAATAACCGTATTCCTTGGGGTTGTTGAGGATGGCTTTCGCTGTTTCCTCGGCTTCGACTTTTCTCAAACCGGTTTTAAGCAGAATGTTCACTGCCTCGTCCTGGCTGCCGGTTTTTATCGCCTCATCGAATTTCGCGAGAAGACCGGACACCAACAGGCGTTCGTTCAACGTAATACCTCTGTACCTGCTCATTCCTTGCTCCGGTCGGTCAGCTTAACCGGTCACATTCTAGACGGTTTTCGCAGTCGAAAAGTGCACGAGTGCTGCCAGGTCAGTGCCGATAGCATCGGGCTCAACGCCCAGCTCTTCAGCCGGGCTATTCGTCCGGTTTACCCAGAATGTTGGATAACCAAACCATTTGGCTCCGGCCACATCCCAACCGGCGAAGGCGGCGAACAGGATTTCCTGCTTTTGTAACTGCAGCACTTGCATGCCCAGCGCATAAGCGCGCGGATCGGGTTTGTACGTCCGGATACGGTCTGTGCTGATTACCGCTTCGAATGCATCCCTCAAGCCGGCGTTATCCAGTCCGCGAGTAAGCATTCCGGCCGTCATGTTTGACAGAAAGGCCAGTCGCAATCCTGCCTCACGCAGGTGCTCCACGGCATCAGGAACATCCGGCCATACCTGCAGATTTTCCCAGGCTGACAACAGGCTCTGTCGCTTTTCCCGGCTGAGCTCAATCTCAAGCTGTTTTGCAACGAACGTCAGGCTGTGATCCGCCAGTTTAAGAAAGTCCAGATACTGGTCTGACAGCGCGCGTAACCATTGGTATTGGAATAAACGGATACGCCATGCCTGCATGAGGGTCGCCCCGTGCTCAGGGAAAAGCGCTTCTGCCTTGGAAGCTATCGGGCGGGGATCAAGAATCGGAAATCCATCGAATGCGATGGCCTTGATACCTGCAGCTTTGGCTTGCCCCGCAATGGCATCCACCGATCGGGTATTCAGTAATGCGCCAGCGGTCGCCAGCCGTAGAAAGTTTCTGCGATTCATTGTCATGGCTTTGCTCCGGATTCGAGTCGCCTAATATCCGGGTTAGGGCCGGCGACTGTAAGCGGCAGTCGGATTGGGTGTTATCCCTCAGCGGCTCTGTTTTGCGGACTCAAGAGATAGAGTGTGAAAAGGACGACTACCGTAGCATCAAAGGCTATGGTCAAGGCCGCCTTGCCGAGGAACTGACTGCCGACAGTAACCACCAGGCCGACAAAAATCGCTTTTCCCAAAGTGGCGATGAGCAGAATCAGATTTCGATGAACAGGGCGAAACGCGCCGTAAATCAACATGGCGCCCACCAGGGTAATCAAGGAGCCCCAACTACGCACCACCACCTCGGCCAGAGGGTCTTGTATGGAAGCGCCAAAAGTATTTTTCAGGGCCAACTCTGGAGAGAAAACGGCCAGAACCATGCTGCATGTAAGCATGCCGGCAACGAGCATGAGCCATTTGATATTACGGTTAATTAATTGCACGGGAATTTTCCTTCTGCTGCTAACTGAATTCGAAAAAGCGGAAGATGTATACGGTATTAAAAAACTGTAGTTCGGGTGAGACTTGCACAATACGGGAATGAGAGGCTGGTATCGCGTTCTCAGGCTAAACATTTACTGACAGCGGTTGATCGACTCACAATCGTAATCGTTGATTTTGAGGGTGTAAGTGAAATCGGCCAAGCTTTTAGCGATGAGGTATTCGGGGTATTTCCCTTAAAGTACACAGAAATGGAAATCAACTTTATAAAAGCCAGTTCTGCAGTTAGGCGGATGATTGGCAGAGCGAGATCGGTTCAGACAAGCATTCAAACGTCCTGCGCAACGATTTGTTGGGCATCAATAAGCACCCAAGCTGATAACGCGCAGTCATTTTTCAGGAAAATATCTGGTTACCTCAGACCAGGGAATAAGGCGATTTAGTTGAATCGTTTCAAAGACCTCTTTAGCCTTGCCCTCGCTGCTCATCTGAGCCAGTAAAACAAGAGCCCCCTGATAAGAAGGAATTCCGCCATTGCTGGAAATTCTGTTGCGATCAACAACAACATTGCGATCTTCGATTACGTTGATCTCGGGGAATTCTCGCTGCAATTGCTTTTCACCACCCGCCCACGTAGTTGCTGTGTAGCCATCAAGCAGGCCTGCGTGAGCATACAAAAAAGCACCAGAGCAGTTGCTTGCCAACCAAGAAACGGTTTCGGCCTGATTTTTGAGGAATTTGGTTAAATCCTCGTTCTCAAAGAGGGTGTCCATGACATAAGAACTGGTTACTATCAGCGCATCTAATTTGGGATTGTCATAGATCGTTTTATCAACTGTCAGGCGAATGCCTTCCTCTGTGGTGACTACGGCAGCATCTTCCTCTACACCAATCAATAAAACCTGATAATTGGAGAACCACGATTTTCGTGTAGCAACGCCAAACACCTCGGCTGGCGCAGTTACGTCGCTGCTCAAAACTTTGTCGTAAACCAGGATTCCGATTTGCTTGTCTGCGGCTAGAGATGGCAATGAATACAGGGCCACGGTAATCAGTAACGTAATCTTGCCAATTATTTTCTTACTCATAATTCGATTCCCTGTAGTGGGTGGGTTGACACCCAACGCCGGAATTAAGGGGCGGCCAGCGAAGCTGGGCGTCCCGGCTTGAGCGAATTGTTATGCCTCATGACCGTGAGACTTGACCAGCTTTACTTGAAGCTCACAACCAACAGCCTCAGCGTAACGCTGCAGGGTCGCTATTGAGGGCGAATGCTTGCCAGAGCTAAGCGAAGACTCTAGACGAGTAATGGCTGGTGCCTTGGTGCCCATGCGTGCAGCTACCTCAGCCTGGGTGAGGCCAGCCTTATTTCGAGCCTTGAGCATTTGACGCAAGAGCGTGAACTCCGTCTCCATGCCCTCATAGGCAGAAAGAACTTCCGGATCTGAAAGTGCTTTTTTCTTTAATTCAGCGTGCTTCATTTTCCTTTAACCTCCGCCATTCGATTTCTGGCGATGCGTAATTCCTTGGCTGGGGTTTTCTGGGACTTCTTCACAAAGCCATGCAGCATGACAATGCGCTTTCCTACCAACGTGCAATAGAACACACGGGCAATGCCTTCCTGGCCTTTGATCCGAAGCTCAATCAACCCGTCAGACATGGGGCGGGAATGCGGCATGCCCAAATCAGAACCGAACTCAAGCATGAGATCAGTGAGCCGGAAATACCGTGCTGCTAATTTGGGCTGCAACCTCAAAACGAAGTGCTCTACGTCTTCGTATGGATACTCAATGCGCCATGTCATTTCTGAATAGTAACATAATTGTTATGTTTGGTATCGCGGAAATATGGGGCATAACGCTTGAACTAACAGGCGCCCACCTAGTGGGTGTCCTGGTTGAGTGACTTGTTATGTTTCATGACCAATGATAATGTGTATGAGTACTTATATTTATACACATAGAGGTTTGTTATGCGTACTAACATAGTTATTGATGACAAGTTAATGGACGATGCCTTAAAGGCTACTGGATTGAATACGAAGAAGGAAGCAGTTGAGCTTGGCTTGAAACTTTTGGTGCGGCAGAACAAGCAGCAAAAGATAAGAGGCTTAAAAGGAAAACTTCATTGGGAAGGCGACCTCGATGAAATGAGGGGAGCCAAGTGATCCTGGTAGATACCAGTGTATGGATAAATTACTTCAAAGGAGAAAACTGCCCAGAAACCGACCGATTAGATTGGGCATTAGAAAACGATGTTGTAGTTATGGGGGACTTGATACTGCTCGAAATACTGCAAGGCTTCCGAAACGACCGGGACTACAACAGGGCAAAGAAATACTTAGAAAGCCTACGGCAGTTCGAGTTATTTGGGACGGATATGGTCGATAAATGTGCCAATAACTACCGCCAGTTAAGAAAGAAAGGAATAACGATACGGAAAACGGCAGATGTGATTATTGCCTCCTTTTGTATAGAGAATAATCTGCCGTTGTTATTTACTGATAGAGACTTTGTGCCGTTTGTCCAAAAATTAGGATTGCGGTCGGCATTAGATGAGACATAACGAATGACATGGACCTCCCCCCTCTTACGGCTTCTATGAGCCAGAATGGAGATGTCGAATTCATCCAAACAACGA